>Ga0214474_1001177_pt1 | contig 12181 bp, 10 predicted proteins | sample RVTome_2_FD_187335 | JGI IMG/M metagenome (GOLD analysis project Ga0214474, IMG submission 187335) | Soil microbial communities from uranium-contaminated site in the Upper Colorado River Basin, Wyoming, United States - RVT95D214 HiSeq ...
AAAAGGCCCGAAGTTGATCTTTGTCCGTTCAGGCCAATGGATCCATCCCATTTTTTTCTCGAGTCGGCTTGATCTGAAGAATTGGGTTCAATCTCGGTTTCCAGCCCTTGCTGAAAAGGAGAGGCTGAGGATAGAAGAGAAGTTGTTACAGGTTCTCTCAAAACTTGTGGAGAAAGGGTTAATTGTTGAAACAACAGTGGATTCATGAAGGGCTCTCTGTTCCAGTCAACGTGACCTGGGAGGTGACGCGACGATGTAACCTTTCCTGCATTCACTGCCTTTCTGAGGCTGGTAACGGTAATGGGGGAGAGCTTACTTACGATCAATGTCTTCGTTTAATCGACCAACTTTCTTCCAACCAGGTCTTTCAAGTCAATTTTGGGGGTGGAGAACCTTTTATCAGAGAGGATTTTCTTTCGATCCTTGATGCCTGTCACCGCAAAGGTCTTGTCACATGCATCAGTACGAATGGTACCCTTCTTGAGGATCATGTTTTAGACTTCCTTAAGGGAAGGGAGATGGTCTATCTTCAGGTGAGTTTGGATGGAGGAACTTCTGCAACGAATGATTCCATTCGTGGAACAGGGACTTTTAAAAAGATCATAAAGGGCTTGGAGCGACTTAATACTCGGGAGATCCTTTTCAGCATCAACATGGTGCTGACAAGGCTGAACTATCCGGAGATTTCCTCGCTTTATTCCCTTGCAAAAGATCATGGCGCCAAACTTAGAATCTCTCGTTTTCGCCCTTCCGGCAGAGGAAAAGATTCATGGGAATCTCTTCACCTTAAGAAAGAGGATCTCAAGGTCTTTTCTCAATGGCTTTCCGATCATAAGGATGTGGTGACGGGTGATTCTTTTTTCTCCTTAGAAGACGAGGAGCGGAAGGGTCTCGGCCTGAATCTTTGTGGAGCAGCCAAGTTTACATGTTGTATTGATCCGGAGGGAAGGGTTTATCCCTGTGCCTTTCTCCAGGATTCGTTCTTTTATGGAGGGAATTTTCTCAATCAGTCTTTGAGTGATATATGGTCTCATGCCCATGGGTTCAAACTATTAAGAAACCTGAGGGTTCTATCATGTGAATCCTGCTTCCGATTCGAATCCTGTCATGGGGGATGCCCCGCAGTAGCCTACTTTGTCGGGAGAACCTTGAATATTCCAGATCCCGAATGTTTAGCCCATTGCATTCAACCCGTCTCATAAGTTATGTGGCGGTTTGGTCATGACTTTATTTCCAACCCGCTCTCTATTTCACCTTTTTGAGAGTTTAAATGAAGATTCCCCTTTACAAAACTAAGGGTTTGTCTTCTTTTCCATCTTCTTGCCTCAATTCCTGCGATCAAATGACTCTCAGGAGAGACCATGGATGATAGCATCAAAACCACAGGAAGAATAATAGAATTTGAGAAGTCAAGACAGGATCTTTCTGACTTGAATGAAAGAGAAACGGGATATACAGACGCTTATTTGAGGACCATCTTTAACAGTGTCTATGATGCCATCTTCATCCATGACCTCGATGGAACCATCATTGATGTAAATGACAAAATGCTTGAAATGTATCAGGTCGACCGGGAAGAAGCAAAAAAACTCTCCATCCGCGATGATTATTCAAGCCCTGATAACCCTCTTGATCAATTACCTTCCATCTGGCAAAAAGTGATCTCAGGTGAAAACCAATTTTTTGAGTGGATTGCCAGAAGACCCCAAAGGGGATCTATGTTTAATGTGGAAGTTTTTCTGCGAAAACTTTCCCTCACCGAAAAAGACGTCATTTTAGCCAATGTCCGCGATATCACCGAGCGGAGGCGGGCGGAAGAAGAATTGTATGCTGAAAAACAAAAGTTCCAGACCCTGTCAGAAAGCGCGCCTTTTGGGATGGTTGTCATCGACCGGGACAATACATTTAAGTACATTAACCCGAAGTTCCGTGAGTTATTCGGCTATGACTTGAGTGAAGTGCCGACAGTAAGAAGCTGGTTCATGAAAACAAATCCTAATACCGCATTCCGGCATCAAGTCGTTTCTGACTGGCTGAGCGAGTTGAGAACTTTAGACCCAGGTGAAGGAAGGCCCCACACAAACAAAGTCCTTTGCAAGGATGGGACAGAGAAGGTCATCAATTTTATACCGGTTCAGTTGGAAACCGGGGAAATCTTAATGACGTGTGAAGACATTACCAACCGGACCCGGGCGGAAGACGAGATCAGGCGGCGAAATCTGGAGTTGGCGGCCCTCAACAAGATTATCGCTTCGGTGAGCCGATCCATTCATCTATCGGAGTTACTGGGAACATTGAAGAAGGTATTTATTGGTCAGCCGGAGATCCCAATGGGAGGTATCTTCCTTTATGATGAGCCGAACCATCGGATCAATTTGGAGATAAGCTGGGGAATTTCGGATGCAAGCTTGCAGGAATTTGAGAACATTGCAGGAGAATGGTTCCGAAGCGGGAGGCTCATTCATGAAAAGGAAGTGATCCTCGATCTACATCATGCCATGGACAGCCCGCATCTGGATGGACAAAAATCACTTTGTCTCCCTCTTTTAGTAGAAGGGGAAATCCAGGGGATGATCCTTCTTTTCAGCACATCCCAGGACGTCTTTCACGAAGATAAGATCGCTTTTTTCAGGACCCTCGGACGCCAGATCGGTGTGGCGATTCAAAATGCCCGATTATTTGAGCGGGTGCTTTTATCCCGTGAGCAGATGCAGACCCTCTCGCGCCGACTGGTGGAGGTGCAAGAGGCAGAACGTCGATATATCGCTCGCGAACTCCATGACGAAGTCGGTCAGGTATTAACCGGCCTCAAACTGGCTTTGGAGATGAATGTTCGAATTTCCGGGGAAACTGCCAAAGCCAGCCTAATTGAAGCGCAGTCACTGGTCAATAAACTCATGGTCCTCATCCGTGAACTATCCCTTAACTTAAGACCTGCGATGTTGGACGACCTTGGTCTTCTCCCCGCCTTGCTCTGGCATTTTGAACGGTTCACTGCACAGACAAATATCCAAGTGGTCTTCAAGCACACTGGCCTCAATCAACGGTTTCCCCTTGAAGTAGAAACGGCTATTTACCGGATTGTTCAGGAGGCCCTGACCAACGTGGTACGTCATGCCAAGGTCAGCGAAGTAACAGTGCGCATATGGTTAGATGAGAAGATGCTCGGGGTCCAGGTCGAAGACTATGGCATTGGGTTCAACTCCGAGGCGTTGTTGAACATTGGCGCTTCCAGCGGCCTTGCGGGAATGCGCGAGCGTGCGGTATTATTAGGTGGGCAGTTTACAATAGAGACTTCTCCCGGGGCGGGCACCCGGCTCACAGCAGAGCTTCCTATTCATTTGAAGTAGCATCAGCCATGAGTGTGATCACCATTGTCCTTGCAGATGATCATCACATTGTTCGGCAGGGGGTCAGGGCCTTGCTAGAATCCGATCCAGACTTTTCCATCATCGGCGAGGCGGGTGACGGGCTGAAAGTGATCGACCTGGTGGCCCACCTGAAACCATGGGTTCTTGTCGTTGATTTGATGATGCCAGGGTTGAATGGGCTTGAAGTCACAAGACAAGTTACGAAAATATCACCGGCCACACGGGTCATCATTCTTTCAATGTATACAAATGAGTCTTATGTTATGGAAGCCTTGCGGAATGGGGCCCTGGGTTACGTCTTAAAGGAGTCCGACCCCTCCGATTTGATGCATGCCATCCGGGAGGTCGCCATGGGTCATCATTACCTGAGCCCGCCTCTTTCCGAGCATGCAGTTGAAGCCTATATCGAAAAAGCTAAAGATGCGACCCTCGATCTTTATGACACATTAACGACCCGCGAAAAAGAGGTGCTTCAACTCACGGCTGAAGGTTATAGCAACACAGAAATTGCTGATCGGCTCTCCATCAGTCCCCGAACCGCAGAAACCCATCGAGCCAATATGACGCGAAAGCTCAAACTGCACACACAGACCGACCTCATCAAATATGCCCTTAAACGGGGCATTATACCGATGGAAGATTAGAATAAAAATACGGGTCTTCTTCCCGGAAATTACGTAGGGTTACGGATTGACACCTCTGAGGGGTATTGGTAATGTAACCATGCCGCCATGTACAAAGGAGGAAACCATCCCAAATTTTCTTGAAATAGAAGGGGTCACAAAACATTTTCAGGGATTAGCTGTCCTGAACGACATCACACTGAGTTTGGAGGCAGCGGAAATTGTTGGTCTGATCGGGCCCAACGGTGCTGGCAAGACCACCCTTTTTAATGTGATTATAGGCATCAATACACCAGACTCAGGGGTGATCCGTTTCCAAGGTAAAAACCTCGTGGGTTTGAAACCCCACCAGATTTGCAAAATTGGCATTGCAAGGACTTTTCAACTCGTAAGAATCTTTCCCAGCATGACTGTATTGGATAACGCTCTTGTGGGAGCGATCTATGGAAAGTCGGGTGGTAAGAAAAGGGCAATAAGCGAGGCTTTGGAGTGCCTGGAACTTCTTGGACTCTTAGAACAAAAGGATGTGATTGCCGCCCACCTGACCTACTCTGATCGAAAATTGTTGGAAATTGTTAGAGCTTTGGGGGCAGGACCAAGTTTGACTCTATTAGATGAACCTTTGGCAGGACTGAACCCATCAGAGACCAGGAAAATAGCTGCCATCATTAAAGAGCTCAGGGAGAAGCGAGAAATCTCTATCCTTTGGATTGAGCATAAAATGGATGCAATTCTAAATACGTGCGATCGGATCATAGTCCTTGATTATGGCTTTAAGATTGCGGAGGGTAACCCGAAGGAGATCGTGAATAACGAGAAAGTGGTTGAGGCATATTTGGGTGAACCAGATGCTTAGAGTGAATTCTCTAAATGTTTCTTATGGAGATGCTCAGGCCCTTTGGGATGTCACATTTCATGTGAGGGAGAAAGAGATCTGCTCCATTGTTGGTGCTAACGGCGCAGGGAAGACCACCACCTTAAGCACCATTTTAGGGATGATTCGTCCTTTTTCAGGGCAGGTCGAGTTCCTCGGATCCCGCATTGAAGGGAAACGGCCACATGCCATAGTTGATCTGGGCATCTCCCTGGTGCCGGAAGGAAGACGCTTGTTTTCAAAGCTGACCGTGTTAGAGAACCTTGAATTAGGAGCATTTGCAAAACAAGCCCGCCCTCTGGCAAAGCAAACGATGACTTGGGTGACCGAGATATTTCCAATTCTTGAGGAACGAAAAGGACAGTTGGCAGGAGCACTCAGCGGAGGGATGCAACAAATGCTGGCTATCGGAAGGGGGTTGATGGCAAAGCCAAAACTGCTTATGCTGGATGAGCCTTCCCTTGGATTGGCCCCTCTCATCGTAAAGATGCTATTTGAAGTTATCCAAAAACTGAACGATCGTCATGTCACCATCTTACTTGTGGAGCAGAACATTCATCAAGCCCTTAAAATTTCACAAAATGCATTTGTCATGAAGACAGGGAAAATAGTGTTGATGGGCAAAGGAGGCGAACTCATGGCCGATCCCGAAATCAAGAAGGCTTATATGGGAGTTCTGGAGTAAGAAATCGATGTCTGATTTTCTATCGTTCCATACCCTTTCTCAAATTCTGATCAACGGTTTGCTTTTCGGAACGATGTACGGAATCGCTGCCATTGGAGTGAGTTTGATCTTCGGAACAATGCAGATCATATTTATCGCCCAGGGATCATTAATCATATTAGCCGCCTACATCAGTTTTTGGCTATTTTTACTTCTTTTTATCGATCCTTTTCTATCAATCCTCATTATCGTTCCGATTTTCATGCTCCTTGGAGGAGGGCTTTATCAAGTTCTTTTCAGAAAGGTGGCTTATGCAGGGAAGAACCCTTCTCTTCTGATCGCCTTTGGTTTCATGATCATGTTAGAAAATCTGATATCCCTTCTATGGACCCCTAATACCAGGGCAATCAAGACAAGTTACACAGCCTATGGGATCGAAATGTTAGGTTTACAGGTTTCCTTCACCAGACTGGTTGCGTTTGTTCTGGCCATGCTGGCGACAGTGGTTGTTACCTTTTTTCTAAAGAGAACGCTCATGGGAAAGGCCGTAAGGGCAGCTTCCGAAGACTTAGGGGCGGCGACGATGATTGGAATTGGAACTCATTGGGTCAATAGCATTACCTTTAGCATAGGGATCGGTCTTGCCGGTTTGGCGGGGGTTGCTACAGCAATGACCTTTCCATTTGATCCGTATTTTGGCTTTATCTTCAGTTTAAAGGCTTTGATTGCAGTAGCCTTCGGAGGCATTGGCAGTGTTTGGGGTGCGCTTGTGGGAGGGATTCTTCTCGGAGTCATCGAAAGTCTGGGGTTCTTCTTTTTGAGCGGAGTCTGGGCTGATGGAATATCGTATGTCGTGTTCTTATTGGTACTAATGCTCAAACCAGAGGGACTCTTTTCAGGATTTAAGCGGATCGCATGAAATCTAAAAATTTTTTCGTAATGCTCATTCTACCCATGGTTGTGTTTGCAGGTCTGCCTTTTATCGTGGATTCTGAAAGCTCTTATCTTGTCTTTTTCTTATTTGTGACTTTCATCAATATTACCATTGTCCAGGGCTGGAACCTTGTCGGGGGGTATGCAGGGCAGGTATCCCTTGGTCAGCATGCGTTCTTTGGTTTGGGAGCGTATATCACTGCGATCACGTGGCTCAGAGGGTTAACTGGATATTTTGACCCTCTGGCAATGATTCTCAGCGGGTTTGGCGCTGCAATCCTTGCTATTGGGGTGGGCATTCCCCTCCTTTCAAAACTCCGGGGAGACTACTTTGCTCTTGGGACTCTGGGTCTTGGGGAAATTCTCAGGGTCATCTTTACCCAGGGGGGGACTTTGACGGGCGGCTCTGTTGGGTTGCTCCTTCCCTCAAGGGTCTATGAGTCTATGAAACCCTACTACTTTATCAGCCTTGGGTTGGCTGTTTTCGCTACGATTGCAATCTATTTTATTATCAAATCCCATATTGGAAAAGCCCTGATTGCCACGAGGGACGATGAGGTGGCTGCTGAAGCCAGTGGAATTCATACACTGAAGTACAAAGTATTGGCCTTTTCTATAAGTGCCTTTTTAACTGGATTGGGGGGTAGTCTCCAGGCCTACTACTTGTTTCATATTCATCCAGCAGGCTTTTTTAGTCTCAAATGGGCTCTTTATCCTATTTTAATGTCTATCATGGGAGGAGCTGGAACGATCTTAGGACCAGTCATTGGAGCTTTTTTCTTAACCGGAGTTTTCGAACTTGTAAATATCTGGTTACCTGAGGGTCATCCCATTTTTTCAGGCGGTCTTATCGTTGTTGTGATGCTTTTCTTGCCAAATGGGTTAATTCGATTAAGACTAAAAAGAGTCATTGGCAAGAAGGGAGAAAGGAGGGGAGATAAATAATACAAGAAATTTTGGTAAGGAGAGAATAAGAGGTAACACTTTAGACAATCTTTTTTAGAATTCAGAAAGGAGGAAGCTATGAAAGGGAAATTCGCATGGTATGTAGTATCACTTATACTGGTCTTGTTGGTCCTTATGGCCACCGGAGCCGCTTTTGCTAAGGAGAAAAAAGAAATCCTCATAGGTACCAATCTCCCAATGACAGGCATACTTGCCGGGGTCGGGGTTGAACAGAAATGGGCATATGAGCAAGCGGTCAATGATCTCAATAAAAAGGGGGGCATTCTCGTCAAGGAATATGGTAAAAAACTTCCTGTGAAACTCGTCGTTGCAGATGATGAGAGTGATCCAGGAAAAGCAGCCGCTGTTGTTGAGAGAATGATTAAGATGGATAAAGTCGATCTGCTTCTTGGAGGCTTTGCGGCTCCCTTCGGGGTGATCCCGGGATGTGTTACCGCAGAAAAATATAAAAAATATTATCATACTTCTATCTGTCTCATCCCTCCCTGGCTGGAGCAAAAGTTTAAATGGTCCACCCTCTTTTTCTTCGATCTGGGGCAGGGCTGCGACATTCCTTATCAGATCTGGGATTCTTTTCCTGCTTCTGACAAAATCACGAAACCTGCTCTTTTGATGGAGGACTCCTTTGATGGTAGGGCTTTTTCAGGGATCTTTCGTGACCTTGCAAAGAAACATGGCTATACCTTTGCCTTAGATGAACCCTGGGCGATTGGGCAGAAAGACTATTCATCTCTTGTCGTCAAGGCAAAGTCTCTCGGAGTCGATGCCATCTTGATTTTTGGAGCTGATGCAGACTGCATCACCTTTGTACGTCAGATGAAAGAGAGTAAATTGAACGTGAAATACATGCATGGATGGAAGGGAACATGGGCGGGAGAGTTCTGGAACGCTCTGGGAAAAGATGCCCAATATATCCTGTGTGATGGGTTTTGGTCTATGGATTTCCCCTATCCTGGAGCCAAGGAGTTAGGAGAGAGATACGTAAAGAAATTTAATAAATATTCTGTTAGCATCGGAGCTCTTTATGGCCTCTGTCAGATTCTCTGGACCGCGATTGAGAAAGCAGGAACTCTGGATTCAGCCAAGGTTCGGGAAGCGGTCCTTGCAAATGAATTTGATACGGTCATGGGCAAAGTTAAATATGATAAGGATGGTGTTGCTGTCTTTTTGAGCACTGCCTCTCAGTGGTGGGATGGAAAACAGATGTTGGTCTATCCATTTGATCGAACCACATGGAAGGTCAAGGTGGCACCGCCCTGGGATAAACGGTGAGTTGATTTTTTTTAAAATCTTTAAAAACCTTAAGAATGGAGGATCTTGATATGAAGATCAAGGGAGCAGTTTTGAGAGAGACAAACAAGCCATACAGTATTGAAGAGCTGGAGCTCGATGCGCCAAAAGAGAAAGAAGTGCTCATCAGGTACGCTTACACCGGCTATTGTCACTCCGACCTAAGCAACCTGTTGGGCAATATATCTATGATGCTCCCTCTCGTTGCCGGACATGAGGGGGCAGGGATCGTGCAAGAGCTAGGCCCGGGTTGTACCAAGTTGAAGAAGGGCGACCACGTGGTTGCAACTTGGATGATCCCTTGTGGAGAATGTCCACAGTGCCGCAGGGGCATGGGCAATATCTGTACTGGAACGTTCAAGTACTTTGTAGAGGGAATGTTGCTTGATGGAACCTCTCGAATTAGAGACAAGAATGGAAAGATGGTGCGCCATGGCAATTTTGTATCAGGGTTTTCAAATTATACGGTTGCTCCAGAGAACGGATTGATTCCCGTGCCTAAGGAATTTCCGCTGGAATACGCCTGCCTGATGGGTTGCTGCATCCCCACCGGCTGGGGATCAGTCACAAATTGTGCCAAGGTTCAGCCGGGCGACAAAGTCGTCGTTTATGGGCTTGGCGGTATTGGTTTAAACATTCTTCGAGCGTGTGTCTTGCGCCATGCCCATCCAGTGATAGCAGTTGATATTGAAGAGAGCAAGGAGGATCTTGCGAGAGAGTTTGGTGCCACCCACTTCATCTGTAATCAGAAAGAGGATCCTGTTCCCAAGATTCAGGGGATAACGGGTGGAGGGGCGGACTTTGCATTTGAGGCAATTGGCGATCCAGGCGCCATCATTCAGGCCTACTGGTCAATCGGAAAGAATGGAAAACTTATTATTCCGGGTATCACCCCGGCTAACCAGACGACGAACCTGCCACTCCAGGTGCTGCCATTCGACCAGAAATCCATAATCGGGAATCTCTATGGCATGATCTCCACCCATGTCGATATACCCAGGCTCATCCAAATGGCAATGACGCACGATCTGAAACTCGATAAGCTTGTTACCGGCAAATTCAAATTAGAGCAGATTAATGATGTGGCAGAAAAGCTCCACAAGAGACAGATTCGAGGTCGTTGGGTCTGTGCATGGGATTAAACTCGAGCAGATGATTTGAATGGACTTTAAATAAAGGTTTTTCCGGGAGGTCGGCACGTTCGGCCGACCTCCTCCTTTTTCAATCCGTAGATATATTCTTACAAACTCCCCCTATGCCATAAACAATCTCATGAGGAATGATAGGGATAAGGGAAGCCAAACATTCATGAAGGACTATCCATCCTGGTCAATGTTACATTCCAAATCCCGAATGTTTAGCCCATTGCATTCAACCCGTCTCATGAGTTATATGCCAATTTAGCAATGGGTCACACTTTTCCATTCCTCTTTTCTCCTATTAGACTTGGGAAAGTAGAAGTTCCCAATCGGATCTGCTTTTCTGCCCACACAACCAATTTTGCCATCCATGGCCAGATTCATGAGAGGCACATTGCCTATTATGAAGAGCGGGCAAAAGGGGGCTGTGGCCTCATCATCTTGGGAGAGCTCTCCCTTCATCCTACAGATCGGCCCTATGAACAGATGATCGAAGCCTATGATAAAAACGTTGTTCGAGGATATCAAGAATTAACCTCAGCCGTCCATAAATATTCAACAAAGATTTTTGCCCAATTGAACCACGGAGGTTTCCAGTGCGACGGGTGCATTTCAAGGCAGCCTGTTTTAGGCCCTTCTCCAATATCAGATATTGAGTTTGGAGAAGTAGCCAAGGTGATGGAACCTGAAGATATTGACGAGATTATCGAGAACTTTGCCAAAGCCTCCGGCTATATTAAAGAAGGGGGTTTTGACGGCATTGAAATCTCCCTCGGACATCGGTCTTTACTACGTCAATTTCTTTCACCCTTGAGTAATTATCGGCAGGATGAGTATGGAGGCAGTCTTGAAAACCGAATGTTGTTTGCTCAGCAAATTATCGATTCGGTCAGAAAAGCGGTTGGGAAGGATTATCCAATTGGCATCCGTTTATGTGCAGATGAGATGTTCTATGGAGCTATTACCTTGGATGATGCCAGAGAAATGGCTAAAAGGTTTGAGGCCACGGGTGAGATCGATTTCATCAATTTGAGCGTTGGGACATACTACAATCTTCAACTGGCTCGGGGATCAATGCACTTTCCCCTTGGGTTTACCCTCCACCTTTCCCAGGGAATCAAAGAGGCTGTCAAGATTCCAGTCTTTGCCAATAATCGAATCAATACTCCCCAATTAGCAGAAGAGATCCTTTCGAGTGGAAAAGCGGATATGGTAGGACTGGTCAGGGCCCTGATCTGTGACCCACAGTTTCCCAGAAAAACGAAGGAAGGAAAGCCCGAGGAGATCTCCATCTGTGTTTCGGACAATCAAGGATGCATTGGAAGGGTGAACCAAGCAAAGACTCTTGGGTGTATTCAAAATCCAAGTATAGGATTTGAAAAGAAAGTAGAAAAAGAATTACTCCAGCCTATCCATAAAAAGAAGAATGTGATGATTGTTGGAGGTGGCCCAGCTGGGATGGAAGCAGCAAGAGTGGCTGCTTTGCGTGGCCATCAGGTCACCCTTTATGAGAAGGAGCCTGAATTAGGTGGACAGATCAATATCGCCAAAAAGGGAGCAGGCAGGGAGAACATTGGCTTGATTGTGACAAACCTGATGGTTCAATTGAAAAAATGGGCAGTTAGAATTGAGTCGGGAATTGAAGTGACGGAAGAATTTGTAATCAAGAATCATCCTGATATTGCTATTATTGCAACAGGATCTCTTCCAAAAGAATATCCTTTTCCCGGACAGTACTCATCTACACAGGTGCTCAATGTCTGGCAAGTTCTTAAGGGAGGGGCAGAGATCGGAGAAAGGGTCCTCTTGATCGATGGCGATGGTCATCACAAAGCAACCAGCACGGCTGAATTTTTAGCCGACCATGGGAAAAAAGTTGATATCATCACCGATGCTCTTTTCGTTGGGATAGAACTGGGTCCAATCGGAGACCTTTACAACTCTCGTCAGAGGCTTTTGCAGAAAGGTGTCACTTTTACTTCGGATATGAGGGTGCAGGAGATTAATGGAACCACGGTCAAAGCTGTCAGTGTTTATTCCAATGAGGTCTTTGTTTACGAGGGTTATGATACGATTGTGGTCGTTATGACCAACAGACCGAATCAGGACCTCTATCTCAGGCTGAAGGGTAAAATCAAAGAGCTTTATCGTATTGGTGATTGCGTGGCTCCTCGAAAGATTGATATGGCCATCTGGGAAGGAAACAAAGTAGGAAGAATGGTTTAGGCTGATGAAAAACACCCATTTGCGGCGTACATCCAAGTACGCCTCACTCCTCAAGATTTCTGGCGCCTTGCATCTGGGCATTTTTGATCAGCCTA
>Ga0214474_1001178_pt1 | contig 12178 bp, 8 predicted proteins | sample RVTome_2_FD_187335 | JGI IMG/M metagenome (GOLD analysis project Ga0214474, IMG submission 187335) | Soil microbial communities from uranium-contaminated site in the Upper Colorado River Basin, Wyoming, United States - RVT95D214 HiSeq ...
GCCATCGGGGTGGGGAATAGGATCTTGATGATGGAAAATGCCATCTATTCGGTCATATCCCCGGAGGGCTGCGCCGCCATCCTGTGGCGGGATGGTACGAAAGGCAACCTGGCAGCAGAGGCCTTGAAGATAACGGCGGCGGACCTCCTGCGATTGGAGGTCATCGATGAGATCATCCCTGAACCAATGGGTGGCGCCCATCGCGATTATGAGGGGGCTGCCGCTAAGGTGAAAGAGGCGCTAGTGCGCCATCTGAAGGAGCTCAAGGAGCTCCCGGAGGAACGACTCCTTGCCGAGCGGTATCAACGGTTCCGCCGCATGGGGTCCTTTTTGGAGGAGTGAGAGTTTATACCCCGGCAGTACGGGGGAATATTCCCCTACCATTCTACTGGCTGCAATCATTACGGCCCTTCCAGCAGCACCATTGATGTCAAACATCTTCTCGGTCAAAAGGCAAGGGGGGGAAGGCCCGACGGTTCCCTCTGGGTGAGTGCTGGAAGGTCTTGCAGCCAAGTTGGCTGGCAGGCGATTGATCAAGCAAGGGGCGATACAGAGATTCCAGAGGTGAATCATGGGAAGTAAGATAAGGGTCCTTCCTGCTGAGGTGGCGGGTAAGATAGCAGCCGGGGAGGTGATTGAGAGGCCGGCCTCTGTGGTGAAGGAGTTGGTGGAAAACTCCTTGGATGCCGGCAGCCGCGTCGTTACGGTGGAGATAGAAGAAGGGGGCAAGAAGAGGATCTTGGTGATGGATGATGGGGAGGGGATGACGCAGGCGGATGCCCTCCTCGCCCTGGAGAGACACGCCACGAGTAAGATCTATGACGAAGGGGACCTAACGGCGATCAGGACCCTCGGCTTCAGGGGCGAGGCCCTTCCCTCCATTGCTGCTGTATCGCGTTTGAGCCTGATCACGAGGACGCATGACGCGCTCTCAGGCACGCAGGTTGTGGTGGAGGGTGGCGAGCTGAGGGGGACAGAGGAGATGGGCAGCCCCCCGGGGACGAGGGTAGAGGTAGCTGATCTCTTCTACAATCTGCCGGCCAGGCGGAAGTTCCTCAGGGGGGTCCAGGGCGAGCTGGCCCAGATCATTGAGGCTGTCACCAGGCAGGCCCTTGTTCATAGTTCTGTAGGGTTTGTCCTGAAACACAATAAACGGGACCTCTTCAACCTCCCCTCCACCGCGGATGAGCAATCGCGCATCAGGGCCATCCTCGGCAAGGAGGTTGCTTCCCGGCTGGTAAGGGTTCAGGCAAGCACGGCGTTCGGAGGGGTACAAGGTTGGGCTACTGTCCCTACCTATTGCCGCGGCTCTGCCAAGGGGATCTATATCTATGTGAATAGGCGCAACATCAGGGACAAACTGATCTCACACGCCGTCTCAGAGGCATACCGCGGGCTTATCCCCGCCAAGATGTACCCGGTGGTCATCCTTTTCATCTCGATTCCCTTGTCGGAGGTGGATGTGAACTGCCATCCGGCGAAGGTGGAGGTACGATTTAGGAGAGGGGAAGATATGCACCGCTTAGTCTCCGATGCGCTCAAGGGCGCCATGATCAATCACCACGAGGCCGGGCCTTATGAGCCATCGGAAATCAGAGAGTCGATAACCCCTTATTCGGCACCTGCTTCTTTTGCCCCGGGCCCCGAGATGATGCTTGCCCCCTCATGGCGGATGGTGGGACAGATCAAGGGGACCTACCTCGTGGTGGAAGGTGATGAGGGGGTGATGATCATCGACCAACATGCAGCCCATGAGCGGATCCTCTACGAGAGGATGAAGGATGCTCTACACGGGGGGCGGGTATCTCAACAACCCTTCCTCATCCCCCAGCCCATCGAGTTGAAGGGGGAGGAGAAGGAGTTGCTCATCGGCAATCGAGCAGCGTTGGCCAGGGTGGGGCTGGAGCTGGAGGAGTTTGGTGAGAGGGCCGTGGTCGTCCAATCGATCCCCTCGTTTCTGCAGGGGGAAGATCTGCGCGCCCTGCTCGAGGCCCTGAGCGAAGAGCTGGCTGAGCGAGGGGAGGGTGATACCGTAGAGCGTGTCTTTGATCGGATCTGTGTGCTGCTTGCCTGCCGGGGGGCAATCAAGGCTAATCGGCGCTTGCAAGAGGAGGAGGTGATGTCCCTGCTCGCGGCGTGGGAGGAGGGTACACGACCCGCCACCTGCCCTCATGGGAGACCTCTCTTCGTCCGCTGGGGTTGGCGGGAGTTTGAGCGGTGGTTTAGGAGGGGCTAAAGGTCATATTTTGCCAGCTTATATCTCATTGCCCGGAAGTTCATCCCCAAGATCTCGGCGGCCTTCTTCTTGACCCCCTCGGTATGTTCTAAGGCCTTGAGGATAAATGCCTTTTCCAAGTCCTCCACCACCTTGTTGAGGTCGATCCCTTCCTCCGGGATCTCCAGGGAGGGGGGAATGCTCTTAGAGATCATCCGCTCATTGAGGTAGGAACGGACGTGCCGATCCGCAATCATCGGCGAGGTCTCCAGGGTTATGCTCCGCTCGATGATATTTTCCAATTCCCTGACATTGCCGGGGAAGCTATAACCCAGCAGCAGCTCCAAGGCCTCGGGCGATACCCCTTCTATCTCCTTGCCCGTTTCAGCGCTGTACTTCCGGACAAAGTGATTGACGAGCAGGGGTATATCTTCCTTGCGCTCCCTCAACGGGGGGATCTTGATTTGGATGACGTTGAGGCGGTAGAAAAGGTCCTCGCGAAAGCCGCCCTGGGCGACCTTCTGTTGCAGGTCTTGATTGCTGGCCGAGATGATCCTGACATCCACCTTGATATCTTCTGTGCCTCCCACCCGCTTAAACTCACGCTCTTGGATTACCCGCAACAATTTTACCTGCAGGGCAAGGGGGAGTTCGCCGACCTCATCCATAAAGAGGGTCCCGCTCTCGGCCATCTCCAACAGCCCCCTCTTGTTGGCGATGGCCCCGGTGAAGGAACCTTTCATGTGACCGAAAAGCTCGCTCTCCAAGAGGTTTTCCGGAATGGCGCCGCAGTTCAGGGTGACGAAGGAACGGTCTTTCCTGGCGCTGTTAAAGTGGACGGCCTTGGCCACCAGCTCTTTGCCCGTCCCGCTCTCCCCGGTAATCAAGACATTCGCCTTTGTTTGGGAGACCTTCTCCACGAGTTCATAGACCCGCTGCATCTTGGGGCTCTTGCCGATGAGGTTCCAGAATTTATACCGGTCCTCCACCGCTTGACGCAGACGTATATTTTCCTTGATGAGATTGCTCCGCTCCAGGGACTTCTTGATAGTCAGTTTCACCTCTTCTACCCGAAAGGGCTTGGTGATGTAGTCATAGGCCCCTTCTTTTATAGCGGTGACCGCCCCCTCAGGTGAACCATAGGCGGTGATCATGATCACCACCGTGTCAGGGCTTACCTCTTTGGTCTTGCGCAAGACCTGAAATCCGTCCACCCCCGGCATCTTGACGTCGGTGAGGACCATACTGTAGAGGTTATTGTCCAGCAGTTCCAGGGACTTTTCCCCGCTGGTAGTGCTCGTCACGTCATACCCCTCTTTGCGTAACATGATCTCTAAAAAGTCACACATGCTCTTTTCGTCGTCGACTACCAGGATCTTTTGTTTTGTCATATCCGTTCCTCCGAAGGGGGAATCCTTAAACCGTTATGAGGCCGGTAAGGTAAGCGTAAACGTGGTGCCATGATGAGGCCTGCTCTCCGCGGTTATATCACCGCCATGGATTTCCACTATCTTATGTACGATGGAAAGTCCGAGCCCGGATCCCCCCTCTTTCGTGGTGAAGAAGGGATCGAAGATCTTATTGATATCCTTCGCCGCGATCCCCTTGCCCGTGTCCGAGACCACGAGTATTATCTTGTTTCCCTTTTCATCCTTGTGGACCTTTACCTCCAGAACGCCCTTTCCCTCCATGGCGTCGACGGCGTTGATGAAGAGGTTCCACAGGACCTGTTCAAGCTGTTGGGGGTCGGCGGGAATGGTTATATTCGGCTCCATGCGTTTGGTCAACGTTATTCCCTTGGTCCATTGGGGAGAGCGGGAGAAGACCTCCAGGGTGTTATCCACGAGGGCACCGATATCCACCTTCTTTTTATTGAGCTTCGGGGGCTGGGCATAGAGGAGAAAATCGGTGATGAGGCGATTCAGACGACCCGACTCTGCGAGGATAATCTCCATCAACCGTTGCGTGCTCTCACCCTCCTCCTTTTCTTCCTTGAGCAGCTGGATGGCGCCACTGATAGAGGCCAGGGGGTTGCGGATCTCGTGGGCGATGCCTGCGGCCAGCTGTCCGATAGTGGCCATCATTTCCGACCTCCTCATGGATTCCTCCATCTCCTTGATGCGGGTGAGGTCTTGGAAGATGATGATCTGCCCCACCTTATTCCCCCGGTGATCCTTCAGGGACGAAATGGAGAGCCCCAACCGTATCTCCTCTCCGTCGGGCCTCTGAAAGGCGGTTTCCGTACGGGAACGAAACCCCTCGTGTAGGTTGTCCGCGAGCTCGAGGAATAGGTCATGTATGGGTCGGTCTTTGAATTGAGAGACCTCGATACCCAGGATCTTTTCCCCGGCCTTGTTTAAAAAGGTTATCCGCTCTTTCAGGTTGACGGTCAGCAGCCCGCTCTGCATGCTCTGGATGACATCGCGGTTGAAGGCCTCGAGCCGGCTGTAGTCCTCTTTCGTTTGTATCAGTTCTTTGCCCCGCTTGCGCGCCTCCTCGGCGAGATAGCCGGTGAGGTATCCGGCAAGATAAAAGGCCAAGAAGGCGAGAAAGAGTTTGTAGAGCATGACAACACTGTTATAGGGGAGGCGGGGGGAAAGGGAGGGTATCACCCAGAGGGATTCCATGTTGAGGAGCAGCCCATAGCAGATGCTGCAGACCGTGGCTGCCATGAGCCCGCCCTTTTTTTCCAATATGACCCCGGCCTGCAGAACTGTCAAGATATAGAGGGGGAAAAAGACACTCGAGCCGCCGCCGGTGATATAGATGATCCCGGTGATGATCAAGGCATCTGCCGTCGTCTGGGCGTAGATCAGAAACGTGAGGTCCTTGACCTTACGGAGGAGGAAGGCGAAGACGATGGTGGTGGCATAGATGAGAAAGATGAGAAAGTAGAACAAGGCATACGGTCCCCACATGGCGGATATGCCCTGCAGCTGAAAGAGCACCCCCATGCAGAAGGTTACCGTAGTGAGGATGAGTCGATAGAGGACCAGCTTTTTTAGCCGCTGTTGCATCTCTCCTCGCGGGCTAAAAGGCCGAGGCCATCTTGAAGATGGGCAGGTACATGGCGATGACGAGACCTCCGACAATCACGCCCAAGAAGATCATCAGCACCGGCTCGAGCATGGAACTCAGGGTGGCCACGGCCACATCCACCTCGTCGTCATAGAAATCGGCGATCTTGGTGAGCATGAGTTCGAGGGAACCGGTGGTCTCCCCCACCGCGATCATCTGGGTCACCATCACGGGGAAGACGCCGCTCTCGGCCAACGGCTCGGAGATGGTTTGCCCCTCACTGATGCTCGTGCGACCTTTCAGGATGGCCTCTTCGACCACCTTGTTTCCCGACGCACCGGCCACGATATTGAGCGCTTCCAGGATGGGCACGCCGCTCGTTACCAGGGTCGCCAAGGTACGGGCAAACCGGGAGACGGCTATCTTTCTGATGAGCTCCCCGAAGATGGGGGTTTTCAGAAGGAGACCGTCGACCTTCCTCCTCCCCTGTTCCGTTTTATAGTATCTGTTCAGCGCAATGGTCGCGACAATGGTGACGACGATTAAGATGGGCAGATAGTTCTTGAAGATCTTGCTGATGCCGACGACGATTTGAGTGGGCATGGGGAGGCTTGATCCCATACCCGCAAAGAGCTTCTCAAAGACCGGGACGACGAAGACCATCAGGACGATGGTGACGCCGACGGCCACCGAAACAATCATCGCGGGATATACCATGGCTGATTTGACCTTCTTTTTCAACGCCTCCATCTTCTCGATATGGGTGGCCAGACGGCCGAGTATGACATCGAGGGTGCCGGCCTCCTCCGCCGCCACCACCAAATTGACGTACATATTGTCAAAGACGCGAGGATGCTTCTGCAGGGCCGCTGCCAAGGTGGCCCCGCTCTCCACCTCGTTTTTTATTGTTCTGATGATCTCCTGAAAGGTCTCGGATTCCTCCTGCTGGGCCAGTATCTCCAAGGACTGGACCAAGGGGAGCCCGGCATCGATCATGGTGGCCATCTGACGGGTAAAGATCGCGAGTGCCTTTTTCTTCACCCTCCCCTTCATGAAGGGGAGCGATATTTTAAGCTCCTTCCCCTTGGCGGTGATCTTGGTGGGGATGATCTGCTGTTGTCTGAGGTAGGCCCGGATCGCCGTCTCGTTGGGACCCTCGAGCTCGCCTTTGCGGAACCCCCCTTGGGGAACCCTTCCTTCCCACGCGTACTTTGGCATGATGACCCCTTCTCGTTACCTCATTTCTTCTTTTCTGCGGTTTCCCCCAACATCTGCCGGAACTCCTCTAAGTTGGGGGATCTCCCCATGGCATCGTTCAGGGTGATCATTCCCCTCTCATAGAGGGAGAGGAGGGACTGATTCATGGTCTGCATACCGTACTTGAGTTGTCCTATCTGCATCTGCCCGTAGATCTGATGGATCTTATCCTCCCGGATGAGGTTGCGGATCGCTGCATTGGGGACCAGGATCTCCATGGCCAGGGCTAACCCTGCGCCGTTGGCCTTGGGCAGGAGCTGTTGGCTGAGGACGCCTTCCAGGACAAAGGAGAGCAAGGTCCTGACCTGTGGCTGCTGGTGCGGCGAGAAGACATCGATAATCCTGTTGACGGTCTCGGTACACGAGTTGGTGTGCAGGGTGGCGAGGGTGAGGTGCCCGGTCTCAGCAATAGTCAGGGCCGCCTCGATGGTCTCCAGGTCCCTCATCTCTCCGAGGAGGACCACATCCGGGTCCTGGCGAAGGATATGTTTCAGCGCTGCCGTAAAGCTGAAGGTGTCTGAGTTCACCTCACGCTGGTTCAAGATGCACCCCTTGTGGGGGTGGAGGTATTCGATGGGGTCCTCGATGGTGATGATGTGGGCGTTTCTCTCCTCATTGATCTGATCTATCATGGCTGCCTGCGTGGTGGATTTGCCGCAGCCGGTCGGGCCCGTGACCAGGACGAGCCCCTTGGGCCTCCTGATCAGCTCTTCGATGATGGCAGGGAGACCGAGATCCTTAAAACCCCTGATCTTATAGGGGATGGATCTAATGGCTGCTCCTACCACCCCCCTCTGGAAGAAGAGATTTCCCCTGAACCTGGACAACCCCTTTATCCCAAAGGAGAAGTCGAGTTCATGCTCCTCCTCGAATCGGTGTTTCTGGGCATCGGTAAGCACACTGTACGCGAGCCTCTTGGTGTCGGCTCCGGTTAAGGGGGGGAGATCTAAGGGGACCAGACGGCCGTAGACGCGGATCTGAGGAGGGGTGCCGGTGGTGATATGGAGGTCCGTGGCGTCATTTTCGACCATGGTCTTGAGTAGGTCTTGGAGATCGAGGGGCATGGCTCTCTTCCTTGTGGCGCTTAATCGACGGTTACCCGGAGCACCTCTTCGATGGTGGTTATCCCCTGTTTGATCTTGGCGATCCCGCTTTGCCTCAAGGTCCTCATCCCGCACTGGATCGCCGCCCGCTTGAGCTCATTGGCGGCGGCCCTGCGGAGGATCAGCTCCTGGATCTCATCCGTCGTGGGCATCACCTCGAACAACGACAACCTGCCGCGATACCCGATACTGCTGCACTTGCTGCAGCCCTTTCCCTTAAAACATTTAAAATCGTCTATCTCCTCTTCAGGGACCCCGAGGTCTAGAAGGGCCTCAGGGGGCATGTCGATGGGTTCCTTGCAATCAGGACAGATGCAGCGGATCAATCGCTGGGCTACCGTCACAATGAGTGAAGAGGCGACGAGGAACGGCTCCACCCCCATATCCAGCAGGCGGCCGATGGTGCTCGGCGCGTCATTGGTATGGAGGGTGCTGAGGACGAGATGGCCAGTCAAGGCGGCCTTGACAGCTATCTCAGCCGTCTCCAGATCCCGGATCTCTCCCACCAGGATGATATCAGGGTCCTGGCGCAAGAATTCTCTCAGGGAGGCGGCGAAATTCAGACCGATGGCCTCATGCATCTGGACCTGATTGACGCCGGGGATGTTAAACTCTATCGGATCCTCGGCAGTACAGATATTTTCCGAGACCTTGTTCAGCTCGGAGAGGACGGAGTAGAGGGTGGTGGTCTTGCCGCTGCCCGTCGGGCCGGTGACCAAGATCATCCCATATGGTTTATAGATGGCCTCGTGAAATATCTCCAGGGCTTCGGATTCAAAGCCCAATTTGGTCATGTCGAGCTGGAGTTTCGTCTTGTCGAGGAGCCGCATGACCACCTTCTCACCAAAGAGGGTGGGGATGAGCGAGATCCGGAAGTCCATCTCCCTATTCTGCATCCTGATCAGGAAACGCCCGCCTTGGGGCAGGCGGCGTTCGGCGATATCCAATTGGGACATAATCTTGATACGGGAGGTGATGGCGTTTTTCATCTGGATAGGGGGTCTCATTACCTCGTAGAGGACCCCATCGATCCGCTCCCGCACCCGCATGAATTTTTCGTACGGCTCTATGTGGATGTCGCTGGCCCCTTTTGAGATGGCATCGGCGAGGATGAGGTTGACCAGTTTTACGACAGGGGCCTCCTCTGCGGTTTTTTCCAGCTCGCCGAGGTCGAAGGTCTCATCTTGCTTTACCACCTCCATCCCCTCGTCCTCGAAATCGGCGAGGGCCCCGTCGATGGAAGCGGTGGGGTTGAGGTGTCTCTCTATGGTCGTCCTGACATCCGTCTCAGAAGCAACCAAGGCCTCTATGTGATATCCAGTGCGGAACTTGATATCATCGATCACCGAGACGTTAAAGGGGTCGACTATGGCCAGATAGAGGGTGGAACCGCTCCTGCGGACCGGGACCACCTGATTTTTATGCATGAACTCAGCCCCGACCAACCCCACGAGCTTGGGGTCTAATTCTACCTCGGAGAGGTTGATGGAAGGGTGCCCATAGCGCTTGTGGAGGAAGTCAAGGAGGTTGTTCTCCGAGAGGAATCCCATTTCTATCAAGACAGAGCTCAGATTCTTCCCCCTGAGCTTTTGTTCGCCCTGGGCCTGCTTCAGCTGATCTTCGGTTATGATCTCCGCTTTGAGGAGGAGTTGCCCCAGCCTTAAGGACATGATGCTATCTTCTTTCTCCTGTAGAGGCGTATGATAGTATGCGTTCTTATGCTATCACCTTTCCGTCTAGATGTCAATATTTGTCACCCTGTCGAAACTCCCCTTGCATTTTCAGGGGTTTGACAGGTACTATATCATGTTTTTTTATGCATTTTACTTGGTTTAGGCTGCATTTAACATGCCAGGTAATATATCTTGCCTTATTTCTCGAGGCTGCCATTCGTTGGTATACTATCCAGGGAAGAAGGAGGCGGAATGAAAGGCGGGGCAACGGTAGAGATGGCTGAGCGGCTCCAGGCCCTGCCTCCCTACCTCTTTGCGGAGCTTGACCGGAGGAAGACCGCGTTGAGGGCCAAGGGGGTGGATCTTATCGATTTGGGGGTAGGGGACCCGGATCTCCCCACCCCGCAGCGGATCGTGGAGCGCATGCAATCAGCAATCCTTGATCCCCGCAGCCATCGCTACCCCAGCTATGAGGGGCTGCAGGAGTTCAGGGCGGCGGTGAGCCTTTGGTATGAGAGGCGTTTTGGGGTGATGCTGGACCCGGAGGATGAGGTCCTTGCCCTGATCGGCTCCAAAGAGGGGATTGCCCACATACCCCTGGCCTTTATCAACCCCGGCGCGTATTCCCTCGTCCCGAGCCCCGGATATCCGGTCTATCATGCGGGTACCATCTTCGCCGGGGGTAGATCCTTTTTCATGCCACTGAAGGAGGAGCAGGGCTTTTTGCCCGATCTCGGGCAGGTGCCTGCGGAGGTGGCGGAGGCCGCCACCTTGCTCTTTGTCAATTATCCCAACAACCCGACAGCAGCGGTGGCGGACAAGGATTTTTTCGCAGAGGTCGTGGCATTTGCCCAACGCCACTCTCTCATCGTCTGTCACGACGCAGCCTACAGCGAGATCAGTTTTGACCATTATACACCCCCCAGTTTTCTGGAGGTGGATGGCGCCCGGGAGGTGGGGATCGAATTTCACTCCCTGTCCAAGACCTATAATATGACCGGCTGGCGGCTGGGCTTTGCGGTGGGGAACCGAGAGATCCTGGCCGGGCTGGGCAAGGCAAAGACCAATATCGATTCGGGTGTCTTTCAGGCTGTTCAGTGGGCCGGGATAGAGGCCTTAACAGGGGATCAATCCGATGTGGAAGGGATGCGCGCTATCTATCAAAAGCGGCGCGATGTCATGGTCCGAGGCATCCGCGCTGTTGGGCTCACGGTGACCCCTCCCAAGGCAACCTTCTACCTCTGGGTAAAGGTGCCCCCTGGCTATAGTTCGGTCTCCTTCGCCTCCCTCGTGCTCGACAAGGCAGGGGTGGTGCTTACCCCGGGCAGCGGTTTCGGCGAGGCGGGCGAGGGGTATGTGCGCCTAGCCCTGACCGTGCCGGAGGCGAGGCTTGAGGAGGCAACGCAGCGGTTGCAGGGCATTAGCATCTAGTGTTGCGTCTGATACATTCGTTTAATCAGTAGTAAAGTTGATTTCATCTTAAAACAAAGATGCTCTCTGTATGTTTTTGTTTGAGAATTCAAAACTGCTGCCCCTCACCCCATACACTCGGCCAAGTTCGCCGTATGCCCTCTCCCCTGCCACTGCGCGGCATCCCATCCTTTATATTTTTCGTTAAAGCGGAGCGGGACGGCGGGGAGAGGGGAAAGTCCCGCTCTCTTGTACATTAATCAGAGAAGTCGGGATGCCGCTAAGCGGCAGTGAGGGGGAGATTTATGAAGGTTTATTCTGAGATATGATGCTAGCCGCAGGGGTTAGTTCTTTAATCGGGAACTGCTGAGCGAGGTCCTTCAGGATCTTTCCTATTTCCTCCTGATAGTCGGGGGAGACCATCAATTCAACCAGCCCCTCGTTTGGATCGACAGTCCTGGCGATTGCCACCCCTTCATACGATTCCAGGATGAAGCTGAGAAAGGCTATCTCCTCAGGGGGTATCTGAATGAGCAGAGAGATGGTGTCCATGCTATCAGTTCTCTGAGCCGTGATTCAGTTTGCTGCGCTTATAAACACACTTAAGGTTGTAAAGGGTTCAAGTCCCGCCCTACTTTGTATAAAAATCTGAATGGCGGGATGTCGCCTAGCGACAGATTCGAGGGTTACAGAATTTATAGATAAAAAGGTTTTACTTGAACCCTTGACCCCTTGCATCCTCGACCCCTCATGCCATCCTGTAAGGGGATGGCAGTTTACTTATCTACCACTTCCTCTGGATGGGTGATCCTTCCCTTGATTGCGCTGGCAGCTGCCACAGCCGGGTTGGAGAGATAGACCTGGCTCGTGGGGTGGCCCATTCTCCCCACGAAGTTACGGTTGGTGGTGGCAATGGCCACCTCACCTGCGCCTAAGACCCCCATGTGGCCGCCGAGACAGGGGCCGCAGGTGGGTGTGCTTACCGCCCCACCCGCCTGAACAAAGATTTCCAGGAGTCCCTCCCGCAGGGCCTGCAGATAGATCTCCTGCGTGGCCGGGATCACGATGAGACGGACGTAGGGGGCCACCTGCTTGCCTTTGATGATATGGGCTGCGATCCTCAGATCCTCCAGCCTGCCGTTGGTGCACGAGCCGATGACTGCCTGATCTATTGCTACTCCGGCCAATGCCCGCACCCCCTTCACATTGGCAGGGGAGGGGGGGGAGGCCACCTGGGGCTCGATCCCAGAGCAATCATATTCCTTTACCTCGGCATAGCAGGCGTCTTCATCGCTCTGGTAAAGGGTATAGCCGGTCTCCATCCTGCCACGGAGGTACTCCAGGGTGATCTCATCAGGCGGGAAGATGCCGTTTTTCCCGCCGGCCTCGATAGCCATGTTGGCCATGGTGAATCTTCCGGACATATCCAGGCTACGGATGGTCTCACCGGTGATTTCCATGGACTTATACAGGGCCCCATCCACCCCGATGGCCTTGATGGT
>Ga0214474_1001179_pt1 | contig 12172 bp, 11 predicted proteins | sample RVTome_2_FD_187335 | JGI IMG/M metagenome (GOLD analysis project Ga0214474, IMG submission 187335) | Soil microbial communities from uranium-contaminated site in the Upper Colorado River Basin, Wyoming, United States - RVT95D214 HiSeq ...
GCAATTTCTGCTCTGCCGCGACCAGCTGGGGGTACTTGGTTTTATCACCATTCAGCAGCCGGCACGGAGAATAGACGATACCGAAATAACCGGCCATATCGGCGTAGCTGGCGAATTTCTGTATCAGCAAACCGATCCGCTGGTTGGTGTGGTGCTTGCCGTTGTACTCGCTGACTACCTGTGCCGTTAGTACGATGGCCGGCTTGATAAGTGTCTTGGAATCCTGACTGCCGCAGACGTCCAGCGGGTCCGTCTTGTTGGTGATAATCAGTTTCACCTCGGTACCGAGTTGCAGGTGCGGACCGGCGTTTTCCAGCCCGATGCCGGTGGAACTGAAATCGATAGACCGCGCCGGGTACCAGGAATCATCGCCGACGACCTGCCAGTAAGAATCGTTGCTGGTGGGAATCCGGTAGTTTACCCGGCGACTGACTTTTCTCAGGAGCATGACGCACGATGTCAGCATGGCCAGATTAAACGAAGCCCACCCCAGCGCCACCAGCGTGGGGAATAGCTCCGGCTGGTACCAGATGGGATGTACCAGGTTAACGACGCCGACGATAATGGCGGCGAAGGACAGCCCCATGACGATCCAGTGCGGCATTACCAGCTTCTGAAACGGCGACCGGTTGTCGTCGCCGGCCACCTTCGACGTTACCTGGAAGGGTTGGGCGCGTCCGGTTATTAAGGTGGGCAGCGCGGCGATGAAGGTGAACATCTTGATGGAGTCGTAACGCAAGACGTCCCAGATGTTGTAAAGTCCACGTCCCAGCAGCCACAGGGCACTGAACGTTAATATCATGTAGGGCGTGAACCGAATCCAGAACGGCCAGGTCAAGGTACTGATGGGCAGTGCTCCGGTCAGCAGCACCAGTACCGGTATAAGCAGGAGAGTCAGCTTTTGCAGCGAGTCGAAATAGGTCTCCATGGAAGCGAAGAAGCTGAGCCGCTGATGCCAGGTGAGACCGCGGGCGAACAGAGGGTTGTCTATACGGAAGGTCTGCATGGCCCCCTGCGCCCAGCGGAACCGCTGCACCAGAAAATCATGAATGGTCGCCGGTGCCAGCCCGACCGCCATGGGACGGTCTACATAGACCACGCGATAACCGTGCTCGGCCAGCCTGATAGAGGTATGCAGGTCTTCGGTGACCGTTTCTTCGGCGATACCGCCGATACTTTCAATAGCGGAGCGCCGGAGTATCGACGGGCTGCCGCACCAGAAAGCGGAGTCAGTGCGGTTCTTTCCCGGCAGAATGACGTGGAAGAAGAGCTTCTGCTCATGCCAGTCGGGGCCTTCGTGCTCGAAAGAGTCGACGTTGTAGAACAACTGCGGTCCCTGGACCACGGCCACCTTGGGATCGTTAAAGAATCCCAAAACCTCATTCAGGAAATCGGGCATCGGTATGTGGTCGGCATCGAGCGTAACGATGAGTTCGGCATTGGTCCGGCGAAGGGCATAATTTAAATTGCCGGCTTTGGCCGACTCGTGTGTGGGGCGGGCGATGTAAACGCACTTGAAATCGGATGCCAGCCTCTTGACCTCCGGGCGTTCGCCGTCATCGAGCACATAAGTCTGATGGGGATGACTGATGGCGGCGCATCCGGCGAGGGTGGCGCTGAGCACGTCGATAGGCTCATTGAAAGTGGGTATAAAAACGTCGACCGTATACTTATACTTCGCCTGGGGAGCGGTGGGGTAAATGAGGCGCCAGGTCATGAAGGCGTGCATAAGGAAGACCAGCAGCCCGTAGGCTTCGGCCAGCCACAGCAGCCAGCTGAAAGCGACGGCATCCGGATTAATGGTGGATACACGCCAGATGAGGTAGTACAGGGTATAAACGGCGGCGATGACCGTGACTGCCAGTATGGCGATTTCGCTAAATTGCTTTACCTGCCCGTTTCCGGAGTGTCCGTTTTGCCGGGACCTCCGGGTCAGCAGGCGCACCAGTATATAGGTGCACAGCGCCACGAATACGATTGCAATTAGCTCAATAGACCATGCGGGCATACTAATACCTCTAATTTCGTTGCTTTAAGGTTAGATTAGCAGTGCCCGGGCGTCTAGATACTTATGAGCTAGTTTATGCGGCGACTTTAAGGCTAGTGAATGGCTGGTACTTATGGTGTGACAGCATGTGGAGACACCAGGAGGGTTGCCTTCTATAGATAAGCCTGATACTTGAGCGTGAGAGAAAATAGGGTTGGGACTCAGTTCCCAACCCTATTTGGTTATAACTGTGCCAGGCCTTTTTAAAAGGCATTCTTTATTTTGGAACTTCGCTCAGTTTTATGCCTGCAGCCTGGGCAACACCTTCGCCATAGTTCTTGTCGGCCTTGAGGCAGTTGCTGATATGCTTGATTTTAATTTCCTTCGGTGCAGCACTGATATCACGAGCGGTGTTTTCAAAAAGCGCTTTCTGTTGCTCCGGCTTCATCAGGCGGAAGAGCAGGCCCGGCTGGGTATAGTAATCGGTATCTACACGATGATCCCAGCGGTCAGCATCACCCTCTAACTTGAGCGGTGGCTCGGCAAATTCCGGTTGCTGCTGCCACTCGCCATAGCTGTTGGGTTCGTAAGCCAGCGTGCTGCCAAAATTACCGTCAACCCGCATGGCGCCATCGCGGTGATAGCTGTTAACCGGGCAGCGCGGGGCATTTACCGGAATCAGGTGGTGGTTGACTCCCAGCCGATAGCGCGCGGCGTCACCGTAGGAGAATAACCGGCCCTGCAGCATCTTATCAGGCGAGAAGCTGATACCCGGGACAACGTTTGCCGGATTGAAAGCAGCCTGCTCAACATCGGCAAAATAGTTGTCTGGATTGCGGTTGAGCTCCAGGACACCCACCTCGATTAGAGGGTAATCCTTATGGAACCAGACCTTTGTTAGGTCAAAGGGGTTGTATTTCATTTTGGCTGCATCTTTCTCCGGCATGATCTGAAAATACATGGTCCAGCGGGGATAATCCTTGTTCTCGATACTTTCAAACAGGTCACGCTGGTGACTCTCGCGGTCCCTGGCAATGATTGCCTGAGCTTCTTCATTGGTCAGGTTGCGAATACCCTGTTGTGTTTTGAAATGGAACTTGACCCAGTATCTTTCATTCTTGGCATTGATAAGGCTGAAGGTGTGGCTGCCGAATCCATGCATATGGCGGTAGGAGTACGGGATGCCGCGGTCGCTCATGACGATAGTCACCTGGTGGAGAGCCTCCGGGAGCGAGGTAAAGAAGTCCCACTGGTTGCGGGCACTGCGCATGTTGGTGTGCGGGTCCCTCTTGACAGCTTTGTTGAGGTCGGGAAATTTAAGAGGGTCGCGCAGGAAGAACACCGGGGTGTTGTTCCCCACCAGGTCCCAGTTGCCTTCCTCAGTATAATACTTCATGGCGAAACCGCGGATGTCACGCTCGGCATCGGCGGCGCCCCTTTCGCCGGCCACTGTGGAGAAGCGAATGAAGAGATCGGTCTTTTCCCCCACAGCGGAAAATATTTTAGCTTTGGTATAGCGGGTAACATCGTGAGTAACCGTGAAGGTGCCAAAGGCGCCGGAACCCTTGGCATGCATGCGCCGCTCAGGGATAACTTCACGGTCAAAGTGTGCCAGTTTCTCCAGGAACCAGACGTCCTGTAACAAAGCCGGGCCATGGGGACCGGCAGTCATTGTGTTCTGGTTGTCCGGTACAGGTGCGCCGGCGGCAGTGGTCAGTTTCTTTTGTTTTTTCTTTTCCATTACATCGTCCTCCCTTTTGCTAAACTTATTACTTTTTAGTAATTCTCAGCCAGCAACTCATAATACGATTGGGGGTGCTTGCAGGCAGGGCATTTTATCGGCGCTTCCGGACCCTCATGGATATAACCGCAGTTAGTGCAATGCCACCTGACAGAAGTCTTCTTTTTAAAAACCTCTCCATTGCCAATGTTTGCGGCCAGTTTTCGATATCGTCTCTCGTGGAACTCCTCAACCTCTGCGATTTCCTTGAAGGAGGTCGCTATGTCAGCGAAACCTTCTTGCCTGGCGATTTTTTCGAAATCCGCATAGAGCTTGCTCCACTCCATTTTTTCGCCATCCGCTGCCGCTTCGAGATTGGCCTTGGTAGTCCCAATTATGCCCGCCGGATAGGCAGCAGTAATCTCCACGTCACCGCCCTCAAGGTATTTGAAGAAAACCTCGCCGTGTTCCTTCTCATTTCCCGCTGTTTCAGTGAAGATGTTAGCGATCTGCTCATAGCCCGCTTTGCGGGCAACACTGGCAAAGAATATATAGCGATTCCTGGCCTGTGATTCTCCGGCAAACGCCTTTAATAAGTTTCTCTCTGTTTCCGTACCTTTGACTGACTTGCTCATTTAATATCCACCCTCCTTTTAGTATTTCGATAGTTATTGGCAGTCTTTACAAAGACCGCGAAATTCCGTTTGATGGTGTGAGACCTTGAATCCAGTAGTTTCGGCTACTCTCTTATCGATTTCATTGTTCACCGGCTCGTCTACATCGAATACCCGTCCACACCGCTCACATCTGAAGTGGTAGTGGCTGGGCTGCTTAACTTCAAATCTGCTCAAGGTACCATTGAGGTTGAGTAGTGTGATAAGGCCGTCTTCCTGCAAGACTAGAAGGTTACGATAAACAGTTCCCTTGCTGATATTAGGTATCTCTGTTTTTACCTCTTCGTATACCTGGTCAGCGGTAGGATGAGCCCTGGTGTCTTTCAGAACTCTTAGTATGGCCTCTCTCTGTTTCGTGGTTCTGTGCATATTATAAGTATTAGTACCTGTTACTGATATTATATTATCAGTTATCTGTTTTGTCAAGGGCTTCGTTCATTATGTAGGATTTGTTGGAGCTTTTCTGAGAGCTATCAGAATCATGCCTGGCCCACCATGTACACCTAAGGCGGCTCCCAGCTGGTTGACCAGTATCCTGTCTTCTGGAAATATCTTGCCCAATTCCTGCTTCAGCTTTTCGGCGGCAGCAAACGCTGCGCTGTGTACTATCGCCAGATCTTGAACCGGAAGATTTCTCTTAACGAATTCAATTAGCTTCTCCATGGCCTTCGAATAAGTCCGCGCCACACCAGCGCGGACCACTTCGCCGTTCTTGAAAGTAAGCATTGGCTTGATATTCAAGATACTGAGTATGCTGCCAACCGATTTGTTAATTCGTCCTCCAGCGATGACGTATTTCAAGGTATCGAATACACCCAGCATCCGCACCTGACTGATTGCCAGCTTTGCCTCCCGGGCGACTTCTTTCAGGTTTTTACCCGCCTTAGCCATCCGGGCGGCGCCTATAACTACCAGGCCGAGGCCTATCGAATTAAACTGTGAGTCAATGACTTCGACTGGGCAATTGCCCTTTAGAGATTTCACCGCCTGTAATGCCGTATTGTATGTGCCGCTTATCTTAGAAGATATGTGTACGGAAACGATGCCCTGACATTGGCTGGCCAATTTGTTATAGATATTTTGGAAATCGGCAATTGTCGGTTGCGAAGTGGTAGGCAAGACTTCGGCGCTGACCAACCTCTGGTAGAACTCATCGGTATTCATGTCCATGCCGTCACGGAACGACTTATCGTTCAATATAATGTAGACGGGCAATACTTCGATACCAAGCTCCCCAGCAATACCGACTGGCAAGTCAGCTGTGCTATCAGTCACCACTTTTATCATATTACACCTCCGCAAATAATGAGTTTGATATGATTAAACACCCGACAATCACATTAAGCTACTCAGATATGCGCTTGCCGCATGATAACCGCACATACCGTGGACTCCAGCACCCGGTGGCGTTGATGAGGAACAGATGTAAACACCTTTCAATGGTGTTGAATACGGTACTAGATTACATGTCGGGCGGCATAGTATCTGCTTGAGCGTTTGTGCACCTCCTACAATATCGCCGCCAACTAGATTTGGATTTTCAGCTTCAAGTTTAGCTGGCGTTGATACATGCCTTGCCAGAATGAGCTCTCGAAATCCTGATGCAAAGCGCTCAATCTGTGCCTCGATATATTCGGTCATATCTGAGGGAGAGTTATTGGGGACATGGCAATAGGCCCATGCTATGTGCTTGTTACGAGGCATGCGGGAGGAATCGAATAAGCTGGGTTGTGCCAGAATCACGAATGGCTTCTCTATGATTCGCCCATGCCAGGCAGCAAGTTCCGACTTTGCGATCTCATCGAAGGTTCCACCCAGGTGAACAGTCAGCGCTTGCGTGCATTCTTTTGCCTTCCATGGTATGGGCGCCGATAATGCCCAGTCGATTTTGAAAACACCGGGTCCGTATTGATAGTTCTGCAATTTTTTCTTGTATCCTGCAGGCAGCAAATCATCATAGATTTTGACCAGCGTGGCTGGAGATGTATCGAAGAAATAAGACTTTGAGCTTGGCAGGTCTGCAGCGGATTTCACATAATGGCCGGTCACGATGCTACCACCTAACTTGTATAAATATTTTGAGAGCGCTGTAGTTAAAGAACCAGTACCTGCTTTGGGGACTGGCCATCCAATTGTGTGGCCTGCTATGCACAGAGTTAGGCCAAATGCAGCGGATGGTATTTGGTTGAGGGGTAATGCGGAATGAGCGGCTAAACCAGCGAAGAAGCCCTTGGCTCTGAATCCAGTAAAATATCTATCCGTAAAAATTTTGGCTGAACAGAACCCCTTCAGTCCAAATCTGGCTAAAGTCAGAAAATGTTGAGGAAATCTCCTGGTACCTAGCAGGTCAATAATTAATTTGTCCCATTGTCCAACGCAGGGTCGGATTAGATTGGTATATTTTTTAGCGTCTACGCCAAGCGTTTCAGCAGTGGCTGCTATCGAAGGTCCAAGGATGACTGCAGACCCGTCATCAAATGGATGCGCCAATGCCGCAGGAGAATTGATCCATTCCAGACCGAATTGAGATAGAGGTAGTGATGAATAAAATGGTGACGCGGCTCCAAAGGGATGGATTGCTGAACCGGTGTCGTGAATGAAACCGGCGAGTGTCAGCTCTGATGAACGGGCTCCTCCACCTATTTTATTATTGCCTTCCAGAATTGCTGGTTTTAGGCCTTTTTCTGCCAGTGTTATGGCTGCAGCCAATCCGTTTGGCCCAGCACCAACAATCACTGCGTCATGTTCAACCAATGTTATTCCCCGACTTTCTTGGCTGCTTACTGTTAGTTGATGGGTGTGAGATGCTGTACATTATGCTTGATATTTGAGCGTTCTGGAAAACATTAAAAAACCTGGACCATTGCAGCGAGCTGTCTATGCACTGTGCCTTGAATTGTACTTGCGCAGAACTGCCAGTGTATTTGGCTAGAGATTCAAGTACATGTGTCCATATTTGACGCTGCAGATTTGACCCCGCTACTCTAAAGGCGATCTCGTATATGGGATCGCTAGCCCTTGCCAATCCTTGTATCTGAATAATAACATGCCCGCTTTCCTCGAATGATTTAAAATTCACCCAGCCTGCTTCCGGATGACCTTGCGGTGTAATAAATGTAAAAGTATCCTTACTCGCATAAAGTACTAAAACGCCGGTAGCCACCAATCCCCCAGGTGTATCGGCGTTAATTAACACGATCTCACCTGGCTTTATCCCCCCACTTGACGGAAAGAACCGGTTCTCAGGCGGTTGAAACTTCGGAAAGTTACTCTTTAAGATGTTGATAATCTTAATGGGACGCAGCTTGGTATCAGACAGGTCCAGTCTGTAAGTTTTTTCCCACAGCTGACCGAAACCTTGTATCGGACCAGCCGTATAACGACCGTTTACGTTGAGATCAACAGGGTTTCCCATAGTGCTATCTGTTTTCAGCTTCCTTATCGGTCCAACCCAGAAGTCGGCATCAAGGGCTTTGGTGCGACTGTTTAAAGAAAGCTTGTCACGCACGTTTTTAGCTGTGGTTTTATCATTAATACCCGCAGCTATATATACTTTGGACACGCTGTTGCAGACAGAAAAACCTTTATCAATACCGGTAATGGCAAATACATCTTTATATGTATCACTTAATCCGGTAGCCAATAATCTGGTTCCTTTCGTCCTTGTATAAGCATGCAGTTTAACCAGTGCGTTTATGCCAGTGTTATCCAGTAAACTGACGCTGCTGAAGTCCAGAATTAACGCTTTCCGCCGATTGTCTACGAGGTTTTTAGACAAATTTAGCAGACGCCCTTCATGTGTTGATGTAACCTCGTTGTCCAGGTTTATAATACTGACCCAGTTGCCTGTATCAATATATTTCATACTAACCACCTCCGATGATTACACTACCCATACATACTTGGATTACTAGTAAATTATAGATGACGTGCCCATAACTATTGTACAATGTTCGAATCCGTACTTTCTACTACTTACTTAACATAGAAATGGCTATCGCTATTTGCGTTATTAATCTGAAGGCTATGGAGGTGAAAAATGGATTTAGGCGAATATTTTGACAGTGCTAAAGGTCACGGTATACTGGCTACGGCAGACGCCGATGGCAAAGTGAATGCGGCCATGTACGCTCGTCCCTACTTAACAGACGATAAAACAGCACTATTTATCATGGCGGAGCGGTTAACTCATGCCAATGTCCAAACCAATCCCTGGGCTACTTATCTCTTCATTGAATCTGGACATGGGTATAAAGGGAAGCGTTTATACCTTAAGAAATTGAAAGAAGAGCAAAACAATGAGCTGCTTGGTAAAATATGTCGAAAATGTGACTATTCGCACTATGACGTGGGCAACAAATATATTGTCTCTTTCAATCTGGAGAGGGTCTTGCCATTGATTGGAGATAAGTAACTGACAGGTAGTTTACACGAGTATAATGGTAGAAGCGTACAAATTCATTAGCTGAACAGGGAGGTAAATTTTATGGCTAAGCAGCAGATAATTCTTCTCGTCATCAATATTCTAGGTGGGATTGCCGTCATCGGGAGCTATTTTTTCGGGCTAAAAGCACAAGCAGGCGGTGCTAGTGCTCTTTGGGGAAGTGTTCCGGTTAACATCCGGCCGGTATACGGTATCTCCATGATTTTGGCAGCCCTCGGCTATTTCGCTTTTAGCTATTTTATTTTCTTTAAGCTGGTGCCGGGTGAAGTCTCCATTGCAGGACGGTTCGGTTTCAGTTTGTTTTATGCTATATTTCTGATCATTCTTATACCGTCGGCATTATGGATGCCCCTTACCAATTTGTATGTAGCTAACCCCAGCGCAGGCATGTGGATCGGAATACGTACTGTTCTGGCACTTGTCGGTCTGGCATCAATAGCTCTGCTATGGGCACTGCTCACCTTACAGACTAAAGTGCCACATATTCCCTACTGGCTGGCAGTAGCCGGAAGTGCTTACTTTGCCTTTCATACCGCTATTCTGGACGCCATAGTCTGGGCGGCTCTGTTTAAATAGAAATAAGCTAAGCCATTTGACATATAAATATGGGGGAAAGTTGAGATGGCCACTAAAGTAGACTTTTATTGCTGGGTAAAATGAAATACCTGCCGTAAGGCGAAAGAGTATCTTTCCCAGAAAAAAGTCGAAATCAACGAACGAGATTTCTTCAAGACTCCGTTTACTCGTGCTGAGATAGAGGAATTGCTCCAAGGTAAACCGGCTACAGAAATGTTCAATTTCAGGAGCCCTAGCTTCAAACAACTCGGTGTGGAGCGGGATAAACTTTTGAACCGGGACCTGATTGACTTGATGCTTAAGGAGCCGAGACTGGTTCGGCGCCCCGTCGTTCGTATCGACGACAAGGTATACTTCAGCGCTGACAGGTCAGTCCTGCAAAGTATCATAGGTTAGTTTGCAGTGGTTCAAGTCCCAGGGCGACAACGTGCGGCTGTTGGCTTATTCTAGTGGCATATGCAGGACCATCTTGGCCAGGTCCCAGCAGTGCTCGTACAGGTGAAGCCCTTTGCTGAAGGCAATCAAAGAGCCGTCTTTGACGCCTATTTCCTCGGCCATGTATTCCTTCAGCAGCTGCAGGCCGCCGAGGTTGGTGGGCAGACCGCCCCACAGGTCCCAGCTCCTGAAGTAGAGCACAAAATTAAGTTTGTCTTCCTGTACGCGCGTATCCACCACCCTCAGGCAGGGCGGGTCCTTCAGTTTAATGCTGTCACGATTACCGATAGTCATACACATCTGGTTGGTATCGACTCCCTCTTTGTAGCGCCTGATTACTTCATCGATCTGCTGGGACAGGTCTTCGCCGTAGGTGTACTCCTCGTTCTCCTGCTTGGCCCCGGTCATAAGGTATGACATATAGTCATGGATAACCTCGTCGGTGGTGGGTGCCGGCACCCCCGCGGGCACATCCGGCCTCAGCGGTCTCACACCGGGATTGCGAATCATAATAGCCACCAGGGGTATCTCTTTTCGGTGGGTGCCCTCGAAACTGCCCTGCTGGATACGATACGTCCTGCCGTGCAACAGTGCCTTGTCCAGGCATTGGAACCAGGCATCTCCGATAGTCAGCGCGTCAACCAGTGTTAAGTCCACGAATACCTCGAGTTTGGTGGGGATTGTTTGTTCAGCAGATTATCACGGAAGGATATGGCTGTCAATGTTAATCTGAGCAGATGGGCTAGCTAATCAGGGGAGACCACAAAATTTTTTAGCGTGCCGATATCTTGTATTTTAACTTCGACCACGTCGCCTGGTTTCATGGAGCCGACGCCCGACGGCGTGCCGGTGGCAATGACGTCACCGGGCAGCAGCGTCATGATGCCGGAAATAAAATTGATGAGCTTCGATACACCGAACAGGAGGTCGCTCGTGGAAGCCGACTGGCGGAGCTCGCCGTTGAGGTAGGTTTCGATTTTCAAATTGTTCGGGTCCGCTTCCGTTTCTATCCAGGGCCCGATGGGCGCGAAGGTATCGTAACCTTTGGCTCTGGTCCATTGTCCGTCGGCAGCCTGTGCCCGGCGGTCGGAGACATCGTTAAAGCACGTGTAACCGAGTATATATTCCCCGGTTTTCTCTTCAGGCACATTCCTGGCCTTCTTGCCGACGACGACGCCAAGCTCGCCCTCGAAGTCGATGCGGTCCCAACCGCGGGGCAATATGATTTTCTCTTCATGGCCGATGACTGCAGTGGAGGGTTTGAGGAATATTAGCGGCACCGAAGGCATGGGCAGTTTCATCTCCTCTATATGGCTACGATAGTTCAGTCCCAGGCAGATAATCTTAGAAGGCAGACAGGGGGAAAGGAGCCTGACCTCATCCAGAAGATAAGTGGTTCCGTCCAGGATGGAGGGACTGTTTAGGTGGCCGAGGTGGGCGAACGGGGTGCCGTACAGCTCGCTTACGGTATTGCCAGCTAATATGCCGCACCTTGCCCGGCCACCGGCGGTGAAGCGGACGATTCGCATATCCGCCCTTATATTACAACTATAGCTTAGCAGCGTCCAGAATCGCCGGCACCTTTGATTCCAGGCCGATAGCCATGATATGAGCGCCCTGGCACATGCCCTTCATCTCATTTATCAGTCGAGCGGCTATCTCTACACCTTTTTGCAGCTTGTTCTCGGCTTTATCCATCTCGTTTATGAGCTCATCCGGGACGTGTATGCCGGCGACGTTTTTATTCATAAATTTGGCCATACCGGCGGACCTTAGCACCACTATACCAACCATTACCGGCACGCCTAATTTCTTAGCCTCTATCATAAAGGATTCGAAAGCTTTGGGTTCGTAGACGGCCTGGGTCTGGAAGAACTGGGCTCCCGCCTTTACTTTCCTCTCCATTTTAATAAGCTGCGGTTCCACGGGGTCGGCACAAGGGGTGACGCAGGCACCAAGGAAATATTTGGGTGTACCTTTTAACTCCTTACCGGCGAGGTCTTTGCCCTGCTCCAGTTGTCGGGCAGCATAGAGCAAAGAAACAGAGTCCAGATCGAATACCGGTCTGGCATCGGGATGGTCTCCCAAAGTAACGTAGTCGCCGGTGAGGCACAGGACATTTTCCACGCCCATGACGCTGGCGCTGAGCAGGTCCGACTGCAGTGCTATCCGGTTACGGTCTCGGCAGGTCATCTGGAACACCGGCTCGATGCCTTTTTGTTTTAGCAAGTGGCAGGCGGCCAGCGATCCCAGTCTCATAACGGCACTCTGCTGGTCGGTGCAGTTGACCGCATCTACCCTGCTTTTTAGCAGGTCGGCATTTTCATTAAACTCAT
>Ga0214474_1001180_pt1 | contig 12167 bp, 9 predicted proteins | sample RVTome_2_FD_187335 | JGI IMG/M metagenome (GOLD analysis project Ga0214474, IMG submission 187335) | Soil microbial communities from uranium-contaminated site in the Upper Colorado River Basin, Wyoming, United States - RVT95D214 HiSeq ...
TAAGCCTTCACGCATCCATTTTTTGAACTCTTTCAAGGGCGGGTAGTCCGCGTAAAGCCTTTTCCGCCCATATTCCAGAAACGTATTCTCTTGTCCTGCGAATTCAGCCGCCGTCATAACCGTATGTCCCACCTTGAGTGCTGCCTCATAAACTTGCCGTGTTCTTTGTTGCCACTGCTCATCTCTTAGCGCGTGGTGTTCTAAAACGGTTAAAGGCACGTTTTCAACAACGCTTACTAGATTTTTCAATCCAGCCTGCAATTGTGCTTCGTCAACTTTGAAACTGCTGAGGTAAGAAGGTGGTCCACCAATCATAATTGCTTGCGGCTTTGCTGCGTTAATCAGTTCAAGCGTGTGTGTTGACATCGGACCTTGAACGTCTGGCGCGAACATGAACCTTTCACAGTCATATTCGATTAGCACCATTATTGTCCAGCCGAGCATCGAGTTTTCCGGTCCATGGAAGACGGGTTCCGAGAAGCTCAAACGCGTATTTTTCCCGAATGTGAATGTTTTGCCGTCTGCAGCTTCCAGCTTCTTGGCGTGTTTGCCGCCTGTCTTCTGGAAAAGCCATGCCCGTTGTCTTTGGCTGGCGTTGATTTTCTCTTTCGGATTCTTCATCAGAACAGTTTTTGATTGGTAAATTTGCCGTGCGGTTTCGTTTGCTTCTGTCCAGTTAACCACCCAATCCTCAAATGAAGGCGTGTGATGGTCAAAATGATAATGGCTTATGGTGACCACTTCCGCTTTGTCTGCGGCTTCTGCAATGCGTGCTCTGAGCTTAGCTATGGTTTTGAATTCTGCAGGGTGCGGCGGCAAGCCGAAGCGGTTCGGGCACAATGAGATTCCAGCGTCCAAGAGCACTCTTACGTCGGGAGTTTCAACGAAAGTGCACATGGATCTAACGCCGAAACTTTCCGCAGCTAACGGCGTCACCTTAATTTTATCCAGCATTTTTCTTCCTTGTAACGCCATTGTGCCGTATGGCTCTATAAGTTTTTATGCTAGGAAAAGCAGAAATGCGTTTGGTGGGCGATGACGACTCTGGCCCCGAAGACGCTCTGTGGATGATTTGGATCTTGAGTGCGAGTAGGTGTTTATGCTAACTTGAGTTCGCATGAACACTTGCTAAGAGCTCACCACGCAGTTAAAGCTGAAAAAGCAGTCGCGCGTTTTGTGAATCCATAAACTCTGGCGCGTGCTATGTTGATAAACTTATTATACTCGCTGGAACAAATAGTGAAATGAGTTGGGGGTTCAGAGCGAATGAAGAACAGACGATATATTCTGTTTTTCGCGGGTGTTATTGTATGGATTGTTGTTGTGTGGGTACCTTTTTATGTATTACCTTCATGGGCGCTGTTTTTTTCTGCAATTTATTGTACCGTGGCTGCATGCCTGATACCTGTGTTTATCGCTGTCGAAATTGGCAATCGCCGACGTCTACATGAAGAACAAAGGACAGAGGAACGAAACAGGAAGGTAGCAGACGCGCTTCAAAGGGCTCAGATGGATTCGCAAAGCAAACTGGAAATGCAAAAGTACATTGAGGCTAATCGCGGGGAGGGGCTGGAGCGGGCGAAGAACCTTGAAACTTCTAGGCGTTATGAGGAGGCAGCAAAATGATATGATGAGCTTGAAATGTATGAGAAAGCTGGCGAATGTAGGAGACTGGCAAAAACTTCTTACAAGTCTCAACAAGTTTTAGCGTAGAAAAAGATGGAGCAATAATCTGTAAATGCCCAACTTGCGGGGGCTATAGTTTTTTCCGAGCGCTAGTTTTCTGTTCCGCGATGTGTATTTGTGTTGTACACATCTACAAATGTGATTTTAAATGCAGAACGTTTATTTTGGCTCTACCATATCCTAATCGATGCGTGATATTTAGTGTGCAAGAAAGCCAAGCTCACCCTCAGGAAAATGCTCAAAAATTATGGCTATTCCGAAAAAGTTGCGGATGAGCTTTGGAAATGGTATGATTTCTCCGAGAAAAAAGGCGTTGCCCGCTTCTAAAAACATCAATCATCTCTTGTTCCTCGCTAGCGTTTTCAGCAATTGCGTTCCGAAGCGCTTAAATGGTGTTAACCGTTTTAAATGATGAAACGCTAAGGTGAAAACGTTTGGTCTCCCGTTCAGCTAAAAGCAAGCTGAAAGCTATTCTCGTCATCGACGTGATAATCGTAGCTGCAGCAGCTGGAATCTATTTGTACCTTCAAAACACAGGCCAGCTGGCTGGTGAAACCCAGGAAGCCGAATTCACAGTAACTGACCTTACGATTAACCCGCTTGAAGCAGAAATAGGTGAAAACGTCACAATTTCAGCCAACGTAACCAACACTGGCGAAATAGACGGAAGTCACATGCTGAACCTCACAATAAACGATGAATTAAAAGAAAACCAAACAATCCTACTTCCAAGCGGAACATCCAAAATAGTAGAGTTCGCACACAGCGAAATGGCTGAAGGAAACTACACCGTAAAAATAGACGACCAATCCGGATCATTCAAAATCAAAACTCCAGCTCCAACAACAAGCAACATAGTCCTATCCAGACTGCTTGTAACTCCCTACGAAGCCAACATCGGCTCTCCCGTGAACATCAAACTTAGCGCAAACAACCCAGGAACCACACCAGACAGACTTTTGATAAAACTCACGATTGAAGGAGAATTAGCGGACAGCAAAACAGTTGAGTTGGACGCAGGAGAAAGCTCAACCGTGGAATTCACAGTCAACGCAACAAGCGAAGGGTCACACAAGGTTAAGGTTAACGCCCTGTCGAATTCATTCAGAGCAGTTCCCGCAGGTATGCACACCATTACTGTCCTCATATCGCCCGTGCCTAAAGGAGGCGGTGGAGACTTCACAATAAACGGTGAAGATTACGTAACACCTTACTCAGCACTTTTGCCTGAGGGAACATACACTGTTGCAATGCCAAGCACAGACCCAACTGGGCAATATGGATTCTTAAATTGGGAAAACAAAGACACCAACCCCTCAAGAACAATAAGCCTGACAACGGCGACGATACTTGTTGCATACTACGAGCACGGCACATCCTGCCCTTCACTGTTCATATGGAACGGAACTGACTACGTTTATGTTGCTGAAGTCTCAAACCACGGTTGGCTAGGATACATCAACTACGTTACCGACAACCCAGATTGGCCAATTGTCTACTGGCGAAACAACCCTTGGGATTACATACCATTAGGCAGAAACCAACTGCAACTGAGAAACGGCTATTACGATTTGACTCTAACCCAAAAATGGAACGAGATTTTCTACTTAGACTCAGTTTGTCTTGTGGCTGTTGACCACCCAACCGATGTGGATGTTTACTCCACCCTGGTTGAGCAATACCTTGACCCTGCTTACATGGGTCAAATTTACACAGTAAGCAAGACTCCCTCCCCCCCAATTTCAGCTATCAACGAAAAAGGACAAAACGTCTTGCCTCAAATATTGGCAATAGACGATGTTTTCACGCTAGGAATCAACGGAGCTCAAAGTCAATCGTGGACCAACCTTTCATGGAACAGACTAACACTAAATCTAGGCGACTTATCCGATGCAGAACAAGTCAAACTCATAGTTAGAGCGATAGTTGATTGGGGTTCCGCTGACGATTACAACAATTGGATTAACAAGTTCTTTGATACAACTAATCCAGCGCCTAATGGAACCCAAATTACACCAGCACCTTATATGGAAGTGAAAGATGCAAACGGTAACTGGGTGCGTGTCGAGGAAAGCCGACAATTCCCATTACCACCAGACGGCGTCGCAAGAACTTTTGCCGTTAACTTAACAGGTCTCTTCCTCACAAATGATTACTCAATTAGATTAAACAATTTCTGGAATGTGACATTCGATTACATCGCAGTGGACACGACTACACAAGAAAACATTACAACTCAGGAAATTTACCCCTATGCTAATCTTTACCAAACGTTTACTACTGGCTCGACTGCTTCAGGCAACTTTACGAGATACGGCGACGTAACCGCGTTAGTACTCACCGCAGACGACATGTTTGTAATTGGAAGGCAAGGAGACACAGTTTCCCTATTATTCCCCGCTACCAACCTCACGGCTCCCGCAGACGGCATGGAAAGAGACTTCTTCCTTTTTGTTTCGCTGTGGTTCAAAGATGAAACTGGCAATTGGGGATACGGATTTGACTTCACAGTAGAACCCATACCATTCCATAACATGAGCGGCTTCCCCTATCCACTGGATACAGAAAGTTACCCAAACGACACCACACACCTGAACTATCTGCAACAATACAATACTAGATTAGTAATCCAGTTCAGTCATCTGGAAACATCGTACGTCACCACATGGATTATTGCCGTCATAACGATACTTACTATCACCAATTTGGGAATTCTCGTCTACTTCAAGAAACGTGGTCGATGATTTTTAACTTAGCTTTTGATGCTTGCTACTTCGCCGCAACGGCTAATTATGCAAGCTTTAAATGCTGCAGCAGCCATTTCCATATTCAAAAACCAAAAAAGAGGTTTTGAATATACCGCTGACGCTTGGACCGCAAATCCACATCTTGGAGCATTGCCACTGTGTTAGCATCTAGAGCAACATTTTGCATTGTAAAATGTTCCCAACATGTCGCAAGTTATACTTCAGGTGTAAGAAAATGCTTCCGTAAATGGGCGCCAGCAATTAGTGACTATACTCTTGAAGGCTAACTGAATGGTGTGGGCAATCGTAGGTGAAATACTGAAACTGATGGTGCTTGCGGGACTAGGGTTAGCTGGAATACTGGTTATTCTATTATGGATGAAAGATTTAACCAGAAAAGCAACCTACCTGCGACTTTTCATTCAAGTAGTATCCTTAGTGGCTATTTACTACTTATTCACTTATCCCATATGGCTACTTGCTGCTTTAATCGTGATTCTTGCTATGACTCTTGTTATAGGGCGTTTCTTCTGCGGCTGGCTCTGCCCATTCGGCTTCTACCTAGACTTAGTCACTCTGCTCCGAAAAGCCTTCAAAATACGCTACCGAAACCTTCCTGAAAAACTCAACAGAGCCCTACACGTGCTCAGGTACTGCCTTTTAATTTTCTTCCTAATCCTGCCCTTTCTGCTAACGCCCATAAACCCGTGGCAGTGGCCCTTATCCTTATTTCTCTCAGGTCCCTTCAAGCCCATACGAGTTTTGATAGCTCCTTTAACCCCGCTTATCGTGCCCTGGACAGAGGAATTAACGGCAATCAACGGCGTGAACCTCAGTTACCCGTACCTTGACCAAATAATCGCCTATTCTAGTGTGGATCTCGTGTGGATTTTCATGTTCATTTTCGTTTCGTTGACATTGGCAAGTTCTTTTTTCATGAGGCGTTTTTGGTGTAGGTTCTGCCCCACAGGAGCGTCACTTGCCATCGTCAACAAGTTTAAGGCTTTCAAAGGAGTTCCTGCCCTTCACATTTACAAAGAGGAAGAAAAATGTACGAAATGCGGAATCTGCAAAAGAGTTTGCCCATTGCAAGTTACTGAAGTATACGAGCAGAAGGGCGGAAAAATTAATACTTCACTGTGCATGCTGTGTTTCCGATGTGTAGAAATGTGTCCTTACGAAGATTGCTTGAAAGTGAAATTCGCTGGAAAAACAGTTTTCAAGTCTCGAAACTGGTTAGAACCACCAGAAAGTGAGTGAAGCATCAAATGAAAAACCAAAGTAAAGAAAAAAGATACATGCCTGATATCCCTCAGAAGGAAATCGAAGAACTGCAAAAATCCATAAAAACCTCTTCCCAAAGAATTATTGCCGAAAACATTGAGCGGATGAAAAAAACATCGCAGAACCGACCAGAAGCAATGCAGTATTTTGATGAAATCTCAAACTTTTTTGGTCAACGCGAAAAAGAAATTCAAGCGGCAAAAGAGAACGGCAAAAAAGTCATCGGTTACTTCTGCATGTTTGCACCTACTGAGCTGATATTAGCCGCAGATGCTATTCCAGTTCGTGTAAGCTCAGGCTGGTATGATGCCGCTAAACTCGGAGACAGAATCGTGCCAGTAGAAGTTTGCCCCATCATACGCTCAACGATAGGCGCAAAAATGATCAGTTTATCTCCGTACCTCGAATTAAGTGACGCGTTGATAAACGTTACAACATGCGATGGCATGACAAAACTCGGCGAAATTCTAAGCGATTCCAAGCCAGTTTGGACGATGCCTATTCCACGGGTAAAAGATTCTGCCCAAGCAACGCGGTTCTGGCGTGAAGAACTCCTCACCGTAAAAGGACAAATCGAAGCGTTAACGGGCAATAAAATAACTGGAAAGAAACTGAAAGCCGCAATAGAGCTAACTCAAAAAGCAACCAAAGCTTTCCGCAGACTGCAGGAAATAAGAAAAGGCGCTCCAGTCATAATGGGCAGAGACGCCATGCTGGTTAATCAGACATACATGTGGGACGACATAACGCGGTGGACTGAAAAGACTGAAGCGTTATGCGACGAACTTGAAAAAAAGGCACGCGAGAAAAACTGGGCTTGCCCGCCAGACACTCCAAGAGTGATGGTTACTGGTACACCGATGATATGGCCTGATAATTGGAAGGTTCCCACGTTGATTGAAGAAGCCAAGCCTCAAGGCGTCCTTATTGCTGATGAACTCTGCTCAAGCGAAAGACTGCTTTACGACCCCGTGGGAGTGGATGAATGGTCAATGGACGATATGTTTAAAGCCATATCTGAAAGGTACCTCATGGCGTCCACCTGCCCATGCTTCACTTCGAAAGACGGAAACGAAGACAGAATCAACTGGCTCTTAACCAAAGTTAAAGACTGGAACATCAACGGCGTAATCTACTACGTGGTTCGCGGCTGCATGCTCTACGCCATGGAATACACACGAGTCAAACGAGTCTTAGACCATCTGAATATTCCCATGTATTATTTGGATACTGACTACACACGAGAAGACGTAGGACAATTGAAGACACGAGTTGAAGCCTTCCTAGAAATGTTAACTGCGAGAATCGACATATAGAGGTGCATACGTCATGATAACCATCGGAATAGATTTGGGCACTCAAAGCGTGAAAGCAGTAATCTTGAAAGACGGAGTAGTCCTTTCTCGCGGTCAAGCTTTTTCCGGGTTTGACCCCGCGAAAGCAGGTGAGCAAGTTGTCGCTGAAGCCTTAAAAAAGGCGCAGTTGTCACTTAAAGATGTGAAACACGTTACCGCAACTGGCTCAGGCATGGACATGGCGCCCTACGCTAACAGCACAATAAGCATGATGAGCGCTGACGCAAAAGCAGGAGTCCACCTTTTCCCCAAAGCCAGAACAATAATTGATGTCGGCGCAGAAGAAGCACGCGCCGTCAAATGCGACGAAAAAGGCATAATGATAGACTTCGTTGTAAATGAGAGATGCGCAGCTGGCGCTGGCACATTCATCGAAGCAATGGCCCGAGCCTTAGAGGTAAAGCTGGAAGAGATGGGCTCCCTTTCGCTTAAAGCAGAACGGGCAAGCCCGATAAACGCGACATGCGTAATATTCGGCGAGTCAGATGTGGTAAGTTTGATTCATCGCCAAGAGTCTAAACCTGAAATCGCAAGAGCCATATTTGACGCCATGGCTGACAGAGTATCATCAATGGTGTACAGATTAGGCGTGAATCCTGACGTTGTGCTGGTCGGCGGAGTTGCTAAAGATGTCGGCTTCGTGGCGTCTCTTAAACGCAAATTGGGCATTGATATTTTAATACCTGAATACCCAGAGTTTGTTGGTGCAATAGGCGCTGCGCTTGTTGCAGCCAGCCGCGTTAAATAGGTGTAGAAAATGAAAGAGCCCACGAAAAAAGATGATGTGGAATACTGGAGATGGCAAGAATACCACAGAATCATGCCAACTAAAAACTGGAAAAACAAAGATCTTATCACCGCAGGCGTGGACGTCGGCTCAGTCGGCTCCAAAGCAGCCATAATGATTGATGGCGAAGTTTACTCGTGGGGCGTAATGCGCACTGGCTCAAACAGCCCAGACAGCGCCAAAAAAGTGCTTAGTTGGGCCATGGAAGGAACTGACCTGAAACTTGGCGATTTCAAGTACATTGTTGGAACAGGCTACGGGCGAGTAAATGTCCCGATGGCTAACAAGGCGATAACCGAGATTGCTTGCCACGCAAAAGGTGCAAATTACATTTGGGGACCCAGCGTTAGAACCGTACTGGATGTTGGCGGCCAAGACATTAAAGCAATCCGCTGCGATGAAACAGGCAGAGTAACATCGTTTTTGATGAACGACAAATGCGCAGCTGGCACAGGCAGAGGAATGGAAGTTTTCTCTGACCTGTTGAAAATTCCCATCGAGCAAATCGGCGAATTCTCATTAAGAGTCGACGAGGAACCTCCTCCAGTGAGCTGTACATGCGTGGCTTTTGCGAAAACCGAAGCTATGGGGCTGCTGCGGAAGGGCTGGTCTAAAGAAAAAGTTTTAGCCGCCTACACGCGTGCAATGGCCGTCAGAATGGGCAATCTTATTAACCGAGTGGGTCTTGAAAAAGAACTTGTTATCACTGGTGGGCAATCTAAGAATATTGGAATTGTTTCAAGGATAGAAACCATTTTGGGTGTCAAATGCCTTCCGTCGCCGAATTGGCGGGAAAACGGATTAGATCCAATGGTGGCTGGCGCCATAGGCGCTGCATTGTTGGGCAAGGCTCTGTATGAGAAATCGCAGAAAAGTTAATGCAGCGAGGACTGATGACTTATAATCACGCATTATGGTTACTGCGATGGCTCAGGCGAATATTACATTGTTATTGACGCTGACAAATGCAATGGCTGCCGCAAATGCGTGGAGCAGTGTCCGCGGTCTGCTTTGGAAATGGTGACGTTGCTGATTGATTTGGAAGATAAGACAGTTGCAGCAGTAACGGAACAGCATCGTAAAAACATCAAGTACACGTGCGCCTCCTGCAGACCCGAAAGCAAGAATACTCCCTGCGTTTTAGCCTGTGCACGAAAAGCCATAACGTGCATTTGGAATCCTCGGTAGAGTTTGTTGTGTTCTCGGTTAATCTAAGAGTGTAGCTTTGATTAGTGTGACTTCTTCCATTGGCTGGGCATTGCTGTCTGTTTCTACATGTGCTATTGCGTCGGCAATTTCCATTCCGTCTACTACATCGCCGAAAACTGAGTAGGTCGAGTCAAAAGTTGTGGTGCGGTTGCTGTTATCAACAACGTTTATGAAAAATTGGGTGGTTGCCGAGTTTGGCTCGATTGTTTTTGCCATGGCTACTGTTCCCCTAATGTTGTGGTTGTTGCTGCTGAACTCGTCGTTTATGCTGGGCCATGTTGAGTTTATTTGCCCTCCTTGGACCACGAAGTCAGCGATGACTCTGTGGAAGATTGTGCCGTCGTATTTTCCTTGTTTGGTGAGATTTTTGAAGTTCTCCGTGGTGATGGGCATGTCATCGCGTAGTTGGATAGTTATGTTTCCCATGTTGGTAGTGAGTAAAACCCTGTTTTTGTTCTCAATGAATGTAGCATTGACAACCTTGTTACCGTTCATAGTGATGCTGGTGTTGTCTGCACCTGAAGCAGTTCCCTTCCAGCCATAAAAAGTCCAGTTAGAAGCGCTAGCCGCTGTAAGGTTAACAATAGTACCGGTAGGATACGTTCCATTACTTGGAGTAACGCTGCCCTGACCAATAGTGTATATTGTTAACGTATATTGTGCGGTACTTGTGCTGTACACCACTATTGCCGCTACTACGGCGATAGCAATCAGAAAGCCTGCTATCAGTATTGGTTTTCTGCTTCGTCTAGACCTGTGTATTCGGCGTCTATGTGATGGCATAACCACAGTATTGAAAAATGTTCAATTTAAGTTTTTCAATATGACGTAATGTGTTTGCGGTTAGTTGGAGATTAGAGAAGGGAAGCGAACAGATTTCGAGACTACGCTGGAAAGGTTGCCCCCAAAAAAATTTAATTATGGGAAAGCGAGTTGGCAGATTATCCTTGGGGATGGGCATGGATGTATGGTGCAGCATCAGCTTACGGCTTGCTATACGGTGAAGCCTACGACGGCGTATACGCCTTTGACTGGGACGACGGCAAAATAGCATGGCACTTCTCCGTTGGAGATGCGGGTCTTAAAACGCCTTACGGCACTTGGTCTTTCATGAGCACTGCGAATGTTGCTGACGGAAAGCTTTACATAGGCAACGGTGAGCACTCACCCACTAACCCCCTCAGCAGAGGGTGGAGGCTTTTCTGCATTAACGCAACTACAGGCGTAGGCATATGGAACATAACTGGCGGTATGGGCGCAGGCGCTATGGCTGATGGCTACATAACAGCTGACAATCGATATGACGGCTACATGTACGTTTTCGGCAAGGGCAAAAGCGCAACCACAGTTGAGGCACCGTTGACTGCTGTGACATTAGGGAAAAAAGTAATGATAAGAGGCATCGTGCTGGATCAGTCTCCAGCTCAGCCTGGCACTCCATGCGTTTCCGCGGCGTCAATGACTCAGTGGATGGAGTACTTGCACATGCAGCATACGATTCCTGCAAATGTTACTGGTGTTCCAGTTTCGTTGTATGCGCTTGATTCTAACAACAACTGGAAGCACATTGGCGATGCAACAACTGACATGAGCGGCACGTTCGGCTTTATGTGGGAGCCAGAAATCGCAGGCACATACACTATGACAGCTACGTTCATGGGTGACGATTTCTACGGCAGCTCATTCGCTACGACGTACGTTGGCGTAGTAGCAGCGCCAGAAGCAACGCCAACACCAACAGTGAAAGAAGCACCTGATTACACGTGGACCATTGTGGGCATGGGAATCGCGATAATAATTGCAGTCGCCATCTTTGGCATACTGATTCTCAGAAAGCGAGCTTAAAAATAGCGAAATCACAACCAAAATTCAATTTCCCCTTTTTTGTTTGCGCTCTTTCAATGTTGAAACATCATTTCTCCATTGTTTCTAAAGTGTATGTCTGGTTGTAGAAATGTTGTGCATATCCGTAATACGTATGGTTATAGCGTCGCGTGGATACGTTTTGAGGATTCGCTACGTTTATTTACGTTAGGCTATACTGAGTAAACTTGGCAGGGATTCAGGGGATGTCGAGGGAACCGCAGTCAAAAGACGAAGCATTAGACGCTTTAGACTTCATAGTAAACGTGCTCAAAGAGCATGAGAAAGACTTGGATAAGCTGATAACCGAGTTAGGCTCAGTTGCGGCAAAAATAGGTGCTACTGGCGACATAGGCGGCAAAATGGAGAAAGTAGAGCAGAAGATAAACGGCTTGCAGACTGAGATAACTGGTTTGGTGAATTATCTATCTACGTCACATCGTGAAGCTCCGCTTGTGATTCAAGAGCAAAAAAGCGAGGATGTAGCCGTGCAGAAAGCGGCAAGTACGCAATCTTTGGTGACGCCTGGGCGACCTGTTATTTTGAGATGTAAGCAGTGGGAGGATTTTCAGAATTTGGCTTTTCAGGCTCAAACGTTGTCTTTCATATACAAGGAGGCGGAGAAGACTTTTCAGGTTCAGGCGCTTAAGGGTAATCAGATTGTAACTTATAGTGGTGAGCTTCCGAAGTCGACGGCGCTTCTGAAAATGTGGTTGTCTAAGCAGCTGGATGTTTCTGAGAAGAGTATGTTGGAAGGCGTTTTGGCTGTAGGTTGAGCGTGTGTTTGTAGTTTATTTGTGATGCATAACGCTTATATCTGTATAATATCTTAAGTCTTATGACGTGGAGTGGAGGGTTATCGAGGTTGAAGGCATATCTAAACGAGCCAATAGAGTATTTCCGTTTTCGAAGCCTTCTCCTTTCTCCTCGATAACGGATTGGCCGCTTGGATAGCCAGCAAACAATGACAGATACCCTCCAACAAACGTCTTTAACCACAAAAAAGCTGAAAAACATGCAGAAAGAGCAAGTGATGCACCACAAAATCAACGATGAAGTGCTAGAGTTCAAAAAGACAGCTGATGAACTTTACCTTCTCAAATGCGTTTCCAACGACTTGAAAAACTACCGAAAAATGATACGAATAAAAAAATACGACTAAAAGGCAGAACACCCTGTGAAGCAATTCCGGTGCAGAATGGTCATTTGGTTAATTTTTTCGCCATTGTTGCAAAA
>Ga0214474_1001181_pt1 | contig 12160 bp, 8 predicted proteins | sample RVTome_2_FD_187335 | JGI IMG/M metagenome (GOLD analysis project Ga0214474, IMG submission 187335) | Soil microbial communities from uranium-contaminated site in the Upper Colorado River Basin, Wyoming, United States - RVT95D214 HiSeq ...
GGACTTGGGCAGCCTCCTGGCCAAAGCGGCCGGCTACTGCAAAAAGCTGGCCAGCGCGTCCCTTTATTTCGTCTGCCAGGAAAAAGTCAGGGAGACAATCTACAATCCTTGCCGGCGAATGCCAAGCCCGATGGGAGGCTCCGCCTTTTGGACCGATGCCCGCAATCTCCTCTTCGATTATCAGCTCATCCAGAAGGAGGGCGACGTCCAGGAACGGCGCTCTCTGATCGATAAAAAGGGGGCGGCCACGAGGGAGAAGGATGCATCTTTAGGCAAGCTGAGGATTCGGTACGAGAAGATCATCTTCGGGCCGAACGGGCTTTTCTCGGATTTTTGGCAGCCCTATTTTGTCTACAAGCTCGTCGGCGAGGAGAAACAAGGCGGACGGAGAGCCCTGGTTGTCGAAGCGGCCCCCAAGCCGGGCTTGGAAACGGGCCATCTGTACGGTAAGGCCTGGATCTATCCCGAGGACGGGAGCGTCGCCCGGATCGAATGGGTGCCGAATTCCGTCGCGAACTACGATGTCATCGTGAATGTCGCGAAAACCTTGCAGGCGGCGCCGAAACTCCAGTTGGCCCTCGAATGCGGATTCGAAAAGAACGGGCTCCGATTCCCAAGCCGGTACGAGGTCGTCGAAGAGTACCTGACGGCGCGCAATGTCCGCCTCATCAAGTCCGAGCAAGAAGTCGTTTACCGGAATTACAAATTCTTCATCGTCGAGACGGACGTCCGTTTTAAATCCTGAGCCTCGCTTGAGCGGAAGCGGCCGTCTCTTTCAGCGGATCTTCCTGGCCACCGTCATCAGGACCAGCGAGCGCCGGGGAAACCAATATCCGATGCGGTAGAGGATTTTCATGATTCGGCCGTTCGACATCGTATTGCCTTCCCGTTGGAGATAGTCCTCTTTCCACCACCGGTTGGACTTCGTCCACAGCTCGAGGTAGATCCCCTTTGTCTTGAGGGGCTTGAATCCGCCCCCGGGGAGAAGCTCCCGGTTCAGCTCCCGGAAGGAGAATTCTCGCAGATGGTCGGGGCTGAACGGCCAGTTCTCCTTGTTGATCCGGTTGACGCGGCGTTCTTTGTTGGGCGTCGTTACGACCAGGACGCCGCCCTTTTTGAGAACGCGATTCCATTCGGCGACGGCCTGCTCGGGGCGGGGGAGATGTTCCAGGATTTCGCCGGCGAACAGGGCGTCGAAGCTCTCGGAGCGGAACGGAAGCCGGGAGGCGTCGAAGACGGACCATTCGATCCAGGAAACGGCCTCCTTCCTCTGCTTCATCCGGCCCAAGACGAGGTCGCCGGCGTAGATCTTGAAATTCCAGTCGGGTTGGATCTCGGTGAAAAGGGACAGTCCGCATCCGACATCCAGGACTCGGCCCCTGAAGTATCTCTCAAAATAACCCTTGAGCTTTTTAAGCTTGAACTTGTGCATCAGGTCGAGGAAAGGGAGGGGCGGCGCGTAGCCTTCAGTCTTGAAATGGCGGTCGTAGAAGTCCTTGAGGACGTTCCTGTCGTCGATCTTGATCAGGATTCTTTTCAGGTAGATAAGGTTGGTCCCGGCCCATCCGGCCAGCCTGCAGTCCTGAAGCGGGCCGAGCCGGTAGTCGGGGTTGACCCAGAGCCCAGCGGGCAAGACGGGTTGTCCGCCGGCGGCGGCCTTGATCGAGTCCGGGCCGATACCGGTGAAGTCGAAATCGACATCGAGGAGGTGGCTGCCGTTTCCGAGCTTGAAGCTCCACCAGCCGAGATGGTTCTCGGGATGGTTCTGGGGTTGGAAAGCGTAAATGTCGATACAGACGGCGAGATCCTCGGGGCCGTCCAACCGGACGTCGAACGCGGCTCGTCCCTTGAGCCCTTTGAGAAAGAGCTCTTTCGTCCGGGGAATAATCTCGACCTGGGATGTTTTCATTTCTTTTCATAAACGACCCGGCCGCCCAGGATCGTGGCCAGCGTTTCGGTCGTCAGGATCTCCTTGGATTCGATCGTGAACAGGTCCTTGGATAGAATGACGAGGTCGGCAAGCTTGCCCGGTTTGAGCGAGCCTTTGATACCCTCTTCGAAGGAGGCGTAGGCCGCGCCCTTGGTGAACAAGCCGACGGCCTCGGCCATGGTCAGCTTCTGTTCCGGGAACCAGCCGCCCTCCGGGACGTCGAATTCTATGCTCTTGCGGGTCACGGCCGAATACAGGCCCCGCATCGGGTCGAGCGGCTCGACCGGCCAGTCCGAGCCGAAGGCGATCCGGGCGCCGGCGTCGAGGAGGGTCCTCCAGGCGTAGGCGTACTTGGAACGTTCCAGGCCGACCCTCCGTTCGCAAAAGCGCATGTCGGTCGTGCAGTGGGTGGGCTGCATCGAGGCGATCACGCCCAGCGTCTTGAAACGGGCGAAGTCGGACGGCACGAGAACCTGGGCGTGCTCGATCCGGTGGCGAAGGTCCTTCATTCCGAAGCTCATCTGGGCCTTCTCGACGGCGTTCAGGACCCAGTTGACGCCCTTGTCCCCGATGGCGTGCGTTCCTGTCTGGTAGCCGTTCTCGTGGGCCTTGGCGATCAGGGCCGCGAACTTGTCCTCGGGATACTGGGGGAGGCCCATTTTGCCGGGCTCATCGGCGAAGGGCGCGAACAGGAGGGCCGTCCCCGAGCCGAGCGTCCCGTCGATGAAAAGCTTGAGGAAGCCGGTCCGAACGAGGTCGTCGCCCTGTCCCTGGCGGAGGCCCTTGGCGATGTAGCTGTCCAGGCCTTCAACGGGGAGCCAGGCGTAGACCCTGAGGGTCATCTTCCCCTCGTCCTTCAACTTCTTGTAAAGGCCGAGCTCGGCGTATGAAGCCGAGGTGTGGACGCCGGTCAGGCCAAGCTTGGCCGCGTGCTCGAGCGCGCGCATGATGTCGTCCTCGAGTGTGGACTTAACGGTCGTTCTCTTGACTTTAAGGAGCCTCAGCGCCGCCTCGGCCAGGATACCGGTAGGCTCGCCCGTCTTGGCGTCCTTGAGGATCTCGCCGCCGAAGGGATCGGCCGTATCCTTGGTGATTCCGGATTGGGAGAGAGCCAGGCTGTTGACCCAGGCGGAGTGGCCGTCGACTCGTTCGATGACGACCGGGTTGGCGGGGGATACTTTGTCCAGGTCGGTCTTGGTCGGCCAGAGTCCCCCCGGAAAGAGCGAGTGGTCGTATTCGGCGCCGAAGACGGCGGCGCCGGGCGGAAGCTCTTTGATCTTGGCCGCGATCATCTCCTGGACCTTCTCGATCGAGCGAACGCCGCGAAAGCTGAGCGATATGAGGGAGCGGCCGCCCGAGCTGAAATGGGTGTGGGCGTCGATGAGGCCGGGGATGACCAAGCGCTTCTCCGCGTCGATGACCTTGGTTTGAGGGCCGATCCAGTCGGCGATCTCCTTGTCGGAGCCGACCGCGGCGATCTTCCCGTCTTTGGCCGCGACCGCTTCCGCCCAGGGCTTGAACTCCCAGCCCGTGAAGATCTTGGCGTTGCGGACGACCAAATCGGCCTTATCTTGTCCGGCCCCGGCCAGGACGGCGCTCCAGGCCAAAAACAATACAAGAAATCCGATCAGGGATGATGGGATTTTTTTCATGGTGGAGCCATCATAGCAAAAGCGCTCGCCGCGGGTCAAAGCCGCGGCCTATTATAAAGGTGACGCTTATCTGATTGCCGAATTTCAGCCGGGAAAAAAAGGGACATGGATTAGCGTCACGATTGAGGTAAAATGGAAGAGGCTTTGCGACAAGGAGGTTTGCATGGCGCAAGACAAGTTGCTGCTAATCCCGGGTCCCAGCCCGGTCCTGCCCCGCATCCTGGACCGGCTGGCCGAGCCGACCGTCTCCCACGTAAGTCCCGAGATGGGGGCCGACCTCAAGGAAGCCGTCGCCAACCTCAAGAAGACCGTCTTTTGCGAGAGGGGAGAGGCCTTCATCGTGGCCGGGGCCGGGACGCTGTCCATGGAGATGGCCCTTCTCAACACGGTCGCTCCCGGAGAGAGAATACTCGTGCTGTCTCAGGGGTATTTCGGCGACCGGATGGCCGACATCGGCCGCGCCTTCGGAATGAGCGTCGACCTTATTCAAAGCCGATGGGGAACCGTCGTAAGTCCAGAAGAGTTGGCGGCGGCCCTCCGAAAAACGAGCTACAGGGTTGTCGTTGTCACTCATGTCGATACGGCAACCGGGTCGTGCGCGCCCATCGAGGATTATGCGAAGATCGTCCGTCCGACCGGCGCCTTATTCATCGTGGACGGAGTCTGCGCCACGGGAGGCATCCCGGAGCGGATGGACGACTGGGGGATCGATGTCGTTCTCACGGCCGCCCAGAAGTGCTTCGGCGCCCCGCCGGGGCTGGCCATCCTGGTGCTTTCCGAGAGGGCGATGGATAAAAGGAAGGGCATGCCGTCCGTTCCGGCTTATTACTCCGACCTCCTCCGCTGGCTTCCGATCATGAACGACCCCTCCAAATATTTCTCGACGCCCTGCGTCAACGAAATCCGCTCCTTTGCGGAAGGGACTCGTGTCATTCTCGAGGAAGGGATTGAAAACCGTTTCCGTCGCCATGGGCTTTTCGCCCGAGCCATCCGGGCCGGCCTTTCCGCCCTTGGATTCACGTTTCTGACCGATCCCTGCTGCTTGGCCGATACGCTCTCCGTCGCCGTCTATCCTGAGGGAATCGAGGACAAGGCCTTCCGCGCCCGCTACGCGGAGAAGGGCGTTGTCGTGGCGGGCGGCCTGGCTCAGACGTCCGGCAAAGTTTTCCGGATGGGCCACATGGGAAATCTGACCCGGGACCAGATTGAATTCGCGCTGGGCGCGCTCGAGGAAACGCTTGCAGACCTGGGCGTCCGCCGCGAGCGGGGAGCCGCCGTCGCCGCGGCTCGAAAGATCCTGGAGGATAGGCCGTGAAGAGTAAAGTCTATTTTGTCAAAACCCATAGCCGCGAAGACGCCAAGGTCCTTTCGGATAAGGCCGAGAAGGCGTTCCTCGCAACCGGCCTGGCCAAGAAAATTGATGAGGATGATTTCGTCGCCCTGAAGATTCATTTTGGCGAGAAGAACAATACGGGCTACATCCAGGCGCCCTGGATTAATGGAATCATACGTCGCATCAAGGAGCGAACCGAGCGCGCCTTCCTGGCCGAGACGAGCACCCTCTACACCGGCTCGCGGTCCAACGCCGTCGACCACGTCCGCCTGGCCTGGAGCCACGGCTTCACTCCCAGGGCGGTCGAGGACCTTCCTATCCTGATCATGGACGGCCTGCTGGGAGGGGATTTCGAGGAGGTCAAGATCAAAGCGGGAACGCTCCGCTCGGCCAAGATCGCCTCGGGAATCGTCCGCTCCGACGCCCTCGTCTGTCTGAGTCACGTCACCGGCCATGTGTTGAGCGGAGTCGCCGGCGCGATCAAGAACCTGGGCATGGGCTGCGCCTCGCGGCCCGGCAAGCTCGAGCAGCACGCCGTCCTCCATCCCCGCGTCAATGCCAAGGCCTGCCGGAACTGCGGCATGTGCATGGAGTTCTGCCCGGCCGGGGCCATCGTCCAGGTTGAAGGCCACGCCGTCATCGACGACGCCAAGTGCATCGGTTGCGGGGAGTGCCTGGTCGCCTGCAAGAAGGGCGCGGTCAAGTTCCGCTGGGACGAGGACGCCGCCCGGGTCCAGGAGAAAATGGCCGAGTATGCACGCGCCGTCCAAACCCTATTCAAGGGCAAGATCGCGTTTCTGAACTTCGCCCTCAAGATCACCAAGGACTGCGACTGCATGTCGACGAGCCAGCCCGCGATTGTCGAGGACGTCGGAATTCTGTCATCGACCGACCCGGTCGCCTTGGACCAAGCCTCGGCCGACCTTGTCCTCGAGCGGGCGGGGAAGAATGTCTTCCGCAAGGGCTACGATATCGACTGGACGGCCCAGCTCCGCTACGGGGAAAAGATCGGTCTGGGCCGGACCGTCTATGACCTGGTCGAACTCAACTGACCGCAGCCGAACCACATCAACGTCGTGACGCCGAGCTTCAGGGTCGTTTTCGAATATTTCGACGAACACCGCAAGAAGACCGCGTGAGTTTCGCTTCCAGGATGAGCTCTTCCTTGCGCCGCCGGCCGAGGGACTTGACGGCGCATTCCCGAGACAGGGCCTGGGCCCGGCTGCCGCACTCCTTCCGATAGACGAGAACGACCGGGCGATGAGTCCGGGTGTAGCGAGAGGCCGTGCCTTCCTGGTGCTGCCGAACTCGGCGGTCCACATCGGTGGTCACTCCGGTGTAGAAGGAGCCGTCGCGGCATTCCAGAATGTAGAGGGACCAAACGGCCCCCCGGGCCGAGTCCTGGGACGGTTGGCCCGCCCGGGCGCTCATCTTCCGAAGCATGCGGAGGTAGGCGGGTTTCATCCCGGAACTATAGCGCCGGCCGCGCGGCGATGTCAATTGCCGCGCATGGTTTGACACCCATTCGGCTTTGCGACCGTCAAGTACGACTCCAAAAGAAAATAGAGGGGACCGATCGCGATCAGGAAAAACATGCTTGACATGCATGATATTCATGGTAAGATAATGTCGTGATCGAACGACCTGAAATCGTCGCGAGGATCAAGAAAGCGCTCCATCGCTCTCGTGTTGTGGCCTTGATGGGGCCGCGCCAGAGCGGGAAAACGACCCTGGCCCGGACGATCGTACCGCCGGATTCCCCGAATTATTTCGATCTTGAAGATCCCGCCAGCTTAGCCAGGCTGGAACAGCCGATGACCGCCCTGAAGGACCTGAAGGGAATCGTCGTCATAGACGAGATCCAACGAGGGCCGGATCTTTACCCCATCCTTCGAGTTCTGGCTGACCGGACTCCTCTTCCATCAAAATTCCTAATCTTGGGGAGCGCTTCGCCCGACCTGAGACACCGTTCATCCGAATCTCTGGCAGGACGGCTGGAAACCGAGACGATCTCGGGATTTTCCTTATCTGAAGCGGGTGCGGACGCCCAAGCTCGGCATTGGCGTCGAGGGGGATTTCCTCCATCGTTCCTCGGGAGAACCGAGGACGCGAGCTGGACGTGGCGCAAAAATTTCATCCTGACCCTTCTCGAAAGGGACATTCCCCAATACGGAGTTCGAATCGCGTCTCCCGCGCTTCTCCGATTCTGGATGATGCTGGCCCACTATCATGGGCGGATCTGGAACGCGGCTGAAGCCGCGCGCTCGCTCGATGTCGATCAGAACACGGCCCGCCGCTATCTCGACCTGCTGGAGGGCGTCTATATGGTCCGCTCCCTCAAGCCCTGGTTTGCCAACGTGAAAAAAAGGCAAGTCAAGTCGCCGAAGATTTATTTGCGCGATTCGGGGCTGCTCCACCAACTGCTGGGAATTCGGACGGAACGGGAGCTTCTCTTGCATCCTAAGCTGGGTGCGTCCTGGGAGGGGTATGCCATTGAGGAAATCCTCAAGGCCGTTCGTCCCGACGAAGAAGCATTTTTCTGGAGGACCCATAATGGCGCCGAGCTGGATCTCCTGACGTTCAAGCACGGCCGCCGGATCGGATTCGAATGCAAGCGAACGGACGCCCCCCGGCTGACGCCGTCGATGAAAATAGCGGTGGAGACTCTGGCACTCAATCGCCTGATGGTCATCTATCCGGGCGACCATTCCTATCCCTTGCATGACCGCATCGATGTTGTGCCGCTTTCTTTTTTCGCAAGGCCCGGCGCGATGAAAATCTAAAAATCATCGGATCCCTATTCGAGGACCTCTTCATCCTCGGGGCGCCAGGCCGGGTCCACGATGCAGAGGAAAACGAGGGGAGTCGCCCCGGTGTTCTCGATCCATTGAACCGCGCCGGGCGGGATATAGACGGCCTGGCCGGACTTGACCGGGGCGGATTCGAGGTCGATGTGCATCAGGCCCCGGCCTTCCAGAATGTAATAAACTTCCGAAGTGCGCAACCGGTGGCGCTTTGTTCTGGCCGAGGGGGCCACGGCGGCGTGGGCCAGGCTGTAGCGTAAGGCCAATCGTTCTTTGGCGGGGTTGAGGAGTTCGCGGAGACGGGTATGGTCTCCAGCCAGGAATTCGAGGGCCTCGGACAGGTCCTTGATGATCATCGGAGATGCGACTGAAAGGAAGCCATGGTCGGGGAGGTGGGATTCGAACCCACGACCCCAGCGTCCCGAACGCTGTGCGCTAGCCAGGCTGCGCTACTCCCCGGGCCAGTTGGCGCCCATCATTATAACCGGATTCCTGAAAAGTGCAACCCCGGCGTTCCCGGCCCCCCTATTCCGTCCGGTAGACTTTCTTCCTCAAATAGAGCTTGATAAGCTCTATGCAGATGATGGCAAAAACGCCGTATCCCAGGATGATCTCAATGTCCCCGGCCGAGGGCAACTGGATCCCGAAGGACTGGCGCACAGAGGGAATAAGAACGAGCCCGAAGGCCAAAGCGATCTGGGAGCAAACCGCGAGGACGAGCCATTTGTGAGGCCTGAGCGTGAAGATGCTGTACTTGATGGACCTGGAGTTCAGGGCAATCAGAAGCTCGACGACGATAAACAGGAAAAAGATCTCGGTCCGGGCGTGGGTGATGTTCTTGAGGTCGTGAAGGAAGATGAACAGGAAGAAGGGACTCTCGACCAGGACGGCCATGCCCAGGAAGATGATGAAATCCTTGGAGAAGACCTTCTCGTTGGGAGCGCGGGGCGGACGCCTCATGATATCCGGATCGGGGGGGGAGATGCCCAGGGCCAGGGCGGGAAGGCCGTCCGTGGCCAAGTTGATGAACAGGATGGCGGCGGGCACGAGGGGCAGGTATTCGGGGCCTAAGGCCAGGACGCCGCCTCCGATGACAAGAACTTCGGTGATGTTGCAACGGAGAAGGTAGACGAGGTATTTCTTGATGTTGTCGTAGATCCAGCGGCCGCGCTCGATGGCCGAGACGATCGTCGCGAAGTTGTCGTCGCTGAGGACCATGTCGGCGGCCTCCTTTGCGACTTCGGTCCCGGTGATGCCCATGGCGATGCCGATATCGGCCTGCTTGAGGGCCGGGGCGTCGTTGACGCCGTCTCCGGTCATGGCCACGACCTCGCCCCTCTTCTTCCAGGCGCGGACGATCTTGATCTTGTCCATGGGCGAAACGCGGGCGTAGAGCGTGACCTTGTCCACGATCCGCTCCAGATCTTCCTCGCTCATCTTCTCCAGGTCGTCTCCGGTCAAGGCCAGGTCGCCCTCATCATAGATTCCGATCTCTCTGGCCACGGCCAGGGCCGTCAGCTTGTGGTCGCCTGTGATCATAACGGGCTTGATTTTGACCTCGCGGCAGGTCCGGATGGCTTCCTTGACTTCGTCGCGGGGGGGATCGATCATGCCCTGGAGTCCGAGGAAGGTCATCCCTGCCTCGAGAGCCTCGACATTCGTTTCGATCCCGGCCGTCAGCTCACGATAGGCGAAGCCCAGGACGCGGAGGGCGTCGCCGGCCATGGCCGCGTTGGCTTCGTGGACGGCTGCCCGGTCGTACGCGTTGATATCGCGGACCGCGCCGTCGGCCATGATCCGCGTGCACCGTTCCAGGACGAGCTCAGGGGCGCCCTTCATGATAGCCATCATCCGGCCGTCCTCCATGCGGTGGATGGTCGTCATCCGCTTCCGCTCGGAGCTGAAGGGGATTTCCTCGACGCGCTCGTTTTCAATCCTGAGCTCGACCGTGTTCAAGCCCGCCTTAGCGGCGGCCACGATGAGCGACCCCTCGGTCGGATCGCCCCTGACAAACCACTTCCCCTCGGTTTCGTCGAGCGAAGCGTCGTTGCACAGGACGCCCGACTTGAGGAGGAGGTCGAGGGTCTTGTCCTCGAGCGGGGAGGCCGAACCGGCGCCCTTGAATTCGCCCGTAGGGGCGTAGCCGGCGCCGCTGACATCGGCCATCCGGCCCGAGGCGAAGAGTCTGCGAACGGTCATCTCGCCTTTGGTCAGGGTTCCTGTTTTATCGGAGCAGATGACAGTCGTACAGCCCAGCGTCTCGACGGCCGGCATCTTACGGATGAGGGCATTCTTCTTGGCCATCTGGTGCATGCCGATCGCCAGCGACCCGGTGACGATAGCGGCCAGGGCCTCGGGGACGGCGGCCACGGCCAGGGCGATCGCGAACATGACGAGCTGGATGAGGAAGGGGATGGTGATCCGGCCCCCGGGCGTCAGACCCTCGCGGGCGATGCTGATAGCGACGATCAGTAGGCAAATGACGAGGGAGATGATGCCCAGCCACTTGCCGATTTCGCGGGTTCTTTTTTCGAGCGGGGTTTCGACCTTTTCGACCTGGGCGACCTCCTCGGCGATCTTGCCGAACTCGGTCTTGGACCCCGTATCGGTGACGACGGCCTTGCCGCGGCCGTAGCTGACCGTGGTCCCGGTGAAGACCATGTTCCGGCGGTCGCTGATATTCATCTCGGAGGGCAGCGGCTTGATATCCTTGTCAACCGGGACGGATTCCCCGGTCAAGGGGGCTTCGTCGCACTTTAGGGAAGCGGATTCGATAAGACGGGCGTCGGCCGGTATCTTGTACCCGGCCTCGAGGAGCATGATGTCGCCGGGGACGACGTCCTTGGTCGGGACGTCCCGCTCGTGGCCGTCGCGGATGACCCGGATGATGGGCGACAGCATCTTCTTAAGCGCGTCAAGCGCCCGTTCGGCCCGGTACTCCTGCACGAACCCGAGCACGGCGCAGAAGACGACGATGACCAGGATCAGGGCGGCGTCGAAGATCTCGCCGACCAGGGCGGACAGGACGGTTGCCACCAGCAGAATGATGATAAGGACGTTGGTGAACTGGCGGAAGAAGACCGTCCAGGGCGAGATCTTCTCCTCGGCCTTGAGCTCGTTGGGGCCGTAGGTTTCCAGCCGGGTCCGCGCCTCGGCCTCGCTCAACCCGCGGACGGGATCGGTCCGGAGCTTTTCGAGGGTCTGGACGGTATCCAGGGCGTGCCACGGTATCGCGTTCATGACGGCATCCTCTGCGGAAGAATTAATTATAAAGAAATGTATGATATCAGATGGTCGTTTGTTTTTAAAGCCATCCCTGCGCGTCTCAGCTCAAGAATCGGCCGATCCTCCTGACGCCCTCTTCGATCTCGTCGGGGCCGGCGGCGAACGACAGGCGCAGGCAGCCCTCTCCGCCCGGCCCGAACGCCGATCCCGGGATCGTCACGACCTTTTCGCGGGCCAGGATGTTCCGGGCGATCTCGAACGAGTTCCCGAAGCGTTTCGCTTTGCCCGAGACGTCGGCCATGATGTAAAAGGCCCCGGCGGGCTCGATGAAGGGGAGGTCGGTGTGTTGCCGCAGGACATCCATGATCAGATCGCGGCGGCGTTTCAGCTCCCGGAGATTGGCCTCCTTCTCCGCGTCCGCGCCGCCCCGGAGCGCGAACATCGCCGCGTGCTGGGACAGGGCCGAGGCGCAGCTGACCGTGAGCTGGTGGAGGGCGGCCAGGGATTTCATCAGCTCGGGAGGGAGAATGCACCAGCCGAGCCGCCAGCCCGTCATCGAGAACGTCTTGGACAGGCTGTCGATGACGATGACGCGTTTGGAATAGGCGGCGGGGGAGACCGGCGGATTCCGGAAGTAAATCGCCCTGTAAACCTCGTCCGAGATGATCAGAATCTTTCGGTCGTCGCAAACGGCCGCCAACCGCTGGATATCCTCGTCGGAGTAGACGGCACTGGTCGGGTTGTGAGGATTGTTGAGGACCAAGGCTTTCGTTTTAGGCGAAAGCGTTTTTTCGATCTCTTTTACGTCGAGGGCGAAACCGGACGACGCCTCCAGCCGATAGGGCCGTGGAATTCCGCCGCCGATCCGGACGATCGAGGTGTAGGCGGGATATCCGGGATCGGGAACGAGGATTTCATCGCCCGGATTGATTAACACCATCAGGGCGGTAAAGATCGCTTCCTGGCCTCCGCAGGTCACGCAGACTCGGTCGGCCGAAGCGCCGTTGCCGCCGGTCTGGGCGATGAGCTCGCGGAGCTCCCGATAGCCCTCGTTGTGCGTGTAGCCGAGGGGCCAGTCGAGGCAATGGTCCCGGATATGGTCCAGGATCGCCCGGGGGGTGGGAAAGCGGGGTTCGCCCAGGCCCAGGTTGAGGCAGGACGGATCGGCCATCTCGGTCATTCGCCGGATGAGCGTCTTTTCGATTCCGGCCATGCG
>Ga0214474_1001182_pt1 | contig 12159 bp, 9 predicted proteins | sample RVTome_2_FD_187335 | JGI IMG/M metagenome (GOLD analysis project Ga0214474, IMG submission 187335) | Soil microbial communities from uranium-contaminated site in the Upper Colorado River Basin, Wyoming, United States - RVT95D214 HiSeq ...
TGATTTTCGCCTCCGGAGCCGACCCTGCCCGCTGCCGTGTCGTCGACAGCAAGGGCATCCTGCACAAGGGCCGCGGCGACATCGAGATGCGCAAGGCGGAGTTCGTCGACAAGTGGAAGATGTGTCAGATCACCAACGCCGAGGGGCGCCAGGGCGGGATCCCCGAGGCCATGAAAGGCGCCGACGTCGTCCTCGCTCTCTCCAAGCCCGGCCCGGGAGTCATCCAGCCGGAATGGATTCGGGGGATGGCCAAGGACGCCATCGTCTTTGCCTGCGCCAACCCGATCCCCGAGATCTGGCCCTGGGAAGCGAAGGAAGCCGGGGCGGCGGTCGTGGCCACAGGCCGCTCCGATTTCCCCAACCAGGTGAACAACTCCCTCGGCTTTCCCGGGATCTTCCGCGGGACGCTCGACGTGCGGGCGCGCACCATCACCGATTCCATGTGCGTGGCTGCCGCGGATGCCCTGGCGGGGATGGCCGCCCAGAAGGGCCTCACGCCGGAGTACATCCTTCCCAATATGGATGAGTGGGAGGTCTTCCCCCGGGAGGCCGCCGCCGTGGCGATGAAGGCGATCGAAGAAGGCGTCGCCCGCAAGACGGCCACCTACGAGGAGGAGCTGCGAGCGGCCGAAGCCATCATTCGCCGTTCGCGCGATCTCACCAAGACGATGATGGAAGACGGGTTCATCGCCAAGTCCTGAGCGATCGGGGGCGACGCGTTCGCCCGACGCCAGCCACCACACAAGGAGCGGATACCGATGCACGATCTGATCATCCTCGGAGGCGGCCCGGCCGGCCTGACGGCCACCGTCTACGCGCTGCGCAAGCGGCTCGACGTTCTCCTGATCACCCGCGACCTGGGCGGCAAGACCAACTACCGCCTTCAGCTTCCCTTCGTCGAGAAGCATCTCGTGATCAACGGCGAGGACATCGTCGGCCGGTTCGCCAGCGAGATCGAATACCTGGAGTTTTCCCGAGTCTTCGACAAGGCCGAGACCGTCGAGAAGACGCGAGGCGGATACGAGGTGAAGACCCGAGACGGCAAGACGCACAAGTCCAAAGCGCTGATCGTCGCCACCGGCGCGCTGGGGCGATTGCTCGGCGTCCCGGGCGAGAAGGAGTACATGAATCGCGGGCTGTGCTACAGCGCCGTCTCGTATGCCCCGCTCTTCATCGAGCGAGAGACCGCCGTGATCGGCGATGGCGCCCTCGCCCTGCGCTCAGCGATCGAGCTGGCCCGTATCGCCCGCAAGGTCACCCTCGTGGCACCGACGCATGGCGAGCTGGATTCGCCCATGGGCCGGAAAGTGCAAGACACGCGCAATCTGGAAGTGCTCGAGGGCTTCCGAGTGGAGGCCGTCCTGGGCGACACGTACGCCCGGAAGCTGGTCGTCGGCCGGGCCGAAGAGAAGCGCGAAATCGAGGCCGATGCCTTCTTCGTGGAGATCGACCTCGTCCCGCAATCGGAATTTGTGGCCCAGCTCGTAAAACGCGACGAGCACGGCCGGATCCAGGTGGATTCGCGTAATCGCTCTTCCGCCGAAGGCATCTTCGCCGCAGGCGACGTCACCGACGTGCCCTCCGAGCAGGTGCTCATTTCGATCGGGGAAGGCGCCAAGGCGGCGCTGGCGGCCTACGAGTATCTGATCCAGCAGCCATGAAGGGATCGGCCCGGGCGGGAACGGGAACACGCCCGACGCCGGGACGGATCATCCGGAGATGGTGTGCGTTCAGTCGCGAAGGGCAGGGTGGAGGCAGAAAGGCCGGGCTGGTCCGGAAAGCGTTCCGAGCGGCGCGTGAGCCGCTGAGAAGATCGCCAGGGCCGGGCTTCCCGCTTGTGGGGCTGTTCCGCAGAATGGACGGACGAGGAGTGCACGATGACTAGCCAATTCGATGTGAACTACCGGCGGTTGGTTACCTTGGGGGACGGGGCGCGTGTGCTGCTCAGGCTCCTGACCGAGGCCGACCGCAAGGCGCTGCTCGAGATGTACGCGCCCACCACGCCCGACGACGCGCGCTACATGCGGCAGGACGTCCGGGATCCAAAGCTCATTGAATCCTGGGTCGACGACCTCGACTACGATCGGGTCCTGCCGCTGGTGGCGGTCGTCGGCGAGCGCATCGTCGGCAACTCCACCCTCCACTTCGGAACCGGCCCCACCCGACACGCGGCCGAGGTGCACATCTTCCTGACCAAAGACTTTCGGCGCCGCGGCCTTGGCGTGCAAATGATCCAGACGCTGATCGAGCTGGCCCGGCGGCGCGGCCTGCACTACCTCCACGGCCAGATCGTCACCGACCAGGCGAGCGTCATCAAGGCCTTCCAGCAGATGGGATTCCAAATCAAGTGCACGCTGGACAACTTCTTCATGATGCCTGACGGCGATATGCGGGATACGGTGCTCGTCGTCTTCAAGCTGATGCCGGAGCGGAACGAGTTCTAGGGGGAGGAACCCCCACCCCTTCGGGCCGTCGCCACATCTACACCCAAAACGCGCGCCGGGCGCCAACGCCGCCCGGCGCGCGTTTGCTTTCCCGGCCGCCCCTCCCCCGGCCGCAAGCCGAAATGGAGCGGGGAGGATCCGCTCCGGGACAAGCGCAAGGGTTCGGGCAATTCGGCCCGCCTCCCACGCGGCCCGCGCCGGGGGCCCGGAGGCGGGGCCGCTTCCGGGCCCCCTTGACTCCGCGGGCGGCTTTATGCTAGAATCATTCCAGACCAGTCTGTATAACAGACCAGTCTGGATGGAGGGCAAGATGGAGGATCCGATCCAGGGGCCGATACAGCGCACCCGCCGCTACTGGTACGAGGACGGGGTGGCCGAGCTCGCGATCGGCGGGCTTTTCCTGGCAATTGGGTTGGTGATCTGGGCCCAGGGCGCGGTGCCCGAGGGCTCGGCTGCCCAGGCAGCCCTGGGGATCGCATTTCCGGGGGTCATCATCGGGGGCATGCTGCTGGGGCGGCGCCTGATCCCCTCGGTCAAGGCCCGTCTCACCTACCCCCGGACGGGCTACGTGGCCTACCCACAGCCCTCTCGCCGCAGGCGCCTGGCGGTGGTAGGCGTAGCACTGGCAGTCGCCGCGGCCGTCGGTGCATCGGTCCTCGCGCTGCAACCCCCGCCATCCGGCGCGCTCGTGCTCCTCGAGGGGCTGCTGCTCGGCGTTCTGTTGATCATCCTTGGGCAGGGCCTCACTCGCTTCTACCTGTTGGGCGGATGGAGCCTGATCCTGGGGATCGGTCTATCGCGGCTTCCGGCCCCCGAGGAAACAATGAGCGGGGTGTTGTACGGGTTGACCGGTTTGGCGATGGCGATTTCCGGTGGTCTGGTGCTGGCAACGTATTTGCGCCGCAATCGGATGCCACCGCAGGACACGCAGCTGTGAGCCGGGAGCTCAAGGATCTGACCGATGTCGACCGGCTCATCCATGAGCCGGCTCGGCTGACCATTGTGGCCATCCTCTCCGTCGCAGAGCGGGCCGACTTCCTGTTTCTGCTCCATGAGACCGGGCTGACAAAGGGAAACCTCTCCGCCCATCTCGTCCGATTGGAACAGGCGGGCTACGTGGAGATCGAGAAGACCTACCGCGGCAAGGTCCCGTACACCACCTGCCGGTTGACCTCCCGGGGCCGGGCAGCCTTCCAGGCCTACCGAGAGCAGATGCGCCTGGTGGTCGGCCGAACGGGCTCCCGGCGGCGAGGCCGGTAGGAGAACGCGGCCGCCCCTTCGGCGCGCAGCACAGCCAGCGGGAGCCCAGGGCCCTCGTTTCCCAACGAGGCGGCAGCCAGGCAGGCGGGGCAGCGGCTGAGACGTTGAGCCGATGGCGAGGAAAGTGACGGGGAACGTGGCTGAATCGGCGATACAGACGGACAGATTGAGCCGCGACTTCAATGGGTTGCGGGCGGTGGACGAGCTGACGCTTCGCGTACCCGCAGGATCGATATTCGGCTTTCTGGGCCCGAATGGCGCCGGGAAGACGACGACCTTGCGCCTGCTCCTCGGTCTTCTGGAGCCGAGCAGCGGCAGCGCCGAGGTGCTCGGCCACGACACAAGGTCAGGGGCTTGCCGGATCCGCGAACGGGCAGGCGCGCTGCTGGAGCACTCCGGGCTGTACGAGCGCCCAGGACAAGCTGGAATCCTACGGCCGCGTGTACCGCCCTGGGCCCCTCCTTCGTCCGCCCCGCCTCTGGGACCGGGGACGGCTCTTCGGAGAGGGAAAGCCCGGGCGATCGCCGGCCCGAGGGGCCAGGCGATCGGATTTCTCTTCAGCCAAGGCTAGGACCCGGGCGAGGGCGTCAGGGCGGGCCGTGTCAGAGCGAGCCGGTAGATCGCCCGGTCGGCTCCCCCGAGCTGGCGCTTGTAGGGCTCTTCGCCTCGCAGGAAGTCGAACTCGCTCCGGCCGTGCTCGATCGCCCAACGGATCAGATACGCCAGCAACACCCAACCCGGCGAGAGGGCGGTGTGCTCGGGATTGATCCCTGAGTTGTATACCCAGATCCGGTCCCGGTAGTCGAAGTTGAGATAGCCGGCGGCGGCCTCCTCACCCGACTCGAGGAATGCCAGCTGCAGCCACCCGTTTTCCGCCGCCGCCCGCACGGCGGAGTGGAAATGCGCGCGCATGGCGGGCGTCAGAAACCCAGTCTTACCCACCTCGAACGCCATCAGCTGGAGGAAGCGCTCCGTCGCCGCCTCCAGGTCTTCCTCCGGCCCGACGATGTGAAATCGGATCGGCGCGGCGTTGTTTTCGGCGCGGCGCATCTTGCGCCTCAACTCGTGCCGCTGCTTTTTCTCCAGAGAAGCCAGATACGCTTCCCAATCGCCTGGGAGCCGGATCGCCGGGCAGGGCTGCAGTTTCTCTCGGACGGCTGCCCAGCCGCGGCTTGAGGCGGCCGCCTCGAGCGCCGGGAGGCAAGGGGAGGCTTCGGGGACGTTGTAGAGATCCAGCACCATGGGGCCCGCCTCCCCGGTGGCTTCTATGGCCTCGAGCAGGGCCGAAGCGAATGCCTCGACTTCACCCGGACCCACGATCAGGTCGAGGTAGTCTGAGATCTCAATGCTCCCCAGGAACATCAGGCCGTCTCTGCCGTCACGCGTCCGCGTGCGAAACAAGGGAGCAATCCCTTTGAGACCCCCGTCCTCGCCGCGGCCGATCCCCAGCCATAGCTCGCCCCGCTCCCACTCGCCGCCTCCAAGGGTGGACCACCAGACCCGCTGGATTTCGTGCCGGAGAAAAGGGACGTCGGTCACCGAACGGCTGAGGAGCTCATTCCACTCCCCCGCCATCCTCTCGAACTCCCTGTTCTCGTGGAAGAAGGTCAGCTGCATCGCTCCCCCGGAGATCGGGTGAGGGGGATTGTAGCACCCACGGCACACTCCTTGCACCGATGATTGCACGGAGGGGACCCTTTCTGTACAATTGCCGCTATGGCCTCCACACTGGATGCAGATGTCGCCCTGATCCACATTGCCGGCAGCGAATCCCGCCTGGCCGCCCCTCCGGGGACCCTCGCCCAGTCGCCCCCGCGCCGGCCTGCCCGCGGTCGGTCGGAAGACCTTCTCTTCCTGACCGTGAGCGCCCAAGCGGCGCGCCCCCTCCCAACCGGGCTGCTGGATCAGCTCGCCCGCCTCGCCTCCGACGCCTTCTACGGCACTCCCGGATCGGTGACCGCGGCGCTCCGTCAGGCCGCCTCCGAGGTGAACGATCACCTCCTGGACCTGAACCAGCAGGAGCAGCCCCCGCTTCACGCCCAAGGGCGTGTGATTGCCGGCGTGCTTCGCGGCTTAGACCTCTTCCTCTGTCAGTGCGGTGTCGGCCAGATCATTGTCGTACGCCCCGGCCAGCTTACCCGCCTCGCCTCTGAAGAGGCTTCCAACAGGCCCCTCGGCCTCTCCCCCACCCCCTTCGTACGCTACCATCACCTCGAGGTCCGGCACGGCGACCTGCTCATCCTCACCACCGCGCCTCCGCCCGGCTGGTCGGAGGCCACGCTCTCGGGGCTTTCGGGCCTCGACCCGAATCAAGCCCTTGAGCGGCTCGTCGCCGCCTCGGCCACCGATCTGACCGGCATTCTCCTGAGGCTCACCCAGCCGGGCGAGACGACCGTGAAGGCACGCGCCGCAGCTGCGGTCCGCCCAGCGCCGGTCGAGGCTCCCCTGCCCGTGCCCCCATCTTCACCGGTGGCGGCTCCGTCGCGACCACGCCTTTCCCCTCGTCCCTCATCGGGAGCGACTCCCTCCGCAACAGCTCGCCCGCCGGCAGCGGAGCCCCCGCCGCCGACTGCCGCCCAGCCTGAAGCGCCTGCTCCTGCGCGCCCACGCCTTCGCCAGCAACCAGGCACGCCGGCCGCGCCGCGTCGCCCTCAGGCGATCCCCCGCCTCCCGCGGCGGGAACCTCCTCGCTGGCGCGTGGGTCTGGGAGGGCTGAGCGGGCGGATCGGCGATGGGCTGCGAGCGGCCGGCGCCAGGGTCAGCGATTTCATTCTGAGGCTCGCGCCAGGGTTGGCCGAGCCCTCCCGCCCGGGCGAGCTCTCACCCCGCATTTTGGCCATCACCGCCGTCGCCGTCCCGCTGGTCGTGGTGACGATCGCCAGCGTCGTCTACTTCCGTCGCGGCCGCACCCAGCTCTTCGACGAATACCTGAGCCTGGCCCGCGCCGCCGCCGTCTCGGCCCAGATGAAGCCCACCTCAGAAGAGGCGTGGCCCGATTGGACCTCTGCCCTCAGCTGGCTCGACCTGGCAGAGGAGTACGGCCAGACGGAGGAGTCGCAGACGCTGCGGGCCCAGGTGGAAGTGGCGCTCGATTCGCTCAATCGGATCCTCAGGCTGGAATTCCGCCCATCGGTGAGCGGGGGCTTTGGAAGCGGCGCCCAGATCACGGCGCTCGCGGCCACCTCCTCCGATCTCTATGTGCTCGACTCGGCCCGCCAGCTGATCTGGCATGCCTGGTTCACCGGCCGCGACTACGAGATCGACCGTGAGTTCGACTGTCTCAGCGGACCGGGCAGCATCGAGGAGATGTCGAGGCCGGTCGATCTGGTAGGCCTCGACGAACCGGGAGCCCAGCCCACCGAAGGGATCGCGGCCGTCGATGAGGACGGCACGGTGGTCTACTGTGCGCCCGACAGCCCGGCTGCCCACAGCCAGCTCAGCCCTCCCTCAACCGGCCTGGGTCGTATTCAGGCGATCGATGTGTTCGGCGATACGCTCTACGTGCTCGATCCGGAGGTCAACTCGGTCTGGTTGTATGACGCGAGCGGCGGGCTCTTCACCGAGAGCCCCGAGCTCTACTTCGCTGAGGCAGGGCTCGACCTTTCCGGCGCCATCGATATCGCCCTGGCCCAGGATCAGCTCCTGATTCTCTTCGGCGACGGGCATGTGGAGAGCTGCCGCCGGATGGTGGAGGACGAGGCGGGCGGTGGAGTGCGGATCCGGGTGGAGTGCGAGCCCGACCTGCAATTCCAGGATGACCGGCCGGGCGTGCAGCCGAGCGAGCAGATCCCCGGCGCCTCGGCCGTTGAGATGGTCTACGGGGCGCCGCCGGAGCCGGGGCTCTACTTCCTGGACTCGCTGAGCGACAGCATCTACCTCTACAGCATGCGCCTGGTCTATCAAGGGCAAATCCGGCCCGCCGAGCCCTTCGATGAACTCCCGAGCGCGTTGACGCTTGGCCCGCCCAACGACATTTTCCTGGCCGTCGGCGACCAGGTGTACTTCGCCCAGCTACGGCGCTGAACAGGCTTTGACAAGCCTCTGCCGCGAGCATACAATCGCCCTTAGGACTTCGCCGCAGGAGAACCCCCCTTGAGCCGCTGGCCTGGCAAATACGTTATCGGCCTCTCCGGCAACATCGCCACCGGGAAGAGCGTCGTGCGCAAGATGCTCGAACACCTGGGCGCGTACGGCATCGACGCCGACGCGCTGGCGCACCGCGCCATGGCCGAGGGCGCGCCCGGCTACACCGTCGTGCTCAAGACGTTCGGTGACTGGATCCTCGATGAAGAGGGCCAGATCGACCGTACCCGGCTCGCCAAACTGGTCTTCGCCGATCCGCATGCCCTCGAGAAGCTCGAGGCGATCGTCCATCCCCTCGTGAGCCACGCCGTCGACCTCCTGGTCCGGCGCGCCCGCCAGGCCGTCGTCGTCATCGAGGCCATCAAGCTCCTTGAATCGGATCTTTCGGCGGGCTGCGACACCGTGTGGGTGGTGGAGGCCCCGGAAGACCAGCAGATCTCGCGCCTGATGCACAAGCGGGATCTGACCGAAGCGGCGGCGCGCCAGCGGATTGCCGCTCAATCGCCCCAGTCGCTCAAACTGCAGGCCGCCAAAGTGGTCATCCACAACAGCGGCTCGTTCGAAGGCACCTGGGAACAGGTGCAAAACGCCTGGTCGAAGATACCACGCCCGGAGGAACCGCTGCTGCGCGCACCGGTGACCGCCCGCCCCGGCCAGCTCGTGGTGCGCCGGGGCCGCCCTCAAGACGCCGAGGAGATCGCCCGTTTCATCACCCGCGTCACGCACGGCCGCAAACGGATGACCCGGGCGGACGTGATGGCCGCATTCGGGGAGAAGGCCTATCTCTTGATCGCCCGCGACGGCCAGCTGGCAGGCGTCGCCGGGTGGCAGGTGGAAAACCTGGTCACCCGCGTCGACGAGCTGTATTTCGAGCCCGGTTTGCCGCTGGACGAAGCGATCCCGGCCCTGATGGAGACCGTGGAAACGGCCTCGGCCGAGCTTCAGAGCGAAGCCTCGCTCCTCTTCCTCGCGCCTTACCTCGCGCGGCACGTTGGCGCCTGGCGGGCGGTGGGCTACAAGCCGCAGACGGTCCAGGGGCTGGGTGTGCGCGCCTGGCAGGAGGCGGCGCTCGAGTCGATGCCGCGCGGCGCCTCGTTGTGGTTCAAGCGATTGCGCGAGGATCGCGTCTTGCGCCCGCTCTAGGGCCCAGGGATTCCGAATCGAAACCGGGCGCCTGCCGACGAGGCAGGCGCTTTGCCCAATTCCCTCGATCCAGGGCAAGGCCAGCGTTCAGCGCGATGGTGGAGGAATAAGGATCAAGTAGGGGTCTCGGCAAAGCATAGCGGAGCCCCGAACGGTGTAGCCGTAGTCCCGAACCAGATCTGTGGCCAGGCCGGGGCCGTCTCCAACCAGGAAGGATCGCACCGAGTTGGCTCTGAGTTCTTGATCCACCAAAAGGGCACTCGTATTGGGGCTAAGCCAGCCCAGCGTCCGGGTTCGAGTGTGGAACGCCACGTGGAACACCCGCCAATCGGTGCCTGCCAGGGGGGCCTCGACGATCCCGGCCAGCGCCAGACTGTCGGTCTCGAGACAGGTGTATGGAGACGGTTCGGTCAGGAGAAAGCGCAAAACCGGCGGCCGCGCCATCGAGAGCAAGGCCAGCACAACGGCCAGCACCCCGGTCAAGGATGCAGACGCCTCCCTCAGGCCCCGCCAGGGCAGCGGCCCTTCACCCACAATTCGGGCGAGTGAGAGGTAGACGCCGGCGAAGAGGAGGGGAATGATAGCGAGGTAGTAGCGAAAGAGGGATGGGAAGAAGAGATAGCCCGTGATGTAGAGCACAGCGGTCAGCGAGATCCAGGCAGGGAGAAACCTCCGTTCAGGATCCGGCCATGCCTTCAAGGCCATGAGACCCACGCCCACCAGTCCGAGTGCAGGGAGTATGCCCACATAGAAGGAAGCGCTCGGGAGCCACTCCCTCAAGTTGTCCGCAATCAGGCGGAGCTCATGCCGGAAATTCTCCAGGCTCGCCAGGGGCGACCACCCCAGATCGGGATAGTAGCTCTCAGCCGGGTCTTCCCCGGAAAACAAGACGTCGTCAGGTTCTGCGCAGAGGATCCCGGTGTTACACGGGTGATCGGTCATCCTCGGCCCGACGATGGCGTGGGCGAGCGCCCCGGTGGTGCCGAACGTCAAATGATGGTACCGGAGCGACAGAATCATGGCCCAGGGGAGTGAGACCGCGAGAAGCGTCAGGGCAGCGCTGACGAACGCCTTCGCCGCCGCCTTTTTCGGCGCTCCAGAGGCGATCCGCAGCGCATGAGTCACCCCGAGGTGCACGAGAACGAAGGGCAAGTTGTACTGCTTCGCAAGATACGCCAAGGCCCCCAGCGCGCCGGCCAGCGCCCCGTTCCGGATCGGCCGCGCAGGATAGTCCGGCCGGAGAAGCACACAGAAGTAGGTGGCAAGCAAGAGAGCGCCGGCCAGGTCGGGAAGCCCATGGCTGATCCCGGCGCCGATGACGACGAACCCCACCGAGGCTGCGACCGCCAGCTGGAGGCCATGACCCAGCCCAAGAAGTCGCGCAAGAGCCACCGAGACGAAGATCCAGGCCAGACCCACCACGACGGCGACGGCGTTGTAGGCTACGTAGGGTTCGACGCCGAATCTCAACGGCGGCGCCAAGAGCCAGGAAGCGAGGGGAGACCAGTATCCCCGGATGACGGGGCTGCCCTCCGCGTATTGCCTGGCGATAGACAGGTAGGAGAGGGTGTCCGGGTAGTTGTCCATCGGCCAGCTAGCCGCCACCCGCGCCGCGAACAGGACGTAGCCCAAGCAGACCACGGCCAGCAGAGCCCGGAAGGCGGCCTCGCGGCGCCGACCTCCGTCGGGCGCGCGGCCGTGGATCTCGCGAGGGAAAGCCCGCGTCACAAGCATCACGACTAGCGAGATCACGAATCCTTGAGTGGCGATGCTGAAGATCAGCATATCTGCAGTGCGCTCCGAGAATCGAAGGGCCCCCCAAAACACCAGTCCGCCCAGGAGCAAGTTGCCAAATCTCAGAGCGAGACCCAGGCGCGCCACCTGAGGCCGCCAGATCGCCAGGCGCGATCGGAACACGCGGGACATTATGCCGAGCGGCAAGAGGCAGAGCGCGGCAAAGAGCAGTGTTTCGCCCGCCACGAATGCCTGGGTGTAGAAAGCGGCGCGCGGCGTGTCGATCGCGCTAAAGGCCGATGACAACGTCCGTCTCGTCGGCAGGAGGGCAGCAAACCAGCCGGCGATCAGCAAGACGGCGTCGCTCACCTCGCCGCGGCGGTAGAAGATCCAGAGAACGACCAGAAGGACGATGTTCACCTGAACCACGTCCAGGAGAATCGTCCCCTGGTCCGGGTAGAGCAGGCGGGCGGTCTCCAAGAGCGCAAAAGATAGGAGAAGCGCGGTCAGCGGCAGGAGACCATGGGGCCCCGCCGCCTGCGTTGTGCCGCGTCGAAGGAGCAGGATCCCGGCAAGCGAGCAAGCCAGAAGACCGGCGGAGGCCGCCAGGAAGATGCCTGAGGGGATGGGCCCCCCGAGAAGTGGGAGACCGATCCAAACGGTCGTGAGTCCTTCGGCCATCCCAGCCCACAGGAAGAGCACGGTGCCCCCGAGCGCAAGAAGGCAGCCAAACAGGAGGAGCACGTCTCTCGATCGGGGCCCCGGCCGCACTGGAGGATCGGTAGCCGACGCCCCGGATCGTGGCCCGAGGGCAGGAGGCTGAGCAGGCCGACCGGGCAAGATCATCTATTTCCACTCCTGAGAACAAGAACTGATCCCACGCAGGCCGATGGATTTCGCGCGGTCGCCATCGTCGCCATCCCGTGCCGTGTCCTGGGCACGCTTGCCCCCGCCCCCTCAGCCGACTCCCCAGCGGTACCCGGCCCTCAACCAGCGAATGACTTGCTCATCGATCTGCGAGGCGGATTCGATCGAAAAGTGGTTGACGTGGTCTGAAGCCCCCAGGCTCTCCACGCGGCGGATCCGCCGGCTGCGGATCGGCCTGGCTGTGACGATGTGGACGTCGATCCTCCCCTGGCGGATGGCGTTGACCGCGGCGAAGATGCGCCCGTGTTGGAAGCCAATGCGCGTCTTGGCCGGCGCCAGAACGACGTCCCCGACGCTGAGGGCGACCGCCTCGAACTCTCGGTAGAGCGCAACGCCGGCTGGCGATTTGCCCTCCAGGTAATCCTCCACCCGATACGGGCCACAGGAGTGGGGGTGGCCCGGACGGGTGAACTCCCGGCCACACTTGGGGCATTTCCACACGGTCTTCAATCCAATCTCTTGGACACGAAACGCATCTTGGCTCGACCTCAGATTCATCCCGCACCACGACGCGGCGGATGCATCGTTCTCTTCCCAGCACCATTCACCTCACCCCCTGCCCGCTCTC
>Ga0214474_1001186_pt1 | contig 12127 bp, 12 predicted proteins | sample RVTome_2_FD_187335 | JGI IMG/M metagenome (GOLD analysis project Ga0214474, IMG submission 187335) | Soil microbial communities from uranium-contaminated site in the Upper Colorado River Basin, Wyoming, United States - RVT95D214 HiSeq ...
AAAACAGGAACACTTAGACCAGACACAGAGATTGATGATATGAGACTGTCCAGAATGGTATCTTTTTTATAGGCAGAGATAAAGCCTAAAAGCAGGCCGACAGGAATAGCGATAATCATAGCACCCAATGCGAGCTTTAAGGTATTAGGGAATTTTAAAAGAAGGTCATTAAATACCTTTCTATTTGTGTAATACGAACGTCCGAATTCTCCTTTAATTAATAGCCGTATATAACCAAAATACTGGCTTAATACATTTTTATCAGCACCGAGTTCTTTTCTTATCTTCTCAATAACCTCGGGCTGTGCCCTTTCTCCAACCATGTTTAAAACAGGATCCCCTGGAAGGGCTTTTGTGAGGGAAAATGTAAGAAGAGTAACTCCCAACAAAAGCGGGATAAGCATAAAAAGCTTTTTTATAAAGTATAACTTAATAGTTCTTCAGCCTACTTTCTTTTAGATTTATTCATTATCAAATTTATACGAGCGGAACCTTTTCTTTTCAGAAGTAATCTTTTTTTCAGCGAGCATTTTTTCTTTCGCCCTTTTTGAACGCTTTCTCTTCTGACGGCGGATCTTCTCTATCCTCTGTATCTCCTCGCTCTCCTTTCCTTTTACTAATTGATCAATTTTTTTAAAAAGGATCACCCTTGCCTTATAACGGTTCAGGGACTGAGAACGCTCCTCCTGACATTTAACCTCGATACCCGTAGGGATATGCTTAAGATAAACACAGGTTGAGGTCTTATTTACATGTTGACCGCCTTTTCCCCCTGAACGGACAAAGGATTCCTTTATATCCTTTTCATGGATATTCAGTGCCTCCATTTTTTTAATAAGTCCTTTTTCCTTTAAAGGACTGACAGGAAACATTACCATACTACCTCATCCATTCCAACCACAGCCTTCCTTATTTTTTTAAATCCCGGGTCTTCTGTCACTACTTTAGCATTTTAAAGCGCTCCTAACAATCTTGCAATTTATTGGTAAAATTGTCTATATTCCACTATGTTTAAAAGAATAGTATTTAAATTTATCGGTTCTGATGCTTACGAAGTAGAAATTACCGACTATCACTAAAGGAGATACCATTATGTTTGACTTAAAGAGAAAACCTTCACATCCCGGAGAAATTTTCAAAAAGGAATTTATGGAACCTCTGGGGATATCACAAACACAAGTGGCAAAAGAGCTCAACACTTCATTCAGAACTATAAATGAAATAATAAACGAGAAAAGAAACATTAGCCCTGAAATGGCGATAAAACTTTCAAGATATTTCGGGACATCGGAGGAGCTCTGGCTGAATCTCCAGAATCAGTATAACCTCTTTATAGTAAAAAAGAAAAAACAGGATATTTTAAAGCGCATACGACCTTTCAGAGAAATACACAGGCAGGTTGCATAGAGAGAGCATAAAGTTTACAAACCTGATGCTTTCTTGAGAGCCTCAAATAGGGCAAGGAATATTACGGTGAAGAGGAGAAAAAGAAAAGATTCTGCCGATGAGAATGTAAAAGCATACAGGCATGAAATCGAGACAAGGAAGAATTAGGTGAGCCTATAACAAGACTTCAGGGAATAATGAATTCTAAAATGATATCTCAGTCCCCTTGTCCATACTGTAAATTGGATAAATTTTATAGTTTTTCACCCATGGCTGTCTGATCGTAAAATCGGTTCTGTGCCAGAAAAATACCCACGGCACATCTGCGACAATCGTTTCCTCGGCTTTTTTGTAAAAAAAGCTCCTCTTTTTTTCGTCCATTGTATATTGTCCCTTTTCTATTAAAGAGTCTACTGCAGGATTGCTATACCTTGTCCTGTTTCCACCTGGACCAAAATTGGAAGAATGAAATAACGGGAAAAGGAAATTCTCCGGGTCAGGATAGTCAGCCCACCAGCTCAGATAAAACATGTCAGGTTCTCCTCTGTTTATAGCCTCTTTATAAGCACTCCATTCGAGCTGTTTTATCTTTACATCTATCCCGGCAGCCCTGATATACGATTGTATGACCTCTGCTATATCAACGACTTCCTGATCTGCTGTTATGTAAAAATTTATTGTTATGCTATTCAACCCCTCCTTTTTAATCAATTCTCTTGCCTTTGCTGGATTGTATTCATAAATAGCCGGTATATCCCACCTTCTCATAAGTTCAGGCACAGGTCCTGATGCCAATCTCCCGCGTCTTTCGTAGATCGTGTTCAGCATCTTTTCCCTGTCAATAGCATAATTTATCGCCCTTCTGAGAACGATACTATTGAAAGGTGGTTTTGAGCAATTGAGACCGAGGTAATAAGTATTTAGACCTTTAATGGATGAAATAAGGTTCTGCCTTTCAGGGTCGTTTTTGTATCTTGAATATTCTGACACCGGTATTGTAATTACATCAATGTTTCCTGTTTCAAACTCTGTTACTGCTGTCAGGTCTTCAGGGATTATCCTGTAAATTATGCCTTTGACTTTCGCAGCACCTTCAAAATAATCCTCTCTTCTTTCGAGCCTTATCTCCCTGTTTGGTAACCATTCTTTAACAATAAATGGCCCTGTCCCTACTGGATGGCTCGAAAAATCAGGCCCCCATTTCTCTACTTCCTCCTTCGGTACAACGTATGCAGCAGTCATGGTAAGAAGACTGAGAAATGGAGAGAACGGTTTATCAAGGCGTATCTCAAGGGTATAATCATCTATCACCTTTATACCTTCGACATCACCTGCCCTGCCCTTCATAAAATCTTTTGCTCCGGGGATCTTTTCGAACACCCAGGAATCAGGAGACTTGTTTTTTGAGTCTAATAGTCTTTTAAAGGAAAACTTGAAATCAGAGGCACTAACTTCCCGATTATTCGAGAAATATACACCATGTTTTAACCTGAAAGTATAGGTCAGGCCATCTCTGGATATTGACCAATTTTGAGCTATATCAGGCTGGATACTTAAATCATCTCCTATTCTAACGAGGCCATTAAACAATTTTGCTGATATCAAACCACCTGTGATATCAACTATAAAAGCAGGATCAAGGGTGGTTGGATTTGTATTTAATCGATAGTAGACATATCCTTCAAGACGGTTTTGAGAGGAACACGAGAGGAATAACAGGATACAGCATAAAGAAAAAAGATAAAAAAAAGATTTCGGTAGATGCTGAAATAAATTCAGCATGACATAATTAGTGTCTGGCCATAAAGTTAGTTTTTTTGTCATTCCTGCGGAGGCAGGAATCCAGAAGCTATTGAAAATACTGGATTCCCTCCGTCATCCGTCTTAAGTACTGACGGACGTAAGACGGATTCACGGGAATGACGCACTTGAGATGAAATTTGCATTTATGGACAGACTCTAATTAATCTCGTTCCTTTTGTACTTTTTTTTGTCTTCAACCTTTTCTTTTATCTTGTATCCTGTATCATGAATCTTGCTTCTTGAATTCAGAATCTCAGAAAAGCCCCTATGCTTCCAGACTCTTTCAACTTTTTATTCTCATCTGTTACCTCAACGAACGCTCCCTGCTCAACTGCCTTTTGTGCTGCGAGGTCAACAATGTAATTTACCCCCTGGATTTCACCCTTACAGTAAGGACATTTTGAAATATGCTGAATGGTAAGATATCCACAATTTTTACATGTTAACCCGGATTGTTTATAATCCTTTAGAAATATAAGCTTCATGATTCGTCCTTCCTGTAATGCATTAAGTACATTTTCTATACCTATAACAGCATTTTCATTCTTCATTGTCTTTGTAAGTAAATCATCAATAGTTTCAACCTCTTTCTTTTTCTCAAACTCCTTAAGTATAGGCTCTACCTTTTCGAGTATCTCTTTGCTCTTTGCAAACATCTCTGCCTGGAATGTCCCTGTAATTTTATCTGCTACTGCCTGTGGAAGCATAGCCCTTACCTTTGTAACAGCCTCTTCCGACCCGCCGATTATCAGTCGCCCGACATATTCGCGGGATAGAAACGTGTCTAATTGCTTAAGTACATCCTTTAGATGGAGGGCAACATGGTAATCAATGTGCCTTTCATAACTTTTCCCTGAAAGGGCAAACCAGCCACCCTTTTTATGCCTGCCCGGAACATCGGCAGAATGAACCTCTGTATATTCTTCTATCTCACCGAGATGGATAATAAATAAACGCGCTGATTCCCTGTCTACAAGCAGAATGGCGTATCTCTGATAATTGTCGAGGATATCAAGGAGTGGTTTTATATATGGTGTTTTATCGACTATAACTTCATTCTTTATGGGTACTGAAAGATGAAATTCCTTCCAGATATCTTTTTCCTGAGAGCTCAGGACAGCAAGTCCTTTTTTAAATATCCTTTTATTTGCCAGAACATATGCTTCAATTTTCTTAAAATCACCGTTTATTTTCTTCAACACAACTTTATCCAGATTTTCTGTCGTTTGTTTAAGCATATTCTTTACATGTATCACATAATCATTCTTTCTATTTGTCAGAGGATTGACATTTAGATAAAGGCTTACAAAAAAGGCATCTTCATCACGCATCTTTGCTATTTCTTTGAGCTCTTCACGATTAAGCATTTTCTCCTCCTTCTATATGTCTAAATATTTCGAAGACTGAAACAAAGAGGGCCAACACCAATGGCCCCATGATAAACCCTATAAACCCGAAAAGTTTGATACCGCCGAGCACACTGAAAAATACAGCAAGAGTAGGCATCTTTGTCCTCCCGCTTATTATTATCGGTCTAAGTATGTTGTCAACCATACTGATAACAAGAAAACCGTACAAAAGAAGAATAATACCCTTGCCATAATTACCCTGAATAAACAGATATCCTGATATAGGTCCCCATATGGAGAAAGTACCGAGTAACGGAAGGAAAGACATAACGGTCATTGCGCTTCCCCATAATACCGGCGATTTGATGCCGAGGAAATAAAACGCAGCACCGCCTAATAAGCCCTGAATAGCAGCTATGACAACTCCACCATAGACAGTGGATATAACCATATCCTTTATCCTTGATTTCAGTCTATTCTTATCTTCTTCAGAAAAAGGTAAGTATTCCCTTATTCTTGAAAGAAAATCCGGCCCATCTTTGAGAAAGAAAAATACCGCAAATAACATAAATATAAGATCTATAAACATACTTGCTATATTTGTAATGCCGGTTGATAGACTACTCGTAATGCTCTTGCCTATACTTTTAATGTTCTCTGTTATTGTGTCGCTATTACCTATACCTTCTATCCCGACATATGATTGAATCTTATCTACTAATTTCGTAATCTTCGAATTAGTAAAGACATCTTTTATTGAATCGAATGTGTCTTTATTGATACTTCCTGCAAAATTTCCTATCTCATCAACAAGGACAAATGAAAGATATGTGAATGGACCTAAAATTATCAGGATTATTATTAGTAAGGTCGCAGTCGAGGCAATAACTTTAACCCTAAAATATCTTAACAGGAATACATAAACAGGATAGAAGACTATTGAAAATACAACTGCCCAGGCAATTGCATTAAGAAACGGTTGTAGTACCTGATAGGTCAAATAGCCGAGAATGAGTACTAAGAAGATAGAGGTTGCAGTATAGAATCTATTTGCTAACATCCGATGCCTCCACAAATGATTCAAACAGATTTAAGGAAAGTTCATCGTCTAACATGCGTTCCGGATGCCATTGCACCCCAACAAGAAAAGGATAATCCTCCATATAAAATGCCTCAATCAGATGATCTGAAGAATACGCAAATGCCAAAAGGCTGGATCCAAGCTTCTTTATAGCCTGATGATGAGTGCTATTTACAGAAAACGCGCCTTTTTTCAAAAACTTGTTTTCTGTTGTCACTATTATATGATAATCTTTTTTATGATTAATTTCTACTGACATTTGTGATTCAATATCCTGATAAAGTGTACCACCAAAAACAACATTCATGAGCTGCATACCGTAACAGATACCGAGGACGGGTTTACGAAGATTTATCACCTCTTTAAGCAGAGAAATCTCAAAGTCGCTTCTTTTTCTTGACACAGGCTTAACCTGAGGCACCAATGCCCCATTGTAATAAAACGGGTCAAGGTCATCACCGCCAGGGATAAGGAGTCCTTTAATCTTTTCTGCATAAACTGCAGTATTACCTGCAAGGGGTATTAATAAAGGAATTCCACCTACCCTAATTATCGCATCAGAATAATGGTGTTTGAGCCTTAAATTTTCGCCTTCAACGTCTGTAGTTATGCCGATTATTGGACTATCTTCCATGTTTAAGTATCCTACCTGCATTAATGCCTGTCAACTCTCCTTCCCACACAGCAGATAACCCGTTAACAAAAACATAATAAATCCCTTCTGGTTTTAAAAAGGGTTTATCAAATGTTGCTCTGTCAATTATTTTTCTATAGTCAAAGACAACAAGGTCTGCAAATGCACCTTTTTTTAAAACTCCCCTCTTGCTTATACCAAATGTTTTAGCAGGAAGCATTGTTATTTTGTGTATAGCTTCATTCATGCTAATCAGTCCATTGTCTCTTACATACCTTCCTAAAAACCTCGGGAAACTCCCAAAACCTCTCGGATGAGGTTTTCCTTTATATGTAGGTCCACTCGTAGAGCGTGCAGAACTATCAGTTCCTATCATGACATATGGAAGTGAAAGAAACCTTTTTAAATTATCTTCATTCATTGATGCAAATATCGCACTAACTCTGAGTTTTTCTTCGATAAGTATTTTTAAGAATATATCAACAGTTTCAGAATCTTCATGACGTGCAATATAAGCGATACTTTTGCCTTCCATCCATCTGTTCTTCTCAGAAGATACAGATGCTATATTCACGTTTCCCCAATATTCTATTTCAGGGTATTCGTATAGTATTTCTTTTTTTATCTTTTCCTGAAACTCTGAACTCTTTAACCTTTTCAGCTCTTCTTTCATACCCCCCTCATATACCCAGGGCGGCAGTATTGTATCAAGGTCTGTAGATGCCGCAGTATAAGGGTATCTATCACATGTGATCCTTATACCTTCTCTCCGTGCCTCTTCTATTAATGATATGGCATTATCTATTTTATGCCAGTTCTTCTTACCACTTGTCTTCATATGAGAAATATGGATATTAACACCTGCTTTCCTGCCAATCCTTATTATCTCCTCGATAGATTCTAATAATTTATCCCCTTCACTTCTCATATGGGATGTATAAATAAGACGCGAGGGTCGAAGGATGAAGGATGAAGGACGAAAAAGATTGATTAATTCTTCAGTAGTTGAATAAACGCCTGGTGGATAAATAAGTCCAGTTGAAAGACCTATAGCACCTTCTTTTATCGCCTCTTTCAAAAGCGCCTGCATTTTTTTTATTTCATTATTATTAAGTGCTTTATCTTCATATCCTGCCACACATGCCCTTAAATTGCCATGACCCACCAGGGTAACAAAATTGAGAGCTATACCCTTTCCAAGGATATCAAAATACCCTTTAAATGTTGTCCAGCGTTCGACTATACCAAGTTCCATTAGGTCTTCTTCCCTCTGTTTCAATGCCTCGCCATAGAGAGGGGCAGCAGAAAGGCCACAGTTCCCATCTATTTCAGTTGTTATTCCCTGACTTATTTTACCTTCTGCACGGTGATCAGCAAGCAGCGTAAATTCAGAATGTGCATGGGTATCTATAAATCCCGGGGACACGGCAAGCCCTTTCGCATCTATAACTCTGTTTGCGCTGACTTCTGACTTCTCGCCTCGGCGAGTCACCGAAGGAGACTGACTTTTAACTTTTGCCTTCTTATTAATAAAGGCGATCCTGTCTCCTGAAATACCTATGTCTGCTTCAAAAGGTTCTGAGCCAGTGCCGTCAAAGATTAGACCACCTTTTATTAATGTATCAACCATTTTTTTCTTGTCTTGAATCCTGTTCAAAAAAAATCTCTGGTGATTGTATGCTCTTTATCATTAAAGGCACCAGGAACATCGAAACAACCTTTGCTCGGTTCCAGAAACCTTTTATATTCCCTTCCTTCACTTTCTCTCTGTAATTCGCAGCTATCTGGTCTTTGAGTTTTGGAAGAGATTTCATAGCCAGACCCATTGTAGAGAAGAATTCGACAACGGGTATCCCTAAACGCTCAAGTGGTTTTAAGATTTTCCCAAAGGCACCTATAAGTGATTCTATTTGTGTTGTAGCAGTAATTATCCTTGCGCCGGCAATCATAAAAAACACCCTCATTGTTCTGATAACAGCTATATTGAGCCCTTCTTCTGTTATAAAAAGAGGACCTGCACTGTAAAGGATTCTTCCGTGCTGGAATAGTATATTGCTGATAAAAGTGAATAAAAGAAAAAGGCTTATCGGAATCCAGCCACTTTTCAGGAATTTAAAGGGTATCCTGAAGAGGAATATAGAGATTGCAACAAAAATAAATAGATAAAAAGTAACATCTTTTATAAGCAAAAGACAGCCGATAAAAACTATATATAAGATAATCTTAATCTCTGGAGACAATAGGTTATCTCACCAGTTGCATCAAATTACTATTATTGACAGGGCAGATTTGCTGGACGGCCTTTTCCAGCACATCTGCCCTGTCTTTTTTGCAATGTTTAGGTTATCTCTAATGCAGGTTATTGCTTTTAAAATTCTGCAACCTTTTGAACTGTTGGTATACATGTAATGTATTTATTAAGACCTTCAGCAATCGCCTCTGCTATTTGCTTTTTGTATGAGTCTTTTGAGAGAAGTTTTTCCTCTTCAGGATTACTTATAAATGAAACTTCAACAAGGACAGAGGGCATCCTTGCACCAAAAAGAACATAAAAAAGCGCCTGCTTAACACCAAGGTCTAAAGTATCTTTATTGCCATTGTCCAGAGTTGATACCATGGATTTCTGTACATAGTGCGCAAGCTTAATAGACTCATCCCTTTTATTTTGCCTCAGAAGGTCACTCTTTATTATATCCAGATCATCCATCTGCATCTTCCGATTCATCACTTTCATCTTCTTTAATGATATTTGATTTTCCCTTGCTGCAACCTTATTAGCCTCCTCATTATCTGTCCAGTTAAGCAAATATGTTTCAATCCCTCTTGCTTGTCTTCCAGGGCTTGCATTGGCATGTATTGATACAAAGAAATCTGCATTTTTTTTGTTTGCGATAACAGTCCTTTCTTCAAGAGGTATAAATACGTCAGTTTCTCTTGTAAGAAAAACCTCATTCAATGGGTCAGATGAAAGAATCTTCCTGAGTTTCAGGGCTATGTCAAGCACAACGTTTTTTTCATAAAGCCCTCTCAATCCTACTGCACCCGGATCATGGCCTCCGTGTCCCGGATCAATAACAATCCTCCTTTTGGCTATTACTGTATCCGGTTTCTTTACTTTCTCTTTTCCATAGACATCAATAACGAATCTTGCAGGATTCTCAAGGACAAAAGCGTTATAATCTGCTATCTCTTCGAGGTCAAGAACAACCCTTACTATATCAGGCTTAAACTGGCCTGCCCTGACTACCTTTAATATCCCGTCTCCAACCGGAAGGATAGTTTTTACCTCTTTTGCTATCATGGTATTCATCAGATCAAAATAAAGCCTGTCAGGATTTAATATTCGGTTCTTTGAAAACTCAACAGGTTCTGATAGATCAATCACAACCCTTATGTAATCCGGAGTTGACCAGTAGCGAATATTTTTTACTTCGATTTTACCCGGTACTATCAAGTTAGTGCTGGATTTACCGGAAGCTATTATAAATGAAGGGGAAAATATCAGTACTAAAAATAGAGCACATTTAAATATTTGTTCACTGCCTATTTTGAGATTTAAAAACAATCCCTGTTCCTCAAACTCCTTTTTGTTGCTAAACAGACTGTACAGCGCTTATCTCTGGTATCTCTCTTTTTAAGTGAGCCTCAACCCAATTTTTAAGCGTAAGGGTTGCCATCGGGCATGTGCCACATGCACCCTTAAGCCTAACGTAAACAACGCTATCCTTTATATCAACGAGTTCTATATCTCCACCGTCTGACTTAAGACCTGTCCTTATCTTTTCAAGAACCTTTTCAACATTTTCCTTAAGCATATAACCCCCTTGTTTCTATGTTTATAATATTATACTTCATTTTTCAATGTAAATCATTTCTTTGGTTTTCAGATTGTTTCTTTATAGAACTTAGATATTGTCTTTACAAATATATCAAAATTTATTTAAATTATATAAGTTAGTTACAGGATAGAAATTATTTAATCCTTTAGTAAAATTTATTTTTAAAAACGCAGGAGATTGTTAATGTTTAATTTAACTGATAATGCAACTAAGAGGTTTAAAGAATTCCTCGAACAGGAAGGCGTCTCTGATTCCGGGATTAGGATATTTCTGGTGACTATCGGCTGAAGACCGTCTCTGGCTATGGACATAGTCAATGCTTCTAAAGATGATGATATGACCATTGATCGAGATGGGTTAAAGGTATTTTTGGCAAAAGAGGCAAACAACCTGTTTTCAGATGCTACAATAGACTTTTTAGAAGAACAAGGATTTGTAATTAAAGGGATGCCCCAAAGCTCATCCTGTTAGTTCACATTATTCTTAAATGAAATTATGATTTTAAAATGTGAAGATTTTCAGTGAAAAAAATCATGTTTTTATGCACTGCCAATTCCTGCCGAAGCCAGATGGCAGAAGGGTTTGCAAAAGAATTTGGCAAAGGTTTAATAGAAGTTCATAGTGCCGGCCTCATGGCTGCCGGTGTTCATAACAGGGCAATCGCGGTCATGAAGGAAATCGGCATAGATATATCAAATCAGAAGTCAAAGGTGATAGAGGAAGGTCTGCTCAAACAGATGGACATTATCGTAACCCTCTGCGGGTATGCTGAGGAATTATGTCCTTATACACCCCCTGAAATAAAACGTATCCATTGGCCTATCAAAGACCCTGTGGGAACAATAGGAACAAAAGAAGAGATAATGAATGAGTTCAGACATGCACGGGATGAGATAAAAGAGAAGGTTCAGAAGTTAATAGAGGAAGTTGCCAACTAACCCATAGTATGTAACAGGGAACGGTCTTTTCACTCATTCTCGGTTACATATAAAATGGATGAAAATCAAATTGTTTAATCTGTATCTGTAAACCTTACTAAGGTACCTTTTTTGGCAGTTCCGTATCTGAAGATGGTAATCCCCTTACAGCCTTTTTCATATGCAAGCAGGAATGCCCTTGCAACATCCTCTTTTTTTGATCTGTAGGGCATATTAATGGTTTTTGACACAGCATTATCAGTGTACTCCTGAAAAGACGCCTGCATTTCTATATGATCTTCAGGATGAATCTCATGTGCTGTTTTAAAAAGCCTTTTTATCTCATTAGGTATCTCTTTAATACCTCTTAAATGCCCTTTTTCTATTACCTTCTTTTCCATTTCCTCGCTATAGAAACCTTTATCCTTAGCAATCTCAAAAAAGTATCTGTTAATCTCATAAAGCTCACTGTCCAATATAAGCCTTTTGTATGCAAGGGCAAAAAGGGGTTCTATTCCGCTTGAACAATCCGAAATAATTGAAAGTGTTCCTGTAGGCGCTATTGTAGTAGTTGTCGCATTCCGTACACGAGGCATACCCTGGAAATCGTAAATAGAACCTTTAAAATTAGGAAATACTCCCTTTATTTCAGCAAGCTCGACAGATGCCTCCCTTGCTGTGGCCCTTACAAATCTCATCAAATCCCTTGCGAGACTGAACGCTTCTTTGTGGTTATACGGGATGTCAAGTAGTATTAACATATCAGCCCATCCCATAACACCTAGCCCGATCTTCCTGTTGCCTTTATGCATCTCTTCTATTTTTTGGATTGGATATTTATTGACATCAATTGAATTATCAAGAAACCTTACAGCAGTCCTGATATCTCTGGACAAAGCATCCCAATCAATATACCTTTTACTGTCTTTCACATACTTTGACAGGTTCATCGAGCCTAAAACACATGCCTCATAAGGAAGTAATGGCTGCTCTCCGCAGGGATTGGTGGACTCCATGGTTCCAATATGAGGCGTTGGGTTTGTCCTGTTAATCCTGTCTATAAAGATAGTGCCCGGATCACCTGTTTCCCATGCACTTTCGACCATCTCATCAAATAC
>Ga0214474_1001187_pt1 | contig 12110 bp, 11 predicted proteins | sample RVTome_2_FD_187335 | JGI IMG/M metagenome (GOLD analysis project Ga0214474, IMG submission 187335) | Soil microbial communities from uranium-contaminated site in the Upper Colorado River Basin, Wyoming, United States - RVT95D214 HiSeq ...
GGCGTCACCATAAATTGGCCTGAGAAGGCAATGGAGGGAATTAGGAAAAGGCAAAAGAGAATGCAAACAGCAGCTTTTTTATAAATTCGACTTTTCATTTGCAACATTACTATAGCAAAATTCATAAAAGGTTTACAACCAAAAAATAATATCCCCAGCCTAAAAGTAAACCCCGTTAGAAAGTCTTTTACTTTCTAACGGAAAGGCTCACACGGGGCATTAAACCCCGTGTTCCCCGAAAAGGGATAGTTTTCATCCCCACTGCAAGCAGCGGGGCTTTCTAACGGGGTAAATAGATATTTCCCTCTTTGCGTCTGCGAGTAAAGAATAAGAGGGGTCTTTTCAACACAATCATTACTATGGCTCGATCGAGACGATCACCATGTCCGAATAATTACCCATTGTGGCATCCTGATAATCGACACCTCTCACTGTGCCCGAGATATTGAGGGTACGGTTAATTGTAGGGTTACCTGTAATCGTTCCAGAAGTGGGATCTAAACTGAAACTGTAAGGCAGAAACTCTGTGGTGACCGTTTGGTGCCGCATCCTGTTCGCATTCGTGCCGGTTTCGTATAATCCATCGTCATCGCCAATGAAAAATGTCACCGGAAACCAAATAAATAACCCGCGCCAACAACGAAAAATAACAGACGTGCTTGCATTGACGTCAACAGGATTGGAAGGGTCAAGATTTCCAAAATTCAGGGCAGACGTTTCAGTGGTGAACCAGCACGTTCCCCTCGATACAACCGTTGCCGTTACGGATACAGAATTGGAATCGGCAGGGTAGCCAATGTTGGCTGTCGTAAAGATGAGAAGGATTAGGATAATGATTGAAATTGTTTTCAATTGGAAACTCCATTTCGTTTCCTTGATACAGCCTGTAAAATGAATTTCCCTCAACCTACCCCTCTCCCCTGCCTACCATCAGGCAGGCAAAGGGAGGGTGTAAGGAATCGAGTTTTAATAACTTTGTTTAGGGAGTGATTGAGAGCACCACTGTATCTGCGTAGTCACCGGCAGCCGCATTCTCGTAATTTGCAAAAGTTACTGTCCCGCTGATGTTCAACGTGATGGGTGACGTCCTTCCATCCCCGGTCCCTGATGTAGGGTTATAACTGAAGGTGTAAGGAATGTACTCCGTTAGCGTTGTTGCATGCCGCATCCTGTTCGCATTCACTCCGGTTTCATAAAGCCCGTCATCATCTGTGATCGAATAAGATGCGTTCCTGGTACACCAGAAGGTAGTCGATGTGGAAGCGTTGACATCCCCCCCTGCACCCGGGTCTAATGACCCAAAAGCAAGCGTTGATGTTGCCGAATTAAACCTGCATGTCCCGACCACATTCGCCGTAACCGTGACGGTATTGGTATCAGCGGCAAATGCCACCCCAGTCAACAGAACCAAACCTAAAACCATCGCTAAACCTAATAACTTTTTCATCTTCATTCTCCTCCTTTTTTATTTTTGGTGACTTTTTATCTGTCTTTTTGTCAATTTTAAATGAGCAAGGTCTATGCCAAGTGGTAAAAAATGGTCATAAAAAATATTAAAAAAATTAAATATATTTAATAAAATTAGCAAGTTACAATTTATTGTCTCCTGTAAAAATCAAAAAATAAAACCTAATAACTTTTTAACAGAAATGACAATTTTTGTTCATAAAATAAAAAAAACGTTAATTGGATCTTTTTTCTCTACCTTCCAGAAGGTTATAATACTTGCCAGGAGGTTTTATCGTGAAAAAAATATCGATTACAGCTATCCTGTTTTCTCTTCTGGCCCTCCTCCTTTTTGGGGAATCCCTTGCCCTCACAGAAGAGGAGGCCTCCCATATTTTAAAGGATTTGATTAAAACAGAATTCAAAATCTTGGAAATCAGGGAAGCTCCTCTACAAGGGTTCTGGGAGGTTGTCAGTGAGATAGGTCAAGAGAGGAAGATTATTTACATCCATAAAAACTTGAGATTCATTATTAATGGCCATATATTAGATTACCAAATCAAAAGGAATCTCACTCTTGATAGATTAAAAGATTTTCAAAAGGCCGATCCTTCCAGCTTTCCTCTCGAAAACGCGATCCCGATGGGCGAAGGAAAGCGAAAGCTCTACGTATTTACAGACCCTCAATGTTATTTCTGTTTCCAGCTACACGAAGAGCTTAAACAGATCAAAGACCTCCAGGCTTTTTTCTTTTTATACCCCTTAAATCCTGCCTCCTATGAGAAGGCAAAATCCATATGGTGTTCACAAGATAAAGTGATGGCTTTAGAAGAAACTTACCAAGGAAAAGTACTGGGATCCCCTTCTTGTGATACCAGCCCCATCGACAAAAATATGGAATTGGGAAAGCGTCTGTTCATCCATTCCACCCCAACTCTCATTTTTCAAAATGGAAACATGATGGAAGGCTATTCTTCTCCGAATACCTTGGAGGATTTTTTAAAATCGAATGTCGGTCTTTGACTTTGTATTTGAAGTCTGTTATTTTTTGGAAAATGAAGCTATTTTTAATGAAAGCCTTTGTTATTTCATTATCGCTACTCTTTCTGGGGGCGTGTGCGGAAATACCTGTATTTCAAAAACGGGAAAAAGGGGCGCCTCCCGTTCAACCCAATCCAACGAAACTCCAGAAAACTCAAAAAAAAACCTTTCCTTCAAACCCCCTTGCTTATTATTACTTTCTACTCTCTCAGCTTAAATTACGGGAAGGAAAAGTGGATGAGGCTATTGAGGATCTCAAAGAAGCGATCGCCCGGGATGCCAAAGAGCCATCCCTGTATGTTGAATTGGCAACTCTTTACATCCATAAGGGCCTTTTAAACGAGGCGATCGAAGAATGCAAAACCGCTCTCCTTTATAACCCCGATGATGTCCCTGCCCATTTGCTCCTGGGTGGATTATATTCCATCCTCAAAAAGGTCCCCTTAGCCATCACCTCTTACAAGAAAGTATTGGAAATCGACCCACAAAATCGGGAAAGTTACCTCTTTCTCAGTTCCCTCTACGAAGACACCCAGGATTATGACCAAGCGATCCAAATCCTTAAACAATTTCTAAAGATCGAACCCAACTCCGTGATGGGCTTCCTTGCTCTGGGGAGAATTTATATCAGTACAAAATCGTATGAATTGGCCAAGCAATATTTTCTAAAGGCCCTGGCCATTGAACCCCATCTGGTCTCCGTTCTGATGGATTTGGGGATGACTTATGAGATCCAGAATGAACCAGGAAAAGCAGCCGAGGTTTATAAAAAAATCCTTAACCTCGATCCTGACAATAAAAAGGCGAGAAGCCGACTCGGACAGATCTTCGTTAAAAAGAAGAAGTTCGACGAGGCATTGACCCAATTTCAGGAGATGCAAAAATCCGATTCAGAAGATCTCAATATCCGAACGAAGATAGGCTTGATCTATTTGGAACAGGGCAAATTAGACCAGGCAATTTTGGAATTCAATTTTGTCCTCGCTGCCAATCCCAAAGATGATCGGGTCCGATATTATTTAGGGGCCGCCTATGTCGAAAAAGATGCCTTCGACCAGGCCATCTCAGAATTTAAGAAGATTCCTCCTGAATCAGCTCTCTTCGCTGACTCGAGAAGAAACATTGTCCTGATTCTGAGAAAACAAAACAAGATGGAGGAGGCCATCCGAATCTTAGAGGAATCGATTCAGACCAAACCGAACACGGGAGACCTCTATCTACTCCTCGCTGCCGTTTTTGAAAATGAGAACCAATTGGAAAAGGCCTTGACCACCCTGAAGAGGGGACTCGAGAAAAATCAGAATGATGAAGAAATTCATTTCCAAATCGGCGCGCTCTACGATAAGATGGGGAACTTCGATAAGATGGCCGCCGAGATGAAGGAGGTTCTCCGACTCAACCCCAAGCATTCCGATGCCCTCAACTATTTGGGCTATTCCTATTCCGAGCGGGGCATCCAATTGGAAGAGGCCCTCAAACTCATCCAGAAGGCCATGGAATTGAAACCCAATATGGGTTACATCACCGACAGTTTGGGTTGGGTGTATTATAAACTTGGGAACTACGAGAAAGCGGTGACCGAACTTGAAAAAGCAAACCAATTGACTCCGGATGATTCCACGATCTCCGAACACCTGGCTGATGTTTATCTTAAACTAAACCGGATCCAAAAAGCCGTAGAATTTTACGAAAGGGCGTTAAAATTGAATCCCAAACCAGATCAAAAAGAAAGGCTACAAAAGAAGATTAAGGAACTGCAAGAGAAGCGCAAGTAGATTAAATCACAGACATCAAATCCATTTTAGTTTCAAATTTCAGATTTTTTCAATTTGCAATCCGCAATCTGCCATCTGCAATCTTACTAGCCTCCTGCGACAGGAGGAAAAATGCTCACGACATCGCCCTCCTTCAATATCTGCTCCTTCTTTCCATGGATGCCATTGATCAGAATGATCTTGGGTATCTCTTCGGGTAGTTTGAGCCGGGACAAAATATCCTGAGCTCGGGTGGACCCATCAATTTCCATCTTACAGGAAAACCGACTGCTTCCCTTTGGAAGATATTCCCGAAGCGTCGCAAATAATTTTACCTCAATCTCCATCAAATTGGACTGCTCCTTCGACCTTTCACTCACCCACTTGTCCTCGCCTTTGCAATTCCAACTTAGGGGTCCATCTAAAGAGGTTCCTGTTGAGGACTCTTCCAAGAGCCCTACTCATTATATTGTAAAACCACTCCCCCCGCAAGTGGCAAAATTCTCTAACACCCCTTCTCAACGGCTTCAAAACACGGAATGCACAGGGTTTGTCCATGGAACTGTCTGGTCCTTGTTTCCATGGCAGGCTCCTTGCAAACGTCGCAAATCAGGCTGGCAAGGATTCGGGCTCTTTTGGGTAAAGGATCTGATGAAGGTTTCACTTCGAATAGTTCTTCGAGGGTGGACTCCATAATTCTTTTTGAGACCGCCGTCCTCGTCTCCTCCCAGATTTTCTGCTCCTCTTCTGTTAACCCTTCCGCCAGCAATTTCTTATGAAGCTTCCCTAATAGAGACCCCACTTCTCCGGAGGTTGTTGATGAACACACGGTTCCAAAAACGGATGGACGTGCAACCATTCGAATGGCCTTTCCGTCACGACGCCGGTAAAAGGTGAAGGCATTCTTCCCATAGTCTTTATGGATCAGGTTCCCTTTGCCGAAGGTACAACCGGTCAGGTATTGGATGGCGTCCACGGCGCACATGTCCGTTTCAACCACGGCCACAATCTCCTCATCCGGGCCTTTGCCTATCTCTCTCAAAGCTAATTCGGCGGCCCGAATACCAACGGCCAGCCCTGGACACCAGTGTCCGTGAAAATCAATCGTTTTCTTGATCAACTCAGGATCCATTTTTATCGAGGTCATAATTCCTCCTTTCTCGTGAAATGGTCGCTAAAAGTCTCTGCATACGTTAGAAATGACATATTTCCTTTTCTTTGGGTATGGGAAATCTCCCTCTCCTCCGGAAAATGACACCAAACAAAATGGTCTCGGCTTTGGTGGACCATCCCTTTTGGATATTCATGAAGGCATATTTCCTCGACAAGCTCGCATCGAGGAGCGAACGGACATCCTGTTTTGTTGATTTCTCCTTCTCCCGTTCCCGTGCTTTTTTTTCTTCCCCTTGCACTCTCAATCAAAAGCCGGGTGTAAGGGTGAGATGGGTAAGAAATAAGGTCGTGGGCCGGACCAACTTCCATCAGCCGTCCGGCCAGCATCACGCCGATTCGGTCGGCTATCTTGCGGGCGATCCCTATGTTATGGGTGACGAAGAGCAGGGTCAGCCCTTTTTCAATTTGAAGGTCAAGAAGGAGCTTAAGGACTTTTGCCTGAATACTCGGGTCGAGGGAACTGGTCGGCTCGTCCGCAACCAGTAGCGTCGGGTTAATCACAAGTGCCCTGGCAAGGCAAATACGCTGAATGGCACCCATGTTGAGCTCGTGGGGGTAACGCTTTAGGAATTCCGGGCCGGTGGAAAGGCGGACATCCGTCAAGGCCCGAAGCACATGGGCCCTCATCTCTCTTTCTTCTCGAATCACCCCCTGAATCCTGAGAGGTTCAGCCACAATATCGAAGACGGAAAGCCGATGACTGACAGATTCAGCAGGATTCTGGTAAATCACTCCGATTCGTTTGGCTAAAGAAGCGTAGTCCAAGCCTATCCATTCATCCATATCACGCCCTTCAATGACACGACGCCCCTTGTCCGGTTTGAACAAACCTGCAGCAATCATGGCGAGGGTTGTTTTACCGGAGCCGGTTTCGCCAACCAGACAAAAGACTTCACCGGCTCGAATTCTTAGGTCCGTAGGATGGAGAGCGGTGATCGCACCATAGTTCTTACAGATTTGGTGAAGTTCGAGAATCTGAACAATGCCACCTCTCAGGCAACGAACCTCCCGCCCTTGCACCTTCTCAAGAGGAACGGTCCCTTGGCTGCAGGTTTCGATGGCCTGGGTGCAGCGAGGTTGGAACAGACAGCCTGCCAACGGGACAGAGCCTTCTTCGTGTCTCCATTTCAATGGATCCTCTTGATCAGGGATTGCCACCTTGAGGTCGTTTTTGGAATGGGAGTGGAGAAGTCGAAAGAAGGCGTCCCCGCGAATACCGCCCAGATCACGGGTTGCTTCCAGTGTTGGATAAGAACGCCCTAAACCAAGTGTGTAAGGATGAAAGGGATAGGTCAGTAAATCCGCCCCGGCCATCTTCTCCATGATCTGTCCTAAGTAAAGCACTGCCACGTCATCAGCCAGACCCTGTACCAGGTCAAGGTCATGTGTGATCAAAAGGATGGCTTTACCGCTGTCGCGAGCCTGGCGGATGACTCCTGAAACAAAAGACTTGGTCATAGCATCGAGAGCAGCCGTGGGCTCATCCAGAATGACCACCTCCGGGTTCAGGATAAAGGCCATGGCTAACAGGGCCCGCTGGATTTGACCGCCGCTTAACTCATAAGGGAAGCGACATCCTTCCTCAGAGTTTAGTCCCATCCGCAACAGGTGGGTTTGAGCCTCTTTTCTTGCCTCCCCCTCCTTCATTCCCGCCGAGCAGATCAAGGGCTCGGCGACCTGGTCGACAATCCGGTGAACCGGATTCAAGTTTGCCGCCCCGTTCTGGAAGACCATGGCCACCTGGGACCAGCGGATCTGATTGAGGCTCGATTCTTCCATCCCTACAATCTCTCGATCACCCAGTCCTATGCTCCCCCCCACCTCCGCATTCTCCGGTAGAAGTCCCATAAGTGATTTACCGAGGGTGGTCTTGCCCGATCCAGATTCACCCACCAAGGCTGTGACCCGGCCAGCCTCCAACACGAGACTGACCTGATCCAGGGCCAGCAATGAATGACTCCCGTCACGGTACGTCACGGTCAATTGATCTATATTTACCTTCACCATGCTTCCTTCAATCTTGGATCAAATACCTTCTCCAGGCTAACCGCCAAGAAAGTGACAGTCATGATCAACAAGGTGAGAAGAAGAACCGGGGGGATAATCCAGTTCCACCAGATGTTCAGGTAATAGTATTTGAGCGCATAGCCGATCATGAGCCCCAAGGATTTGCGGCTGGGATCGAACAATCCCAGGAAGGCCAGAGAAGCCTCCATGAACATGGCCATGCGGGCCTTGGCGGCAAAGCCAATCAAATAAAGAGGAAAGAGTTCTGGCACCAAGTGCCTCACGATGATGTAGTGGCCCGAGGCCCCCATCTGTCTTGACGCATGGATATGAAGGCGGTTTTTCACGACGAGGGCCTGTGACCGGATGGCTTTGGCCGTGGTGGGCCACGACATGATTGCCAGGATCAAGGCCAGCATCACCGGCGACGGCCGGAACAGAGCAGCAGTGAGGATCAGGATCATAATGGCGGGAATGGCAAGCAGAATGTCTGCCAGCCGCATCATGATCTGGTCCAGGAATCCGCCGAACCAGGCGGCGGCCAGACCAACGGCCACTCCGAGAAACAACGCAGTGATTCCGGTCAGGAGGCCGAATCCCACCGTATTCCGCATCCCGTAGAGGAGTTCGGAGAAGATGTCAATTCCACCATCATTGACGCCCAGCCAGTGCACGGCGGAAGGCGGACTGAGTGGCCCGAAGGACATGTCATGCGGATCATGCGGAGCCAGCATCGGACCGAGCAAGACCAGGAGACCCAGCAATAAGGCCAGTCCCGTGCCTGTCACAAACCAGGGATCCCTAACTAATTGACCGCGAACATCAATATGCATGCTTCACCCGTGGATCGATCCAGCCGTAGATGGTGTCAAGAGCCAGATTAACCAAGAGAACCATCAGAGATGAAAAAAGGACGATGCCCTGAATCAGGGGTAAATCCCGCATCCCAATGGCATTAAACAGCAGTGTGCCCAGGCCCGGGTAAGCATAGATGGTTTCCACCACCAGGGCCCCGGTCACCATGAAGGCAATGCGTAACCCAAATCGCGTTGCCATGGGCAGGAGGACGTTGCGCGCCGCATGCACATACCGGACTCGTATGGTGGATAGCCCCTTTGCCCGAGCTGTTTGCACAAATTGCTCCTTAAGCACCATGACCATACTGCCCCGGGTAAGCAGGAAGTTACCGGGGAGATAGGCCAGAATCAGTGTGGACAGAGGTAAAGCGAGGTGGCGTAAAACATCCCATACCCACTCTCCGGCAGAGTGCCTGGCATAAGCCGTCTCAGCCCCGGATGCCGGAAACCATCCGAGATAGAGGGCAAAGATCAAAAGCAGAATTACACCGCTTCCAATTTCAGGCACTCCTTCCATGATGGTCATGGATCCCACCCCGGTCTTCTCCCAGTAACCGCCTCGACGCCAGGCCAGTTCCACGCCAGCGATAAACCCAAAAACCATGGAAATCATATGCGCGCCTCCCACAAGCAATAAAGTCCATGGAAGGGCCTGCAGGATCAAGTCCGAAATTGGGGTTAAGAAAGCATAGGAATATCCCCAGTTCAGCGTAAACAGATTCACCAGGTACCGGATGAAACCCTCCCGCTGAGTGTAAAAAGCCCTGACCTGTGCCTCCTGATCTGCGGTCAGCGTGACATGGGAACTCGAATACATGGCGGTTACAAAATCACCGGGCAGAAAACCCGGCAGGCTGTAACTCAGATAGATCATAGCAAGGGCCGCCAGGATGTAGGCCAAGACCGTTTCATACTTTCTTAAGAAGATCTTCATACGAGCCCATTCCATTGAAATCCGCTCCCTGAGAAACCGTGGAAAAATAGCTTAAATCTACAAGGTTGGGTAGGGGTGAATGATCCGCAATTGTAAAACTTTGAAGACATCCCGGCCCAACCTCCTCTTGAATAATTTGATACCTTCTGAAAGATTATCTCACAAGGGACATCTTATTCTGCGGAATCGGAACCCCCTTGCTGATTCCACCCCTGGTAAAATACCAGACGATCCCCTTCTTTGGGTTGTAAGCAGCCACGGAATCCGGGTAATACAGAGAAATGGCCGGCAGATCATCGGCGTAAACTTTCTGGATCTGATGAACGATGGCCTTCCTTTTTTTCTCATCCATTTCAATCATCTGATCTTCCAAAAGCCGGTTGAGAACCGGGTTGGCATCATAACGTGCACTGTTGACTGATCCTGCGCCGTAATGAGAGGAAATCATTTCGTTCAAAATTCTCGGGTCGCCGGAAATCCCCCCGTGACCGGATACGGCGAGATCAAATTCCCAGTTCTTTACTCTGCTGTCAGTGGTGGCTTGTTCCATGTTCACCAGGTCCACCTGCATGCCGATAGCCTCCAACTGCTTTTTGATCACCTCCCCGTCCCGATCCGCCACGCTCTGCCCGCCTACCGTAATCGTCGAAGCGAGCAATTCAATTTTCAACGGACGACCGTCTCGAAAGTAACGACCGTCCGGACCTCTTTGATACCCCATGGATTCGATGATTCTGCGAGCCTTCTCCGGATCATGGGAGTATGTCGGTATCTTTGGGTTATACATCTCGTGGTCAATCGAGAGCAGGCCATAGGAAGCAGGAGTGGCAAACCCCCGGTGTGACTTTTCGATGATTTCCCGTTGATTAACGATATGCGCCAGGGCTTGGCGAAAACGCTTGTCGTTGAAAGGAGGCTTTCTGTGGTTGATCATGAGCTTCTTGGTCCAACCCCTCTCATCCTTAATGATCACCATCCCCTTTTGCTTGAGTGGCTCGGCCATATCGGGCTGTATACCGGCCAGGTCCACTTCCCCATTTGCCAGCGACACAAGGGGTTTTCCCGAACGGACGTAGACGAGTCGGTCGGCCTTGGGCCGGCCCTGGTAATAATCCACAAAGGCTTCATAGAGATAAGTGCCCTGGGCCTTATTGAAATCCCTGAACAGGTATGGACCGGAGCCGATGTAAGCTTTGGGGTTGTCGTAAGACTCTGGTCGATCCACAGATTCCCAGATATGCTTCGGAAGGATCGTCATCGTCCCGCCGATGTCAGATAAAAAAGGCGAGTAGGGTTTTGACAAATGGATAACTACTCTGTGCGGCCCCTCGGCCTCTACCCGGCTCACGTCATCAACCGTAATCCAATGATAGGGATGTTTTTTAAAATACCCGATGCTGAAGACCACGTCTTCAGAAGTCAGAGGCTGCCCGTCATGCCATTTTACCTTAGGATTCAATTCGAAACTAAAGGCCAGCCTCTTGGGGTCAAAGGACCATGACCTGGCCAAAGCAGGAATGTACCCCGTTGAGTCCTTCCAGACCAGTGTGTCAAAAACCCAACTCATACGGACATATCCCGGCCCCCGCGGGTAGTGCCGGTACGGATTGGGATAACCCCAATCGCCCTTGCTGTCGGCAATGCGAATTTCGGCTATCTGCGCTGAAGCTGGACCGTGCAGGCCAAAGAGCAATAAGACTGAAACAAAAAACATTCCCATCAACTTTGTTACTCTTATCATGACAGCACCCCCGTAAGTTTTTTCCGTCCACCTACTTGGCAAGCTTTGAAACGGATCAACCGATTTTTCTCTTTCCTTTTTTCTTAACCTTCTCGTACCATCCTGCCACGGCACGGGGAAAGGCATCGATGTCAGGATTGTAAGGCTTGATGTCGATGACAGGGGTGCCATCCAAACAGTCCACTCCCTGGACATAGAGTCGGCATCCCTTGATCTTCATCAGTCTTACTACACTTAGTCCGATGGGATTCGGACGATGAGGGCTACGGGTTGCAAACGTTCCATGGATTTCTTGCCCGTGAGGAGTTACAGTTTGCAGTCTCTTCCGATCCGCTAAATGCATGAAGGTCAAGAGAAATAGATGTGTGACTCCGTCCAGATCCTTTAAGGCTGGCTGCAAATGTTTATACAGGACAATTTCTCCTGTCGCTTTCGTCCGCGCTCCCTGGAATGGGCATTCCTCGCTCCGTTTGAAGGGGGTATGGAGAACGCCGATCGGGATCAACGAAAAGGGCTTCTTCGGGTCTTTTTTTATCATGGATGGCTCTCTGAACAAAAAAAGCCATGAAGGAAAAGGTCTTCGGACCTCTTGGCCTTCATGGCTAAGATGAATATAACTTTTGCCTTTTGGGGTTGTCAAACAAATTTTTCTTGACAAAAAGCTTGAAATCGATTAAAAAACTTTAACTTGAAAGCCACGAAGGTTTGGGGCCAGAAGGCCTGTCCTTTGTGGCTTTTTTATTTATACGAAATCGGGACCACGGAGGTTTTAAGTCTTGCTGAAGCGAGACCCTTCGTGGTTTTTTTATTTTCTCCTCCTGCAAGAGAGGTATAGATTTGCCCATGGACACTCTGCTTGAAGGATGGCGGTCATGACGACAGAGGGGAATTGAATCATGAGAGAAGGAGGTGTCGATGGAACAGGCCGTATGTAAACGGGTGGCAACAGTTAAGTTCTGGGACGGCTATGCCAGATGGTACAAGCTCTGGATGGAACATACCCTGTACCATGAAAGAATCATTGAAGCTCTGGTGGCCATGACCGGAAAGGGATGGAGGGTTTTGGATATTGGCGCCGGAAACGGTGTCCTCTCCATTCCGCTTTATGTGAGAGGCTGCGAGGTGACAGCCCTTGAGCCTTCTATCGGCATGAGAAA
>Ga0214474_1001188_pt1 | contig 12104 bp, 8 predicted proteins | sample RVTome_2_FD_187335 | JGI IMG/M metagenome (GOLD analysis project Ga0214474, IMG submission 187335) | Soil microbial communities from uranium-contaminated site in the Upper Colorado River Basin, Wyoming, United States - RVT95D214 HiSeq ...
ACATTCCGGGAGGGTTGTCAATGTTCTTTCAGGTGTGAAGAAAAAAGGGGCTAGCACTATGCTAGCCCCTCAGGATCCTTGGTAGCGGGGGGTAGATTTGAACTACCGACCTTCGGGTTATGAGCCCGACGAGCTACCAGGCTGCTCCACCCCGCGATCGTAGAGCCAGTTTAGTTTTTCCGCTCTTTTTTGTCAACCCCTCTTTATCCGGAAGCGCTGTCGGGGACAGGCCCCACCATTTTTGTTGATGAATCCTCTCAATTATGTTATAAATAACAGTAGACGTATGACAAGATGGTAAGGAGTGAGAGGACAGATGCCTAGGAGCTTGATTGTTTGGTTGATGGTCATCTTAACCGGAATCTTCATTTGGCAAGCCTTGTCCATCCAGAAGCCAAAAGACAAGGATATCATCTTCAGTAAGTTCGTCGACGCCGTGGACTCAGGCCAGGTGGCCAGTGTCACGATCCAGGGGAACGAAATATCGGGCACATTTCAGGATGGGACCGCATTCAAGACCTTTGCCCCCGATGATCCCGATCTGGTCAAGAGGCTGCGCGATAAAGGGGTCCAGATAGCGGCTAAGCCGGCGAAGGAATCAGGGTTTTGGCAATCCCTTCTGTTCAACGGCTTGTTTATACTCGTCCTTATAGGGGTGTGGATCTTCTTTATGAGGCAGATGCAGGCAGGGGGAGGCAAGGCGATGTCCTTTGGCAAGAGCCGGGCGCGGGTCTTCCTTAAAGATCAGGGGAAGAAGGTCACCTTTAAAGACGTGGCCGGCATTGAGGAGTCAAAGGAAGAAGTGACGGAGATCATAGAGTTTCTGAAAGACCCCCAGAAGTTTACCAAGCTGGGGGGGAGGATTCCCAAGGGGATCCTGTTGGTCGGCCTTCCGGGCACCGGCAAGACCCTCCTCGCCCGGGCCATCGCCGGCGAGGCGGATGTGCCCTTCTTCAGCATCAGCGGCTCTGATTTTGTGGAGATGTTCGTCGGGGTGGGGGCCTCCCGGGTGCGGGATCTCTTCATGCAGGCTAAAAAAAGCACCCCCTGTATCGTATTCATCGATGAGATCGATGCGGTCGGGAGATACCGGGGGGCAGGTCTCGGCGGAGGGCATGACGAGCGGGAACAGACCTTGAACCAGCTCCTGGTGGAGATGGACGGCTTTGAGGTCAACGAGGGGATCATCCTCATCGCCGCCACCAACAGGCCCGATATCCTGGATCCGGCCCTGCTGCGGCCCGGTCGTTTTGACAGACAGGTGGTGGTCCTTATCCCCGATATCAAGGGGAGGGAGGAGATACTGCGGGTGCATTCCAGGAATACCCCCCTTGCCGATGATGTGGATCTCTCGGTCTTGGCCAGGGGGACCCCGGGTTTCACCGGGGCCGATTTGGAGAATCTGGTGAACGAGGCTGCTTTGCTGGCTGCCAAGGTGGGCAAGAAGCGTATCGGCATGCATGAGTTTGAACAGGCCAAGGATAAGGTGCTCATGGGGACGGAGCGGCGCAGCATGATCATCAGCGAGGAGGAGAAGAAGGACACCGCCTACCACGAGGCCGGGCATGCCCTCGTGGCCAAGCTGACACCGGGCTCCGATCCCATCCATAAGGTGACCATTATCCCCCGCGGCCATGCCCTCGGGGTGACCCAACAGCTGCCCCTTGATGAGAGACATCTCTACTCCAAAGAATACCTCATCACCAACATCACCACCCTCATGGGAGGGCGGGCAGCGGAGGGGCTTGTCCTCAAGCGCTACACGACCGGGGCGGGAAACGATATCGAAAAGGCGACAGAGCTGGCCCGCAAGATGGTGTGTGAGTGGGGGATGAGCGAAGTGTTGGGCCCCCTTGCCTTCGGTCAGAAGGAAGAGCAGATCTTTCTCGGCAGGGAGATCTCACAGCACCGAGACTACAGCGAGAAGACCGCCCAGGACATTGACCAGGAGATCAAGAGGATCGTCATAGGGTGCTATGAGCGGGCCGAACAGGTCCTCAAAAAGAACATCAAACGCTTGCATGCGCTGGCCAAGACGTTGTTGGAGCGCGAGTCCCTATCCGGAGAAGAGATCGACCAGCTCATCAAGAAGGGTGCCGCTGCATGACTTCTTCCCGCAACGGTGCCAGGAAGCGGTTTGAGCTGCGTTGCCGGGAAGGGGATCTGCGACTGGGAGAGAGGACACTGGTAATGGGTGTGCTCAACGTCACCCCGGACTCCTTTTCCGATGGCGGGCTCTTCTTTGATTCCTCAAGGGCCATCGAGCACGGCCTCCGGATGGCGGAGCAGGGGGCGGACATCATCGATGTCGGGGGAGAGTCCTCTAGACCGGGCTCTGATGCCGTCTTCCTGGATGAGGAGCTGAGACGGATCATTCCGGTCATCGAGGGGCTGGCCTCCTGCCTTGCGATCCCCATCTCGGTGGACACCTATAAGGCGCAGGTGGCCGAGCAAGCCATCGAGGCCGGCGCCCAGATGATCAACGATATCAGCGGCCTGCGGTTCGATCCGCAGATGCCTGCGGTGGCTGCGCGATACGATACGCCGCTGATCATCATGCACATCAAGGGGACCCCCAAGACGATGCAGCAGGCCCCCCTTTATGACGACCTGATGGGTGAGATCATCGCCTCTCTGCGTGAGGGGGTCGAGAGGGCCGAGCAAGCCGGGGTGGATCCCCACCAGGTGATCGTTGATCCGGGCATCGGTTTCGGCAAGAGGATTGAGGACAATCTCGTCATCCTCAACCGTCTCGATGAGCTCACCGTTCTTGAAAGGCCCATTCTGATCGGGACCTCTCGCAAGTCGTTTATCGGTGCGGTATTGGACCAAGAGATAGACCAGAGGGTGATCGGGACCCTGGCCACGGTGGCTGTCTCTGTGCTCAAAGGCGCCCACATCGTGAGGGTCCATGATGTGCCCTCCGTCAGACAGGCCACCGCTATGGTGGATGCCATTATCAACCCTGAGGGATGGCGCGCATGATGGGGTTGGGTGCAGTCTTTACCCATGTTAGATGGCAGGACGCCGTGGACATCCTCATTGTCGCCGCGGTGATCTACTGGATCATCCTGCTGATCCGCGGGACCCGATCCTTCCAGATGCTCATCGGCCTGATCTTGCTCATCCTCGCCCTCCTGGTCTCCCAGATGGGGAGATTGATGACGGTGCACTGGATCTTGAATAATTTCTTGAGCTCTATTATCCTCATCATCGTCGTGGTATTCCAGTATGACATCCGCCGCGCCCTCTCCACCGTGGGGAAGAACCCCTTCTTCTTTGAGCCTTCCTCCCCGCATGGCGCTCCCCTCGTGGAGGAGATCATCGACGCCGCCCTCAGTATGGCCAGGAGGCGAATAGGGGCTCTTATCGTCTTGGAGCGGGAGGCCGAGGTGGACAAGCATGTGGAGGTGGGTGTCGAGATAGATGCCACGGTGACCAAGGAGCTGATTACGACGATTTTCTTTCCCCCCTCTCCCCTGCACGACGGGGCCGTTCTGATCCAAGGGGGAAGGTTGAAAGCCGCCCGCTGCTTCCTACCCCTGACGGCCAACCCCCGCGTGGTCAAGACCCTGGGGGCCCGCCACCGGGCAGCCCTCGGTCTCACCGAGGAGACCGATGCCGTGGTCATTGTGGTGTCAGAGGAAAAAGGCGTCATCTCCCTGGCCATTGGCGGAAAGATGACGAGAAATCTGAATGCCAGCGCGCTCAGGCGGGTTCTATACAACATCTTTGTCAGCAAGAAGAAAAAACACCGGTTTTCCTTACGATATTCATGAAGGTTATTACTAAAAATCCGACCCTCAAGGTCATCTCCCTTATCCTCGCCATCATCCTCTGGCTCTTTGTTAGGAGCACGACCGAAGGCGAGGTAGGGTTACAGGTGCCGATCGAGTTTTTTCGCTGCCCCGCAAGCCTCATCGTCACCCACGTGAGCGCGGATGCTATTACGGTGCGCATCATGGGGGCCGCTTCGCAGGTGGAGCGGCTTTCCACCAGAGAGGAAAAGGCGCGGATCGATCTCTCCGGCGCCAGACCCGGGACGAATACCTTCGATATCCTCCCCGATAACTTCACCATCCCCAAGGTCTTAAAGATCACGCAGATCAGCCCTTCCTCAATTAAGGTAGAGATAGACCGCGTGATGGACAAAGTAGTCCGCCTCAAGGCGGTAGTGAAGGGAGAGCCCGCACCGGGTTATCGCGTCGCCAAGATCGTTGTCGATCCTTCCTCTATCAATCTGCAGGGGGCGCGCAGACAGTTGGCGGGGCTCAAGGAGGTATCGACCGAGGAGATCGATATCTCGGGCCTGAGAGAAACCGTGGAGATCGAGGTTCCCCTGAGGCTCGCCGACCTCAGATTAAAAGAAGGGGTGAAGAGTACGGTCAAGGTCATTGTCGTGGTTAATAAGGAGTGAGGGAGCGGATGAGGCGGCTGTTTGGGACTGATGGCGTGCGGGGCGTTGCCAATGAAGAGCCGATGACCGGCGAGATGGCCATGCGGATAGGCAGGGCCACGGCCTATCTCTTTCGGAATAAGAAAGGGCGGCATCGGATCGTCTTGGGCAAGGACACGCGGCTTTCCGGCTATATGCTGGAGACCGCCCTGGCCTCGGGGATCTGCTCGATGGGCGGCGACGTCCTCTTGGTGGGCCCCCTGCCTACACCGGGGATCGCCTTTATCACCGTCGACATGCGGGCGGATGCGGGGGTGGTCATCTCCGCATCCCACAACCCCTTTAGCGATAATGGGATTAAGATCTTTTCCGGCAACGGTTTTAAGCTCCCCGATGCAATGGAACAGCGTATCGAAGAGCTTATCTTCTCCGGCAAGCTGGAGCAGGTGCGCCCCATCGGCACGGAGGTAGGCAAGGCCTTTAGGATCGATGATGCCATGGGCAGGTATGCGGTCTTTTTAAAACATACCTTTCCCGAGCACCTCACCCTGGAGGGGTTAAAGGTCGTGGTGGACTGCGCTCATGGGGCAGCCTACCGGGTGGCGCCGACGGTATTGGAGGAGCTGGGGGCGGAGGTCTGCTGCGTCGGGGTGGAACCTGATGGTGAGAACATCAACCTCAACTGCGGATCCCTGCACCCCGAGCTGATCAGCCGCCTGGTTCGGGAGCAGGGCGCGGATTTAGGATTCACCTTGGATGGAGATGCCGATCGGGTGGTCTTTACGGACCACACGGGGCGGGTGATAGATGGGGACCACATCATGGCCATCTGCGCCCTGGATATGTTGCAGGAGGGGAGACTAAAAAAGAATACGCTGGTGGCAACGGTGATGAGCAACATGGGGTTGGAGACGGTGCTCAAGGAGGTCGGTGGCATGATGGTCAGGGCGCCGGTGGGCGACCGCTATGTGGTGGAGGAGATGGTTAGCGGCGGGTACAACCTGGGGGGTGAGCAATCAGGGCATATCGTCTTTCTAGACCACAATACGACCGGTGACGGAATGATCACGGCCCTGCAGGTATTGGCTGTCATGCAAAAGAAGGGTGCTTCGCTTGCCGAATTGGTTGAGGTGATGAAGACCTTTCCCCAGACCCAGCGCTCGATCCGGGTTAAGGCAAAAAAGGATCTCTCCCAGATCCCCCAGATTCAGCAGATGATAAAAGAATACCAGAAGGAGTTGGGTGCGCACGGGAGGATCCTGGTCAGGTATTCCGGCACCGAGCCGCTGCTGAGGATCATGATCGAAGGGGAGAACGAGGAACAGATAACCAGGATGGCTGATGCCGTGGCGGAAACCGCCCAAAAGGCATTGGCATAGGAGGGATGGTATGCCGCGGCTCGGGGTGAACATCGATCATGTAGCCACCATACGGGAGGCGCGCAGGAGCGACTATCCCGATCCGGTTGCTGCCGCTGCCCTAGCGGAGATGGCCGGGGCGGAGTGCATCGTGGTGCACCTGCGGGAGGATAGGAGGCACATCAAGGACAGGGACCTCACGATCCTGCGGCAGACGGTCCAGACGGCATTGAACATGGAGATGGCCGCCGTCGAGGAGATGATCCGCATCGCCTCCCAGATCAGGCCCGACGTAGCGACGCTGGTTCCCGAAAAGCGGGAGGAGCTGACCACCGAGGGGGGGCTTGATGTCGTTGGCAATCGCCAGCGGGTGGAGGAGGCGGTAAAGGCGCTCAAGAAGACAGGGATAAAGGTGAGCCTCTTCATCGACCCCGACGCGGACCAGATAGATGCCTCTTGTGCCGTGGGGGGGGATGCCATCGAGATCCACACCGGGCTCTATTGTGAGGCCAAGACCCCTGATGAGGTAAACGAGGAACTCAAGAAGGTAATTGTAGCGGCCCAAAGGGCCCATGGTCTCGGCCTGGAGGTAAAGGCCGGGCATGGCCTCCACTATTTCAATGTACGTCGGATCGCCGATATCCCGGAGATAGCCGAGTTGAGCATCGGCCACAGCATCGTAGCCCGGGCAGTCATGGTAGGGATGGAGCAGGCCGTGCGGGACATGATAGCCCTTATCCAGCAGCCACCTCGTTGATGATCTCAAAGATAACCTCGCTGGCAAAACCCAGATTTTCTATCGATATCCGCTCATTATGGCCGTGGACGAGCTTTGCATCCTCCAGCCTTAGGCGAAAGGGCGAGAAGTCGTAGCAGGGCACTCCGATCTGCCGGAAAAAACGGCTGTCCGTTGCCCCGGTGATGAGAAAGGGGATAACGATACTTCCCGGGTCCTTTCTCCCGGCCACCTGTTCAATGGCATGATAGAGCTCGTTGTCGATGGGTGAGGGAGGAAGGGGGTTGCTCTCAAACTCCGGCAGGGGTGTGATCTCTATCTCTTTATCATTGATGACCTCTTTAAGCTGGGCGAAGAATGTCTCGCTTGAGGTGCCGGGGAGGATACGGCAGTCAAAGGACGCCTCGGCCTCGGAGGGGATGACGTTTACCATCTGCCCTGCCTTGAGGATGGTGGGCGTTACGGTGTTTCTCACCATGGCGTTGTGTTGCGGGTTGGCTGTAAAGGCTTTTGCAAAGGAGGGGTCGCGCAGGCCCTCCTCGATATCCTGATACCCCTTTGCCTCCTTGGGGGACTTGATCTTGGCCAGGTTGGCGAAGTATGCCTTCACCAGGGGGATAACCACAAACGGGGTCTGCCACGCCACGATGCGATCGAGGGCCCTGATCAGCTTTACCGTCGCGCTATCCCCGTGGGGCATGGAGCCGTGGCCTGTTTTGCCTTTTGCCTTTACGGCAAACTGGGCAACCACCTTTTGGGCCGTTGCTATCTCGTAGTGATCGAGCTCGCCATGCTCCCGCACAAGGATGCACCCCCCTTCATTGAGGACACAGGCCGCTTCTTTGAGGCAAGGTTCTCGCTCCAGCATCCACTTGGTCCCCCGCCTGCCCCCGATCTCCTCGTCGGCAGTAGCCAGGAAGATGACATCGCGCTTGAGCGGGACCCGATAGCGTTTCAGCAGGAGCATGGTCATCAGCTCGACAACGCCGTTGCCCTTCATGTCGATGGCGCCGCGGCCGTAGATATAACCGTCCTTGATGATTCCCCCAAAGGGGTCGAGGTCCCATTTATCCGTCTCGCAGGGGACGACGTCCATGTGGTTGAGGAGGATAAGGGATCTTCCCTGTTTTTTTCCTGAGATGACGGCCATGAGGTTGGCCCGATGGGGAGCGGATTCATAGACCGTTGTCTCGACCCCCTCTTTGCGCAATATCCCCTCCAGAAAGCGGGCCGCCTCCAACTCGTTGCCAGGGGGGTTGGTGGTGTTGATCCGGATGTAGTTCCTGAGGATCTCCACCGCCTCATCCCGCACCCCCTGCCAATCGATCTGATAGCTCTTCATATGCTTTCCTTATTGTGAGAGGGCTTTATTGTCCTCTTTCGATTATGTATTGTTGTGAGCAGGAGCAGTTTATCACAGATGATGAGAAATGGCACGGTGGCTGGGAGCGATAGGCATGGTACCCTAGAGCGAGTTTACGGCACCATTGCGGCCTTCGATAGATCAGTCGAAGCGAAATCCCTTCTCAAAGAGCACGAGGCAGGCATCGACCACCGTGGGATCATAGAGGGTGCCCCTGTTCTCAGAGATCTCTGCAAGGGCCCTTTCTAAACCGTGGGCTACCCGGTAGGGTCGGTGTGAGGACATGGCCTCGACCGTATCAGCAACCGCTAAGATCCTTGCCTCCAGGATAATCTCTTCGCCTGAAATCCGCTCGGGATATCCGGACCCATCCCACCGCTCGTGATGTTGCAATACGATCTTGGCTACCGGCCAGGGAAACTTGATCTCCCGCAAGATATCGCACCCGACTTGGGCGTGAATCTTGACCATGTTATATTGGATATCGGATAGCTGGCCGGGCTTACTGAGGATTTCAGCGGGTATATTGATCTTGCCGATATCATGGATCAACCCGGCCATGCGAATACCCTCGATCCGTTCCTCCGAAAGGCCCATCTCCTTGGCGATAGCGCAGGCCAGCCGGGTTACCCACCGTTGATGGCCGGCGGTGTATGGGTCCTTCATTTCGACCGTTGATGCCAGGGCATTAACAGTTTCAATAAAGGTTTCCCGCAGTTGTCGGTAACTGCGTTGCAGTGCTTCCTCTGCGTGCTTGCGGTCGGTGATGTCGCGGACAACAGTGGCAACTCGCGTAACCCTGTTGCTTTCGAAGATCGGTATCTTTCGTGTTTCGGTTATAAATTGCCTGCCACCGATAGTTGTATTCTCCTCAGTAATGAGGGTTTCTCCCGTATCAAACACCTGACGATACTCATCACGCACGTTGTCCGGCAAAAAGGGGAAGATCTCAAATACTATCCGGCCGAGCACATCGGTTTCCAGCCCCAATGTTTCATTCCATTGTCTAAAGGCATTGTTGAACAAGACAAACCGCAAATCGCTGTATATGACGTGGATTGCGTCGCCCATTGAATTTAACGTTGTACGATATTGTATCTCTGATTCTAGCAGCGCCTCCTCTGCCCGCTTGTGATCGGTTTCGACTACCTCTAATGCAGCAATCCGTCGGCGCAATTGCTTCAGTTCATTGTTCAATTGCTTGTTTGCTTTTTCCTTGTCTTTCATGACGCGCACTTCATCGAGATAGTTATTCTATTATCGCCTTTTTGAAGGGATAATACAATCCGTTCACGAGATTGCAGTGGATGTTTAGGTAATCCAACATGAAAAAGCGTCACCCTCAAATCCCGCCAAACCTTGGCATGGCAGGGAAGATCATAAATCACCCCTTTCCCCCCCTTTTTTTTAAAAGGGGGATGGGGAGGGATTTTAAAGCTTATTTTTTAGGCAAGGTAGAGTCTGCTGCTCAAAACACTTAGCCGAACGCAAATCTCTTCTCAGCAAAAAGCCGCAAACAGGCGTCGACCGCCGTTGAGTCATACAAGATACCCCTGTTTTTCGAGATCTCCGCCAGGGCCTCTTTTATATCGAAGGCCGGCCGATAGGGTCGGTGTGCATTCATGGCCTCGACGACATTGGCGACTGTCAAGATCTTCGCCTCCGTCATGATCTTGTCGCCTGAAAGCTTTTGGGGATACCCGGAGCCATTCATCAGTTCGTGATGTTGCAGTATGATCTGGGCCACCGGCCACGGAAGCTTTAGTCCCTTCAATATATCATAGCCGGCTCGGGGGTGCATTTTAATCATCTCGTATTGGATTTCCGTCAACGGGCCGGGTTTGTTGAGGATCTCGGCAGGGACCATAATCTTGCCGATATCGTGGATGGACGCGGCCATGCGGATTCCCTCGATCTGCTCTGGCGGCAGGCCCATCTCCTCGGCGATGGCGCAGGCCAGCTGCGTCACCCGCGGCTGATGGCCGGCGGTATATTGATCTTTCATCTCGACGGTCGATGCGAGGGCACTAACCGTCGCATGCAAGGTCTCCTGTAGTTGTTCGTAACTGCGCTTGACTTCCTCCTCTGCTTGCTTGCGGTCGGTGATATCATTGAGGTGGGAGATGAAGTATAAGGGTGTGCCCTCGGTATTGCGGACAAGGGAACTGGAGACTTCACAGATCACCACATGCCCCTTTTTATGAAAATACCTTTTTCCGAACGTGGCACGATCTAGCTCTCCTCGTAATGTTTTTTGTATGAATTGAGGGCTGAGATCAACGTCTTCGGGATGAGCGATATCGTTGACCGTCATGCGCTCGAGATCTTCTTTCGTGTAGCCGAAGATCTCACACATCTTGCTATTAACCCTTGTCAAATTTCCATCGAGATCTACCAGACACACACCGGTGTTGGCGTTCTCAAAGGCAAAGCGAAATTTCTCTTCGCTTTCGCGCAGTTTTTTCTCCGCCTGCTTGCGCTCGGTGATGTCCCGAATAATTCCTCTAAACCCTATCGCTTTACCTGATGAATCTTTTCGTGATGATATAGATGCCTCGACGTAGCTCCTGGTCCCATCTTTTTTTATAATCTCATAAGCATATCCCTTACCGATCTCCCCTGTTCTGTAGACTTCATTAAACGCCTGAAACAGTCTTTTTGTGTTCTCTTTATCTGTGTACCGCCGGTTATTCATGCCCATCAATTCCTCTTTGGGGTACCCCCATATTCGGCACATGGCATCGTTGAAAAAGGTGAAGTTACCGGCAAGGTCTACTTCGTAATATCCCTCTTCGATATTTTCAAGAATGGTTCGATATTTATCTTCACTCTTGCGCAGCGCTTCTTCTGTCTTCTTGCGCTCGGTGATGTCTCTGACCATGACCATATCAGCAGGTTTTTCCTTATAGGAAATAATACCTGCATTGAGCTCAACCTCTATTCTGCTGCCATTCTTATGCCTCAGTGCTGATTCGTATATAGGTATGATTTTTTTGCCTGCCATACGCCGCCTGTAGTTATCAACAACCTTTGGAACTTCCTCAGGAATGAAAAAATCAGAAAAAGGCAAGCCGATTAATTCCTCAATAGAATACCCTGTTATTTGTGCTAATCTTGGATTGACATAGTGGAGGATTGCATTCTGCGCAATACCGATGCCGTCATTGGCCCGCTCGACAAGATTGCGATATTTTTCCTCAGATTCCCGCAGCGCTGCCTCCGCCTGCTTGCGGTCGGTAATGTTCCTGAATGTACCCATCAGATATGTTTTTGCATCCAGCTTCAGCAGGGCTGAGGAAATTTCCGCATAAAAAACGCTGCCGTCCATTCGTTGAACCGGGAGCTCGTTGGTTTTGGTGATCTCCCCCCTCGTGAGCTTGCCAAATTGCTCCATGACAAAGGGAAGAGCTTCCTTGGGGTGAATATCCTTTACACCTAGTTTCTTGATCTCTTCCAGACTGTAACCGAGCATTGTGCAAATCGTTGTATTACCAGTATGGAATTTTTTAGTTTCTATATCCGCCAGAAGTATCCCGTCGATTGCTCCCTCAAAAATGGTCCTAAATTTCTGTTCAGATCCTTTAAGCGCTTCTTCCACCTTCTTGCGCTCGGTGATGTCTTCCCCTGAGCTGAGCGTGCCGATATTTTTTCCCTGTACATCTTTCAAAAGAGTATTGTGCCAGGTTATCATTCTGGTTGTGCCGGATTTCGTCAGGACCGGATTTTCGTAGAATTCAGTTATCTTACCCTCGCCAGCCATGAGCCTCAGGAAGACGGCCTTTACATTCTTACGAAATGGTGAGGGCAGGCAGGTTGTAAACCAATTCTTGCCGAGGAGTTCCCCTTCTTTATATCCGAGTATTTGATTGCCCCTTCTATTTATGAGGGTGATCTCTCCCTTTTTGTTCAATGCGACGAGTACCACCTCAGCGACATTCAGGTACTGTTTTGCTTTGTCCCGTTCTGCTCGCAGAATTTCCTCCGCTCGTTTGCGCTCGGTGATGTCGCGGATAATAACCAAATCAGCTGGTTGCCCCTGCCAGACTGTTTTGGCGGCGGTTAACTCTATGGGTAAGCTCTTCCCGCCTTTGCGGAGGATGATTGTTTCATACTGGGACGAGATAGTCTCCCCCGCAAGTCTTTTTCTGTATCTTTCCATTATCTTCTCTAATTCATCGGGGTGCACCAAGTCCTTAATAGTGCTTTTTAACAATTCGGCCACGCTGTACCCTGTTATTTCACTCGCCCTCT
>Ga0214474_1001194_pt1 | contig 12082 bp, 11 predicted proteins | sample RVTome_2_FD_187335 | JGI IMG/M metagenome (GOLD analysis project Ga0214474, IMG submission 187335) | Soil microbial communities from uranium-contaminated site in the Upper Colorado River Basin, Wyoming, United States - RVT95D214 HiSeq ...
CTCGTGAGATTTCCCTCCATAATCTGCATGTGGTATACGTCATACTGAAGCCAGAGGTTCCGATGTCCAACTTCCTTTATGATTTGAAGCGCATCTGCCGTATGGACAAGATAGAACCCCGGCATATCACGGTTATTGAGCGGTTCAATGAGCAGACGTATGCCTTCGTTATCGAGGGCCTTTGCGGCAAATCGAAGATTGCCGATGAGTGTCGCTTGCACCTTCTCGATGGGTACATTTTGAGAGGTTAGACCGACAAGGCAGTTGATCTGGAAACACCCAAGCGCCTTTGAATAGTCGATAGCTTTCCCCACGCCTTCTTGAAATTCTGTCTCTCTACCGGGAATACATGCGATGCCTCGTTCTCCTGCGCTCCAATCCCCGGCCGGAAGGTTATAAAGCACCTGTATAAGGTTGTTTTCGCCAAGTTTGTCAATGAGTTGATTTTTTCCCCACTCGTACGGGAAGAGGTATTCAATCCCTTTAAAGCCGGCCCTGGCAGCCTTTTCAAAGCGTGCGAGAAAGTCGACCTCATTGAAGAGCATGGTTAGATTGGCACTGAACCTGAGCATTTCAAAATCTCCTTAAAAGTAGTCTGGAGAGGATTGCTTCAGAGCCCTTCCCGCCGTAACACAAACCTGCATGGATGAGAGTATTGCGGCCCATGAGGACAATGTCATGAGTTATTCCCTTTCAACAGGTTTGTTCACCGGCCAGGTGGGTTGTCTGCCCGACAGAACCTCATCAATCCCCTGGGCCGCGTGGAGTGCCAAACGTACCATGCACTCCCTGGTAAGAGATGCATTATGGGGGGTCAGGAGCACATTGCTCATGGCGAAAAGGGGATTGTCCATTTCCGGTGGTTCTTTCCGGTACACATCGAGGGCTGCACCGGCAATCGTTCCGCTCCGAAGAGCCTCGATCAGATCGGACTCATTGACCACGCTGCCCCGGGCAGCGTTAATAAGGTAAGCTGTCTTCTTCATCTTCTCGAATTCCTTCTCGCCTACCATGTCTTTTGTGGCCTCAGTGCCGGGCATATGGAGGGTAATAAAGTCAGAGGCAGTGAAGATCTCCTCCCATGTCTTTGCCGGGATACCAAGCTCACCGAACTGCTCAGGCTTGAGAAAGGGATCGTAGCCGATGACCTGCATATCCAGGCCTAATGCCGCCTTCTTCGCAACACAGCGACCGATTCTACCCAAACCCACAACGCCCAATACCTTCCCTGCGAGGTCTATCCCGGTCATTTTTTCCCGGATTTCCCAGTTGCCTATGCGCAATTCCCTGTCCAAGCGGATGAAGTTCCGGGCAAGGGCGATGATACAGCCTATCGTGTATTCTGCAACCGTGTTTGTGAGCGCTTCAGGGGTAAAAGTGACCCATATGCCAAGTTCAGTAGCCCTTGGCACGTCGATGTTGTCGAAACCAACACCGTGCCGTGCAATGACCTTGAGTCTCTTTCCGGCCTCAAGCACCTTTGCGGGAAAGGCCGCCGTACGCGCCAATATTGCGTCACAGTCAGCTACGTCTTTCGCAATATCATCGTTTGTGACACCGCTCCCCATCTTGATCTCATATCCCTGCTCCCGGAGATAATTCTTCCCCTCTTCCGCCACGCTCTGTGGAATCAAAACCTTATAAGCCGCCATGCGCATTTCCTTTTTTCTTCTTATCGATGGTTCCTCAATCCTTCTGAAACCACAGGTCCTCACCCCTGGATCAGGTTTTGTACCGTTGACTGATTGCCTTCATCCCCGCAGAAAGGATGCTTGCGTCCAGATTGTTCATGACCAGGGTACAGCCCCGGGGAATCCAGCGCTCGAGGAGGCCATCCGGGGCATGCAGGCCAAAAATCTTTCCATGCTTCTTCGCGGCAGCAGCCACCTTTCCAATGGCTTGGTCCAGGGCAGCTCCCATGAGATCGCCGGCACAGCCAAGCGAGATGGCAAGGTCGTTGGGACCTATGAGGAGGGCATCGATCCCCGGAAGGTCTGCGATCGCATCGATGTCTTCAACTGCTTTGGCTGTTTCGATCTGGGCGATCGCAATCGTCTCCTCATTCGTTTGCGCCATAAAGGCAGGTGTGGCGTCAGAACCGATGCTGGCAAAGTCGGTATGCCCGCCTACGCCCCCGAAACCGCGACCTCCTAATGGTGGGTACTTTGTCCACTGGGTAAGGAGTTCTGCCTCTTCCACCGACTCCACCATGGGCACCATGACGCCGGTAGCCCCTGCATCCATGACGCGGGAGACATATCCTTTGGCCAGCTCAGGCACGCGGACAAAGCAGCCGAGACCGACGCTACGGCCAACCTTGAAGATATCATCAACGGTCTCCAGGTTATAGGGGCCATGTTCCAAGTCAAGCATAATGAAATCGAGGCCCGCATGAGAGGCCATCAAGGCTATAGCAGGATTCCTGACCATCCGCACCATTGTACCGACTACTCTTTTGCCTTCACGCATTTTTTTCACTGCCATGAAATTCGTCCTTTCTGCAGTTCTGTTTCCCTTATCTATTATTAGAAACGCCGCCGAGCATGCCGGGGTAGAACCGTTCAACGATATGCTGACACGTCTCCCTCAGGTGCTCGCGCATCATCTGCTCGGTTTTTTCCTGGTCCTGCTTAAGCACGGCATTGATGATCTTGAGATGGGCTTCGGCGGAAGCCTTCTCAATGGCGGGTGAACGTTTGGTGATATTGGCCGTTAGAACGGTCATATTTTCGAGCCTCTTATTGATATCGGTCAGGATACCATTTTGCGCGGCGTCCATGATGGCCCTGTGGAGCTCGCGGCCCAGTGTGATGCCGGCCGTCGGGTCAGATTGGATATTGGTCTTGACGATTTTTTTCTTGATCTCGCGCAGCGTGGAGCGGAACGCCTCGTCACCCCTGAGGCAAGCCAGCCGGGCGGCCATGCCTTCGATGGCTTCCCGCGTTTGGAAGATTTCAAAGATCTGCTCAAGGCCGAGTCGACGCACGACGAAACCTCGATTGGCTACCTGTTCCAGGAAACCGTCGACCGTCAGCTTCCAGAGAATCTCCCGGATCGGGGTGCGGCTTATCCTGTAGGTTTCGCAAAGTTCCCGCTCGATCAACCACTGCCCGGGCAGCAGCTTCTCTTGGACGATCTGTCGCCGGAGGTCTTCATACACCGCGTTCTTTTCCATGGTCATGAATTGTATACAAATAGAATTCATTTTTCAATATTATATTGACAAAATAAATACATTTGGTACTATTATCCAGCCCTGACAAGTCAGCATTGAACTTGGGCGTCTGATTGGATTCAGGTTGCGATGTCTCTCAAGGGAAATCGAGCGATGGTGACCCACAAACAGCAATTGTTCAATTTAGTAAATTTTCTAAGAACGGGCACCGACCTGTCCTCTGAAGTTGCGGTCCTGCCAGTGGCTTACCTTGCAGTCGTCGCAGGACCTCGTAGATGTTTAATCGGTCATTTCTGAACGATGATTGATTGAGAAGATCACAATAGGGAGGAGCTGATAATGAAAATCGGATTTATTGGTTTGGGGATCATGGGAAAGCCGATGGCAAAGAACCTTTTGAAGGTGGGCTACCAGTTGGTGGTGTACGATGTCAACCCCGCGCCGGTGAAGGAATTGGCGGCCGCGGGAGCCGAGGCGGCTTCGTCGGCGAAAGAAGTGGCTCAGAAGACAAATGTAGTTATCACGATGTTACCGAACTCCCCGCACGTGAAGGCCGCTGTGGTGGGACCCAACGGTGTTTTGGAGGGTGCCAAACCCGGGATGATCATCGTGGACATGAGCTCCATTGCACCCCTCGCGGCTAAGGAAGTCGCTGCCAAGGCGGCTGAGAAAGGGGTCGAGATGCTGGATGCCCCCGTGAGCGGTGGTGAACCGAAAGCCATTGACGGAACGCTTTCTATAATGGTCGGCGGGAAAAAAGAGATCTTCGACAGATGCTCCGACATGCTGAGTAAAATGGGGACCTCGGTCGTTCTTTGCGGCGATATCGGCGCCGGCAACACAACCAAACTGGCCAACCAGATCATCGTCGCCCTAAACATTGCCGCCATGTCGGAAGCACTCGTTCTGGGGGCCAAGGCCGGAGTCAATCCCGAAACCATTTACAAGGCGATTCGAGGTGGTCTCGCCGGAAGCACCGTGTTGGATGCCAAGGCCCCGATGGTGTTGAACGGAAACTTCAAGCCCGGATTCCGGATCGAACTGCATATCAAGGACCTCGCAAATGCAATCGAAACCGCCCACGAAGTGGGAGTTCCCCTTCCGCTGACAAGTCAGGTGATGGAGATCATGCAAGCCCTGAAAGTGGACGGCAAAGCTGGCAATGATCACGGCGGGATTATCCAGTACTACGAAACGCTGGCGAAATATGAGGCGAGAAAAAAGGTTTAATGACAAAATTAAATTAGTTTTCCCCAAAATTGATTTTGACAGAGGTCCGGATAGGCTTGGCAATTAAAAGTGTTGAAAATATTAACAAGATGATGTTTATATTTTCAACAATAAAATTTGTATAATTTTTAAGCATTTAGAAAAACCCTACCAACAAGTACTGCAGAAATATTCAGCATTACCAAATCTATCCTTTTGGGAATGACTTCTTTTAGACTCTCTCCCTCTATCTTCTAACTCTTTGTCATTGCACGTAATTCTATCTCTATTACAAATATTTTCTCAGAATCTTTTAACTTTGGCTCGATTCTTGAGAATGGTAAAGGGTGAAAAGAAAAAAATAACGTGACTTAACTCGTAAAAGAAAAGGAGGCGGTAAAAATGGTGATTATCTTAGTTGCTCTTACAATCTTGGCTGTACTCTTGATACAGGCTATTTTAAACCGTTCGGCTCGCCGGATAGAAGTTCCCCTGGCTGAGCTGGAGAGAGGCTTGAGGGTCGTCTCTTCCGTCGCAGCGGTACCTGCGAGGGTGCCCCGGTTTCCCGCAGATGTCTATTATCACAATGGACATGCCTGGATGAAACTTGAGGGAGGTAACAGGATAAAGGTGGGTCTTGATGATTTCACTCAACAGGTGATGGGGGATATTGATGACATTGAGATTCCTCCCATAGGCGGCAAATTGAATCAAGGGGACGTTGCCTGGAAAGTCCGCCATGGTCAAAGGAAATTGAGCCAGCTGGCTCCTTTGGGCGGAACGGTCATAGACGTTAATGAAAACCTGATAAAAGATCCTACTCTCGCCAACCGTTCCCCTTATGAGGAAGGATGGATCCTGAAGATTCAAACCAAATCCCTCAACAAGGAGATGCCTGCATTGATGGACGCTCTTCAATTTAAATCGCACTTTGACCAATGTAAAGCCAAGCTGATGTCGACCTTCAATACCCAGACGGTAGGATTGGCCTATGGTGACGGGGGAGAGGTGATCAGAGGGGTTGCTGGTAAACTCGACGAAAAGGCATGGAAGGCGCTGGTTGCTCAGCTATTCCATTCTTCTGCGGATTAACGATCAGAAATAGAAAGGAGGATGATTCGTATGGTACCTATCCTTGTCATACTGACCATCATTGGTTGCATTGGAATAAAGTCACTTACTCAAAGATTCAGACGAACCCATACCGCTGAGGTAATAAGCATGAGGAGGGTCAAATGGGGATTAACAGAAGAAGCTTTCTTAAAATCCTAGGTGGAGGAGTAGCAGGAGCAGCCTTAGGAAATGTCTTGACCCCAAGGACGGTCAGGGCAACTGCTGCTGCTCATCCTACGGAATTCATGGGCGTCCTGGTTGATACGACCCGGTGCGTCGGCTGCCGAACTTGTGAGGCGGCCTGTGCGGAGGCACATCATTTGCCCATCCCGGATATCAGCGACGAATCGGTATTTGAAAAAAAGCGGGATACGACCGTGAGCCAATTGACAGTCGTCAATCGCTTCGAAACGGAGAAGGGACAGGTTTTCGTGAAGAAGCAATGTATGCACTGCAATCAACCGGGCTGTGTGTCAGCATGTTTGGTCAAGGCCATGGAGAAAAGAAAGGAGGGGCCGGTGACCTGGGATACCAATTGCATGGGTTGCCGGTACTGTATGGCCTCCTGTCCCTTTGACATGCCGAAGTTTGAATATCACAGCGCCACTCCGAGGATCATGAAATGTACCCTCTGCTGGGAGAGACTTGAGGAGGGAAAGAAGCCAGCCTGTGTGGAAAACTGTCCGGAAGAAGCGCTTATCTTCGGCCCCAGGAGGAAACTGATTGAGGAAGCCAATAAAAGAATTTATCAGAATCCTGGACAGTACCAAACCCACATCTATGGAGAACATGAGGTAGGCGGAACGGGATACCTTTATCTCTCCAAGGTTCCCTTTGAGCAGATTGGTTTCAGGACAGATCTTGGGACAACCGCCTATCCAGAGTACAGCAAGGGCTTTCTCTACTCTGTTCCCCTCGTCCTTCTACTCTGGCCGGCATTTCTGATGGGAGTTAGCACCTTAACCAAGAAAGGGGGAGAGGAAATGGGAGGAAAAGGAGGAGGAAGATCATGAACGAAACGGCTACCACCCCACAAATAAAGAACGTTAAGGATCTTTGGATCTTTATTCGCGGTGAGCTCAAGCCAAAGGGGAAGATCTTTACCACTTTTAATGTCATCTCTTTTCCGATCATCGTCCTCGGAGCGGCTCTCATCCTCTTCCGTTTGGTAAAGGGATTGGGTGCTGTCACCAACCTCTCCCAGGAATTTCCCTGGGGAATATGGATCGGATTTGACGTGATGGTAGGTGTCGCCTTTGCAGGAGGTGCCTACATCCTCACCTTTGTTGTCTACATCCTCCGTTCCGAAAAATATCATCCTGTCGTAAGGGCAACCGTCCTCAATGGGTTCCTTGCCTACGTCTTTTATGCCGGCGCCATCTTCCTTGATCTGGGTCGATGGTGGAACATCGTCAACCCCATTTTTGGGAATAAATTCGGGGTCAATTCAGTGCTCTTCCTTGTCTCCTGGCATTTTCTGCTCTATATGATCTCCCTGTTTATCGAATTCTCTCCTACTGTTGCGGAATGGCTGGGATTCAGGAGAATCAGGAAGATCCTTGCTTCGCTCACTCTGGGGGCGGTCATATTCGGTATTGCCCTTTCAACCCTCCATCAATCAGGGTTGGGGGCTCTCTTTATGATGGCCAAGGGTAAGATTCATCCACTTTGGTACACGGAGTTTATCCCTGTCCTCTTTTTTGTCTCCAGCATTTTTGCCGGACTTTCCATGGTCATCTTTGAAGGGACCATAAGCCACAGGGTCTTTAGTGATCAAATAGATCGCGACCATCATGAATCGTTTGATCATATCCTCATAGGTTTAGGAAAGGGATGCGCAGGGGCATTGTTTGTCTATTTCTTCATGAAGATACTTATTCTTATCCATGGTAAACAGTGGTCCCTTTTAGCTACTCCAATGGGTACATGGTATCTCATTGAACTAATCGGTTTTGTTCTGCTCCCTTGCATCCTGTTCCTCCACGCTGTGCGGTATCAAAATGTAACGGTCATCCGCATGGCGGCCATCCTTTCAATGCTTGGAATTATCATCAATCGACTCAATTACTCGGTCATTGCCTATAAGTGGTATGTGCCTTTGAGCCAGAGGTATATTCCCTCGTGGATGGAGATCGTGATTACCCTTGCCATTCTATTTACGGAGGTATGGGTATTCAGGTGGATTGTAAACCGGATGCCGGTATTACGAGAATCCCCAGCGTGGGCAACGGAAGAAAAGACCGTCAAGAAGAGTGTAACGATCAGAAAGGGGGTCCCCCAATGGAAGGTTTCACATATGTAGACATCTTTGCCACAAAGGGCATTGAATACTTGCTTGTGATTGGTTTTCTTCTCCTCTTTATCCTCTTCTGGAGATTTTTGGGGAGGTCCACAAGAGCGGCCATTCAGGCAACAGAAGAGCTTGTTCCTGTCGTGAATGAGTGGTTTAGACTTCCAGAGGAGATCTATTACCACTTGGGGCACAGCTGGGCAGTACCCGAAGAGCACAATTTAGTGAAGGTGGGCATTGATGATTTTGCTCAAAAACTTGTAGGGAAGATCACTGCGATTCAGGTGCCGAACCACGGTTCAACTCTACATCAGGGGGATAAAGGATGGACGTTAGAGGTAGATTCAAAACCGGTTGATATGCTTTCCCCCGTGGATGGAAAAGTGATCGCCATCAACGAAAAACTTGTTCACTCACCTGAAAGCATTAACAAAGACCCTTACGATAGCTGGCTGATGAAGGTTGAGTCACCAAGATTTTCAGTAAACAAGAAGCAATTACTCTCGGGGGCACTGGCGAGAAAGTGGATGGAAGAGGTGAGAGAAAATCTATTATCAAGAATGAATTACAATCTTGGTTTGGTATATCAGGATGGTGGTTCGCTTGTCGACGGTATGGCAAAAAATCTTGATCAAGACAAATGGGATGAAATCGCAAAGGAATTTTTCTTGATTTTGTGAGGCCGATGTCGCAAGGGGATCTATGTGGCTGAGATCTTAGTTTTAAACTTCCCTGAGTGGCAGAAGCACAAAATCAGCCCATGAGGATAAAGGGTGAACAGAAAGAAAAACTACTATCAAGTCGTTCCCAAGAAAGAACTTAAGTGCGTCTGGATGACTGCAGGTCTGCTTACTTATAAACTCTGTAAATATAACTTGCAGTGTGAGAAATGTCCGCTGGATTGGGAACTCAGAAATCAATCTGCAACGCCATCTTTTCATCCAAAGGCCTCTCAGGAAGGGGGAAACATAAGCCCTGAAGAGGCAGGTCCACTTCCTTCCTGGAGAAAGGAAAGACCAGGGGAGGAGTTTTTGGGGGAGGACCTTTCCCTATTAGACATAAAAGGATCCTTATTTTATCATCCGGGACATACCTGGATTAAGGTGGAGAAGGCTGATGAAGTTCGGGTCGGTTTAGACTGTTTCTTAAGGAGAATTGTCGGGAAAGTTAATGTTATCGTGCTTCCTCTCTCCGGAAACCGGTGTGCTCAGGGAGAGAATCTCTGCTCTATCATTCAAGAGGACGGTATTCTGCATATTGTTTCTCCGGTCAGCGGATCCGTTCTTTCGGTCAACCAGAAATTGAAGGACGAACCAGACCTTATCAGCAAAGACCCCTTGGGAGATGGATTTCTGCTGACCCTGAAACCTAAAAATCTTCAGCGAGATCAGAAATATCTCTTCTTTGGGGAGGCAGCTCTCTCCTGGTACCAGAAGGAATTGGAACGGTTTAAAGCGGCTGTTATTTCAGATCTTTATGGACAGGAAAGGGTTGGTATGACCATGCAGGATGGGGGGATTAAATTCAGGGATATAAAGAGATTCGTTGACCCGGAGCGATATATCCAGTTGGTCAACACTTTTCTGCAAAATGGAGAAAGAGATTTTCCCCGATCTAAGCATGAAAGGGGGGACAATTCGAAATTCCAGCTTGGATCGTAACGCTTTTCTCATTCTCCCTTTGAGATCCCTCCTTATTGATCATCTACTCCAATTATTTTCACATTGATACGTATCAAAAAATATATTAGAAATATAAAGAGGACATATCCTTTCTCAGGTACTTTTGCTTTCTCCCGGGTACCTTTTGGAGAACGAAGAGTTGAAGGACACGGCGCAAAAAATAGTCTCTCAAAAAATCCTGCCAACCATGAGGAGTTTGAGCTTTAAGCTTTACTTCCTTCTGATCATCCTGTTAATGATTTCCTTCACCGGAATTATGTATTTTAATGTTACCTCTTACACCAACCATATTAATGAAAGTGTGATCAACAGCGCGATTCAAGCCAGTGACCTGATCAAACGTTCTGCTCGATACAGTATGCTACAAAATGATAGGGAAAATCTCTCCAATATTATTACGACCATTGGTCAGGAAAAGGGAATGGAAGGAATCCGAATTTATAATAAACCGGGGAAAATCGCCTTTTCCAACGATTTAGCCGAGGTGAATACCATCGTAGACAAGAAAATAGAACAATGCTATGTCTGCCACGAAAAAGAACCAGCCCAGGTTCATCTTACCACCAAAAGTAGAATCAGAATTTTGACCTCTTCTCAAGGATACCGGGTCTTAGGGCTCATCAACCCCATCGAGAATGAACCCGAATGCTTTAGCGCCGGGTGTCATGGCCATTCTCCCAAGGACAAACTTCTCGGTCTTTTGGATGTGAAAATGTCGTTAAAATCTGTGGATGAGGAAATCTATAGAACCAGAAAGAAGATGGTCCTGTTCTCCTGTATCATGATTCTTGTCACGGCCCTGCTCTTCGCGGGGTTCATCTTGCGCTTGGTCCATATTCCTATCAGAAAGCTTGCCAAGGGAACGAAGGAAGTGGCTAATTTGAACCTTAACTATACCATTGATTTTGTTTCTAAAGATGAGATGGGAGAATTGGCTCGATCGTTCAACCAGATGACCAAGCAACTCAAGACGGCAAATGAGGCGAATCAGGAGTGGTCTTCCACTCTGGAAAAAAAGGTTAAGCAGAAGAGCGAAGAGCTTAAGAAGGCTCAAGCCCATCTTCTCTTGGTGGAAAAGATAGCCTCCCTTGGAAAACTTTCTGCCGTGGTAGCCCATGAGATCAATAATCCTTTGTCTGGAATCCTCACATATGCAAAGCTATGTCTCAAGATCATCCAGAATCCTGCCTCTTTATCGCAGGAACAAACCAACTCTGCCGTCCAATTCTTGAGCGTGATCAGGGATGAGGCCATACGTTGTGGCGATATCATCAAAAACCTGTTGATTCTTGCCAAAAAGGACTTTGGTGCATGGACCGAAGAAAGTCTCAATAAGATCATTCATAACAGCATCCAGCTGGTTAAACATAAAGTGCAAATAAAGGAACTGGAACTCATTCAGGAATTAGCCGAGGGGAATGACATCATCTATTGTGATGCCAGCGGGATCCAACATATATTGGTAGCATTATTTATTAATGCCATCGATGCGACGTCCAAAGGAGGGAAGTTAAAGGTCAAAACAATTCTTTCGGGTAATAGTCAAGAGGTTCAGATTGTTGTTTCTGATACCGGTAGCGGAATCCCTGAGGAAATCCTTCCCCATATTTTTGAACCCTTTGTCTCCACCAAGGAATCCACCGGATTAGGTTTAGCCGTCGTCTACGGGATTATTCAACAACATAAAGGGGAGATCGAGGTGGAATCCAAACCTAACCAGGGAACGACGTTTATTATTTCCCTACCCAGGAGACCCCTTCAAGTTCAGGGGGGATTGAGTGGTCATGTCATCAACCTTGAACCCCGGCATTAAGGAGAAGGAAGATGAATAACCAAGGTGTTAGCATTTTAATCGTTGATGACGAGTTTTCTGTCAGAGATTCCTTATACAACTGGTTTAAAACGGAGGGATATCGGGCAGATACTGCTGAAAATGGTATGGAGGCATTGAAAAAACTCCAGGAAAGCCTATGGGACATTGTTCTGTTGGATATTAAGATGCCCGGAATGGACGGCATGGAACTCCAGAAACATATTAAGAAGATTGATAGCACGATCGTGGTCATTATTATTACTGCCTATGCTACTGTCGATACGGCAGTGGAGGCGATGAAAGAAGGGGCCTACGATTATCTTTCCAAACCGGTCGATCCGGATAAGCTATCTATCTTGATTCGTAATGCTGTCAACCAGAGGAGGCTGATGGCTGAGAACATTCAGCTTAGACAAAAGGTGGAGGAGCTGTCTCTGCAGGATGAGATTGTGGGGGGAAGTCCCCAGATTAAAAAAATCTTGGAGATGATCGATACCGTGGCTAAAACCGATGCCACGGTAATGATCCGGGGAGAAAGCGGAACCGGTAAAGAGCTCGTCGCTCAAGCCATCCATGGTAAGAGCAACCGGCGATATTTTCCCATTATTTCCATCAACTGTGGAGCCTTTCCCGAAGGCCTTTTGGAAAGCGAACTCTTCGGCCATGAGAAAGGTGCTTTTACGGGGGCCCAGTATAAAAGAAAAGGAAAGTTGGAGATGGCCAATGGAGGCACCATCTTCTTTGACGAAATTGGAAATATCACCGCGAAGATGCAGATGGACCTCCTCCGGGTGATTGAA
>Ga0214474_1001195_pt1 | contig 12082 bp, 12 predicted proteins | sample RVTome_2_FD_187335 | JGI IMG/M metagenome (GOLD analysis project Ga0214474, IMG submission 187335) | Soil microbial communities from uranium-contaminated site in the Upper Colorado River Basin, Wyoming, United States - RVT95D214 HiSeq ...
TCCAAGGGGTCGAGCGCCGGAGGGTAGATCGTAGAGAGTAGAAAGTGGCCAAACCTACACTCCACCATCCACTTTCCACATTCGAATCTTAAACCCTCGAATCCTGGAACCCTGAAATTCCAATGAAACATCAACCAAATATCACTGTAGGTATCCTGGATCGGCAAACCGAAGTTAGCGGTCGTCTGGACGGAAATTTCCACGGAGATGGGTTCGGCCCGTTATCTGGCGGGTTTTTAGCAAAGGTGGATTCCGGGATGATCGTTCTCTTCGATGGTGCCCATTGTGAAATCACACGCTCTCCATCAATCAGGCTTAGAGGACAAGAGGAATCAACCCTTCGACCGCGCCAAGGGACAGAGGCACGCTCAGGACAAGCTCTTACACTCTTTAATGTCACCATCGGAAGTCGCTTCCACTGGGAGAGGACAGAGAATCAGACCTTTCAGGGAGATTTGATTCTCCTGCCGCGTAACGACAAAACAATCGCCGTCATCAACGAAATTCCTCTGGAGGATTATCTCAAAAGTGTGATCTCCTCGGAGATGAGTGGCGCCGCTCCGATGGAATTTCTGAAGGCCCATGCCATCATATCCCGAAGCTGGCTTCTGGCAGCGCTCGATCGCAAGAAGAAAACAAAGGAAGCACCCGAATCGTCAGAGAAGATGACCGATGAAGAAGTGATACGCTGGTATGATCGGGAGCAGCACGACCTTTTCGATGTCTGCGCCGATGATCACTGCCAGCGCTACCAGGGCATCACGAAGATCGTTTCCGGGCAAGCCGAAGAAGCTGTTCGCGAAACCCACGGGATGGTGATCACCTATCAGGACAAAATCTGTGATGCCCGATATTCCAAGGCCTGCGGAGGACTCACAGAAAACTTCGGCACGGCCTGGGATGACAGACAAGTCCCTTACCTCGGAAGTATTTCGGACGGATCAGTTCAGCATCATGCGATAGGGACGGAAGAAGAAGCTTCGGCCTGGATTCTTTCTGCTCCCGATGCCTACTGCCACACAAATGATGAACATCTTCTCGAAAAAATTCTTCCTGACTTTGACCGCGAGACAAGGACCTTTTTCCGCTGGAGGGTTGAATATTCGCGCAGCGAACTGGAAGAGATCTTAAGGGAAAAATCAGGCTTCGATTTCGGGACCCTGAAGGAAATCGTACCCATTACCCGTGGTCCCTCTGGCCGGATCTCTCGGCTGAAAATCGTCGGCTCAAAGAGAAGCATGGTCGTGGGAAAGGAGCTCGAAATAAGGCGTTGGCTCTCCAGGACTCACCTTTACAGCAGTGCCTTCGTTGTGACGGTGGAAGGTGGACGATTTACATTTCGTGGCGCCGGTTGGGGACACGGCGTGGGTCTCTGCCAGATCGGCGCCGCGGTCATGGCAACGAAAGGATTTTCAACAGAAGAAATTTTGAAACATTATTTCCGGGGGGTAGAAATAAAGAAGATCTACTGAAGAAACGGAGATGGAATAATGGAATGTTGGAACGATGGAATAATGGGAACAAACCAAAAAGCAGAAAAATAGGACCGGATCCTAGCTTTTTGATTTCAGTGCGGTTACACCCAACATTCCACAATTCCATTTTTCCAATATTCCAGTGGCAAAACAATGTCTACACAGAAACCCTCATCGCGAAATCCTTGGGCCTGGGTTCCCTCTTTGTACGTTGCCGAGGGGATCCCCTACGTCATGGCAATGACGGTTTCGGTCGTCCTCTACAAGCGCCTCGGCCTCTCGAACACAGACATCGCCTTTTACACAAGCTGGCTCTATCTTCCCTGGGTGATCAAGCCGCTCTGGAGTCCTTTTGTCGAGCTATTCAGGACGAAGCGCTATTGGATCCTTCTGATGCAGCTTCTCATTGGGGGTGCATTAGCCTGCATTGCATTCAGCATCCCGGCAACCCGGTTCTTTCAGTACACCCTTGCCTTCTTCTGGCTGATGGCCTTCAGCTCGGCAACCCATGACACCGCCGCCGACGGCTTCTATATGCTGGGACTCTCGGAGTCTCTCCAGGCCGCCTTTGTCGGGGTGCGAACGATCTTCTACCGCATCGCCATGATCGCGACCCAGGGCGGGCTCGTCATCTTTGCCGGTTACCTCGAAGAAAGCGGTCAGGATATCCCGACTGCCTGGTCCGTCACCCTCTTTATGGCGGCTGCCGTCTTTGCGGCCCTCTTCCTTTACCATCTATTTGTTCTTCCCTATCCGGCTGCGGACTGCCCGGCCAAGCGCAACCCTTCGACGTCCGTTGCACGGGAGTTTCTCCACATCTTTGGCCTATTCTTCAGGAAAAAGGACATCATTGCCATTCTTGCTTTCTTTCTCTTCTACCGGCTCGCGGAAACCCAGCTTCTAAAAATCATCGCGCCCTTTCTGCTCGACCCCCGCTCAACGGGAGGATTGGGGCTCACCACAAAAGAGGTGGGAATCATCTATGGCACGGTGGGACTGATTGCACTGCTGCTTGGAGGACTTCTCGGCGGGTATGCCATCTACAGAAAAGGGCTCAAGTCCTGGATCTGGATCATGGTCTGCGCAATGCATCTGCCGGATCTCGTCTTTGTCTATCTGTCACAGGCCATGCCTGACAATTTCTATTTGATCAACCTCGCTGTTGCCGTGGAGCAATTTGGTTACGGCTTTGGCTTCTCGGCCTATACGATCTTCATGATCATGGTGTCGGAGGGAGAGTATAAGACGGTCCACTACGCCATCTCCACGGGGATCATGGCCCTGGGAATGATGGTTCCGGCTATGGCGAGCGGCTGGCTCCAGGAGCAGATGGGTTATCAGAACTTCTTCCTCTGGGTCATGGCCGCAACGATCCCGGGGTTCATCGTGGCGGCGCTGGTGAAGATTGACCCGGAGTTCGGAAAGAAAAAGGCATAGGGATTTGGAATAGTGGAATGATGGAATAATGGGAAGGAGTATTCTGGGAGAAACTCATCTTTAACTGAGGCATTAAATTGAAGAGACGACGATTCAAGACAGCTTTCATCCTGGCAGCCGGATTAGGGACACGTCTTCGTCCTCTGACAGAACGACTTCCGAAGCCGCTCCTGGAGATCGGAGGGCGTCCGATTATCACTCACGTGATGGATCATCTTCTGAAAGTCGGCGTGGATCGCTTCATCGTGAACATACATCATTTGCCGGAAGTCTATTCGGAAACATTTCCTGAAAGGCGATGGCGTGGTGCGCCCATTGCCTTTCGCCATGAGCCAGTACTTCTGGACACGGCAGGGGGACTGAAAAATATTGAAGATCTCTTGGAAGAGGACGAGGCCATCCTCTGTTACAACGGCGATATAATCACCGATCTCCCCTTGAAGAGGCTTCTGGAGGCCCATGAGCAGAAGCGACCGGAGGTCACCCTTGCCTTGCGAACCACCGGCCCTCTTCTGAATGTGAACGTTAATGATGCCGGTGAGATCTGCGATCTTCGGAATATCTTGCGAAACCCGGGAACTCAAAGCTGCCTCTTTGCCGGCATCTACGCCGTAGAAACATCGATTCTTCGTTATCTTGAAGCCGGCAAAATCGAATCCATCGTTTCGGCCTTCATCCGAAGAATCGTGGAAAAACCGGGATCGATCCAGGGGATCGTCATCGACGAGGGCGAGTGGCACGACATCGGCTCCATCGAAGCCTATGAAAAACTGAAATTAAAAAGGGTTCCAGGGGTCAAGGATTCAAGGGATCCAGTGGAAGAATGAGGCTAAAAGAAAATTCGAGGAGGTAAGTACTATGTTAAAAAACTACAAGGAATTAAAGGTATGGCAAAGGTCTTATCAACTATGTTTGGAGATTTATAAGACAACAAAAAGGTTTCCCAAAGAAGAGACATACGGTCTGACATCACAGATAAGACGATCTGCAGTGTCTGTTCCATCTAATATAGCAGAGGGATATGGAAGGAAGGCGACTCTTGATTACGTCCGGTCTTTATATATAGCTTATGGTTCGAACTGTGAGTTAGAAACTCAAATATTATTATCTGGCGACTTAAATTACATTGAGGCTGGGAAATTGGGGAAACTCCAAGACGATATCGGAGAGGTTGAAAGAATGCTCAAGGCACTAATCAAGTCATTGGAAAATAGATCGTCAATATAAAACGTCAAAAGAGGGAAAGGGGTTTACTTGAACCCTTGGCCCCTTGAATCCTGGAACCCTTCAGAAACCTAATGATATCACAAGAAGACATGATCAGTTTTGCGAGAGAGGCCCTAAGGCTTTCAGAATCCGTCTCCCTAAAAATTTCTCCTTTAGAGGGAAGAGGTTCAGACCGGACTTTCTTCAGGCTGAAATGGAACCGCAAGGATTCGGCCATTCTGGTCCATTACGATCCGAAGCGCATCGAGAACACATACTACGCAGACGTTGCGGTATTTCTCCGTGAAATCAATGTCCCGGTGCCCCGGCTGATCCGCCACGATCCGGCTGTTTGTCTCATCGTTATGGAAGACCTCGGAGAAACGGACCTCTGGTCTTTCAGGAAAACCCCCTGGGAAACTCGACGCGCTCTTTACCAAAAGACGCTTGCTATCGTTCACAGACTTCATTCCTTCCCCAAAGATGACTTCCCTTCTGGCCGTGTGAGCCTCATGGAGGGGTTTGGTCCCGATCTCTACCGCTGGGAGAGGGACTACTTTAAGGATCATTTTGTCAGGGATGTCTGCGGGATCAAACTCGGGCCTTCCTTCGAGCGGGAACTCGAGGAAGAGCTTTCATCTCTGGCAGATCGGCTGGCAGGGACGATGTGCTGTCTTTTGCACAGGGATCTTCAGTCTCAAAACGTGATGATCGGCGACGGAGAACCCTTCCTCATCGACTTCCAGGGGATGCGCTTCGGAAGTCCCTTCTACGATCTTGGCTCGCTCCTCTGCGATCCCTATGCTATTTTTTCCAATAGTGAGCAGAACGATCTCCTATCCTTTTATTACAGACTGGCAAAATGGGATCTGGATTGGGCCACTTTCCAGAATCATTTCTGGGAGGCTTCGGCACAGCGCCTTATGCAAGCCCTCGGGGCCTATGGATTTTTGGGCCTCAAGAAGGGGCTTAAAGCATTTCTCGAACATACTCCTGCCGGACTTCAAAATCTTCAACATGCAGCTTCACACGCGACAAACCTCCCCCGCCTCCGGGAGCTCTCTGTGACATGCCAGAGGGCCCTCGAAAAAAAAGGATAGAACGTCTTTTGATTATGGCAAGGTTCTGATGGGGACAAAAGATGGCGAGTGCTTGATCAATCTGGCGATGGGTTCCAGTTGGACGGCCTGGGACACGATGAGCTCTTCAATAGGGGCGACTTGCCCAGGGTGAAGACCGATTTCTATAATAAGCTCCGCCGAATCATGTTGAAAGTTAAGTTCTTTCGCAGCCAAGATATTTTAATAAACCAGCAATATAGTTCCCCCATGTCGGCACCAGTTTATCGAGTTCATAGGCGAGCAGAGCGATTTCTCCATTGTGAAATTTATTGTGCACTTCTTCCAACCTTTCGAATTTCAAGGGCCAGGATATTTTCCCTGATTGATTAATCACATAAAAACTCCTTCGCCTTTCATCAATGTCAACGATCTGCAATAAGTTAAGGCCATCCGCCGCCCAAAATTTAACCTCTTTATCCTTCATTTCCTTTAATTTTTCCCAACTAAAAGAGCACTTTGAAAAGATCTCTATGATGTTCCCCATAATCCCCCCTTGGTCTCCCTGGACTCCCTGTGGATAAACCTTCCCCCCTTATGCCTGTAGACCTTCGACGGCCATCTACGCCCCGAACATTATGATTTTAAAAGGCCTCCTAAGAAATTCTTCAACTTGGCCGAATCGTCCGGCGGAATATCAATAAATTTTACCCCACACCGATAATCCCCCCAGCCTTGACCCAAATGAATGTCCCTCCAAACCACCTCCGCCAGCACTTCAATGGTATTCGATTCAGAGCCCAAAGAGAGGAAGAGCTTCAACCTTAGATATTGACTAACCTCGATTTCTTCAGGGAAATAGATCAGCAACCCACCCTCGCTGATACTGAGACCTCGGCCGGTATGGCCGACGGATGAGTTGATTTGAAAGTATTCGATCGGCAAATCGACATTAAATCGGGGATATCTTCTTTTTTCAAGATTCGCCATTCCCTTTCGGGGTTTCGTCTTCTTTTCTTCCGTTTCCATTGGCGGCTTGACCTTTTGATAGAAGCCTACTAAATTTATCTGAAAGGGTCAACAAGAATTTATTGTAAACCCTGTGACTTTATGAAAGAAGTTTGATATAATTCCCCCATGACATTTATCCGAAAGCTGGGCGCGCTATCACTGATGGGTTTGCGAAGAACCGGGCGCATGGGTCTTTTCCTCGCCAAGACATTTTTCTTTACGGTGACCCCTCCTTTGAAATTCTCACAGCTTCTCAAACAAATTCGATTTATCGGGTTTCAATCTGCTCTGGTCATCTTCATGACAGGAGCCTTTACGGGGATGGTTCTCGGTCTTCAGGGGTTTTACACACTGAACCGATTCGGCTCCGCCGCGCTCTTGGGGCCGATGGTTTCCCTTTCTCTCATTAAAGAGCTTGGGCCTGTCCTTTCTGCCCTGATGGTTACGGGAAGGGCTGGCTCTGCGATCACGGCTGAAATAGGGATCATGCGAATCACCGAGCAGATTGAAGCGATCGAGTTGATGGGGCTCAATCCTTTTCGGTATCTCGTCGTTCCAAAATTTCTGGCGGGAATTTTGGCTCTGCCCTTGCTCACTGCCATTTTCGATGTGGTCGGCATTTTTGGCGGATATCTCGTCGGCGTGAAGCTTCTGGGTATCGGGGAAGGGACCTACTTTGGAGAAATGGCGAACTATGTCCGTGTCCAGGACGTCGCAGAGGGAATCTATAAGTCTCTAAGCTTTGGAGTACTGATTACCTGGGTTTGCTGTTATAAAGGGTACTATGTTGGATTCGGGGCCGAGGGCGTCAGCAAGGCAACGACCCAAGCGGTCGTCCTCTCATCGGTATTGATCCTCTTCTGGGATTACGTTCTGACCTCTGCCCTGTTTTGAGGACGGTATGATCAAAATAGAAAACCTGTATAAATCCTTTGAAGACCTCAACGTCCTCAAGGACGTATCGCTTCAGGTGGAGCGGGGCGAGATTCTCGCTCTGATCGGAGGAAGCGGTCACGGCAAAACGGTTATTCTGAAACATGTCGCAGGATTGATGAAACCGGACCGAGGGCACGTTTATATTAACGGAAAGGACGTCTTCCGTCTGAGAAGGGATGAACTCGAACAGTTGAGAAGCCAATTGGGTTTTCTCTTTCAAAGCGGCGCGCTGTTTTCCTCCATAACCGTGTTTGATAATGTGGCCTTCCCTCTGAGAGAAAAGACCCATTTCAGCGAACAGGAAATCAGGGAAAAGGTGCTCACCGCTTTGGAGCAGGTTGGTTTGGGAGGCGCAGAGGACAAGTATCCGGCACAGATCAGCGGGGGGATGCTCAAACGTACTGCCTTGGCCCGCTCCCTGGTGAGGCATCCTGAGATCATGCTCTTTGACGAGCCCACCACAGGGCTGGACCCAGTGATTGCCCACACCATTCTTGACCTGATCAAATCGATTCACCAAGATCTTGGGTTCACAGGAATGATTGTCAGCCATGAGTTATCGAGAGTATTCCAGATTGTTCAAAAAGTGGCGATGCTCCATGATGGGGTCATTCTATTCGTCGGGACACCCGAGGAGATCATGGCATCGAGGGACCCGATCGTTCGGCAATTCATTACGGAAGCATTGAGTATCCCGTCGAGTGCCATGAAGAACTTCTCTCAGGAGGAGAAGCTCAACCAGAAAGGATGAAGAGATTCAGCGATCATATATCTGATAGTTGCATAAGAAACGCTGCCAGAGGCAGGTGGGTGTGCTGTCCCGGCCAAAAAAATAAAAAAGACAATTACAGCTCCGGGCGATTTATCGCCAAAACTTTATAGCGGCACCTTTGACTATTCAGCTGCAGTGTTATCAGATATTTTACAGAAGCCACCATAGGTAAGATCGCCTCTTACCTATAAAACTTATAAAAGAACCGCATTATAAAGTTTTGGAAGTACACGCACCTGCCGATTGGATGCAACATCAAGATAGAGTCAAGGGGGAAACGATGAAAAAGATTGATCTTGAACTGGCCGTTGGACTGTTTATCATTGCAGGGATCCTCTGCCTGGGCTACCTCTCCGTCAAACTCGGGAAGATGGAGATTATGGGAGAAAGAGGATATGAAATCTACGGGGTGTTTTCCAATATCGGAGGACTTAAAGTCGGCTCCTCCATTGAGATCGCAGGGGTCAATGTCGGGCGCGTTAGAAGTATCGTGTTAGACGATTATCAAGCCCGTGTCGTCTTGAATTTTCCTAAGGAGTTAACCATCCAGGAAGATGCCATCGCTTCCATCAAGACCAGGGGCCTGATCGGGGAAAAGTATATCGAAATTTCGCCGGGCGGATCAGAGAAGGTCATCAAACCAGGAGGCCGAATTCGGGAAACCCAACCGGCCGTGGATATGGAAGAATTGATTTCTAAGTTCGTTTTTGGGAAAATTTAAAACATTTTACCCGGAGGTTTTCATGCGTTCAGCCTTTCTTACCCGAGGCATATTCTCTCTCTTTTTAGTTGGGGCGATGGCTGTTCCCCTGCTGGCAGCTGGCCCGATGGAAGAGATTAAACAGACGACGGACAAGATTCTCTCCATTGTCACCAATCCTGCTTTAAAAACCCCCTCCAAGACTGAAGAGAGGGAAAAACTCATTCACCAGGCAGTCTACGAGCGATTCGATTGGGAAGAGATGGCCCGCCGATCTCTGGCAACCCATTGGGCGAAGAGAACGGCCGAGGAAAGGAAAGAGTTCGTCCATCTCTTTTCGGAATTGCTCGAGCGAACGTACATGAAAAAAGTGGAAGACTTTTCCGGAGAAAAGGTTCTCTATGAGGGGGAGACCAAAAGCGGATATTATGCCACAGTCAAAGTCAAGATCGTCACCAAAAAGGATAAAGACATCCCCGTAGAGTACCGCCTCAAGAGAAAGGAAAAAAACTGGTTTATCTATGATGTCTCGATTGAGGGGGTGAGCCTGGTCAACAATTACCGGACACAATTTAACAGCATCCTATTGCAATCCTCTTATGAAGATTTGGTTAAAAGACTGAGGGAGAAGGCCGAACCAAAGTGAGGCTTCGAGGGATAGGTTTGTGAGTGAAACGAGAGGGGAAAGACATCATCATTTTAGTGTGGAGGTAAAGTGACGAAGAGGGCTTGCTGGATCTGTTTTTTTTTAGCGTTATGCCTTATCATGCTTCCCGGTCCATGCACTGGATCCCCTCTTCCTGAGGCTCCCGTTTCCATGTCGTCTTCGGACGACCCCGGCGCGATGGCAATAGCCATGAAACCTCCTGAACCTTTAAGGGAGGCGAACCCTTTAGAATCTTCTCATCCCGCTGAGCCTCTCTTTTCTGCCAATCAGGAAGAGGAGCCGACTGAGATCACCGATGAAGATACACCCTCAAAACCTTCCGAACTTGAGGAACCGGTGGAAGGCATTGCTGATCCTCTTGAACCTGTGAATCGCGCCTTTTTCCATTTTAATGACAAACTTTATTTCTGGGTTCTCAAACCCATTGCCACCGGATATAAGGCCGTCATTCCCGAGGACGGAAGAGTGGGGGTGCAGAACTTTTTATCCAATCTAACGACACCTGCCCGCCTGGTCAACTGTCTGCTCCAGGTCAGATTGAAGGGTGCAGGCAATGAAGCCGTCCGTTTTCTCTTGAACACAACCCTCGGCATGGCTGGTTTCTTAGACCTGGGCAAAACAGAATTAAAAATTGAAAAACAGGAAGCGGATTTTGGACAAACCCTGGGAGTCTGGGGAATGGGACCAGCTTTGTATATCAATTGGCCCATACTGGGGCCATCGACTTTGCGCGAAACGGTGGGGTATGTGGGAGATGTCTTCCTTGATCCTCGAACCTATCTACCTAACCGACCGATCTTCTACGTGCTGAGGCCCGTTGAACTCGTGAACGAAACTTCCTTGACGCTTGGCGAATACGAGAATCTAAAAAAGGCTGCCCTCGATCCTTACATCGCCTTGAGAGAGGCCTACCACCAATACCGGCAGAATAAAATTAAAAAATGAAGGTTTTTCCGGCTTTTGTGTGGGTCGCATTTCCCTACCCTTCTTTATCCCTCCTCTTGTAACCCCCCTTCATCCCCCCTTAAATTAGGGATGTTGTGAAGAAATTGACCATAGCTCCAAAGAGGAAGGATGGGCGGATCGGAAAAATTTTAGGGCGCCACCACCGATGATTCAAGCAGAGGATTTAACCCCGCCTAATAACTCGTTAATCTCTGCCGTCAACTATACCCTTAACCTAAACGTGCGCATCCTAAAATTTTGGAAATCCGTCCGGCCTTCCGGAAAAATGGTCGCCTAACGATTTTTCCACACCTTCGGGGGATGAATGGGGGTTAAATGAAGAAAAATCTTCACGGCCGTTCCTTTACGGCGTCCTCCGGGACAAGCAGGTTATATCCTGTTAAACGCGCCACCATAGCCAGAGTTCTCTGCGCGGCGCGGTAATTTCGAGCGATGCGAACCAAAGCAAAAAGTTCTCCCGGGTGTCCGGCTAATCCCTGTATCAGCTTTAAACAGCTCAACCGGCCGAACTCATCAATGGCGTTCAGAGAGCTTTTTGGAATGGTTGTGTCCGTCGAATCAGCAACGGCGCGCACCACCATGAATGGAACCCGCGCTTCCTGGGCCACTATCGCCACCGCTGCACTCTCCATATCCACCCCAATCGCACCCGTTCGGTGAAACAAGACCGCTTTTTCTGCAGGAGTGCACACAACGCTTGTACTCTCGACCAGCGGCTCTGTATGGAAGTCAACATGTCCTTTCAATCGATTGCCCAAACGCTCATGCCAAGACGTCTCAACGTGATAAAGGGATTGGTCGGATGCGATGACGGTTTTTGGAAGGATCAGATTGCCTGGAAAGAGCTTGGGGGCAAGTCCACCGGCGCTTCCCCAGCTGAGCAGGGCGGTGGCCCCTTTATCCAACAGGGTTCTGGAAGCCAAGGCGGCCCGCCTTGGCCCCATGCCCGAAACCTTCAACACGGCCCCCTCTGAGAGGTGAATCAATCCACCGGTTGCGATGGACTGCTTTGCCAAGCTCCGGGCTTCGGCAGGAACTGCCACGACGATGCCTAAGTGACTCAAACCGATTTCTTGCTCCGCAGGTTACGATAGCGTGCCAGGGCCCATAAAGGAAAGTATTTCGCGTATCCGTGGTACTTCAGATAGAAGACCCGAGGAAAACCCGGGGCATTAAACCACTCATCCTTCCATAAGCCATCGGCCTGCTGTGTCCGCATGAGGTACTCGGCGCCCCGGCGCAATTGAGGTGAATCGACCTCCCCCGCAGCCATCAGACCGAGCATCGACCAGGCCGTATGGAATGGGGTGCTGGCGTAGCCCCTTCCCGCCCGCTCCGGATAAAAATAGGTATCGCAGTCCTCCCCCCAACCGCCATCAGGCCGCTGCACACTTTTCATCCAAGTGACGGCTCGACGAATGTGTGCCTCATCCGGGCGATGGCCTGCCTTCTCCAGAGCAACAAGCGCTGACCAGGTGCCGTAGATATAATTGGTGCCCCAGCGACCGAACCAGGAACCGTTTTCTTCCTGTTCCTTCCGCAGATAATCAAGGCATGCCTTGAGCTCGTGGTCACGATGGCCGAGTTGAGTCAACAGGGTTGCACAGCGAGCGCTCACGTCGCTGGTCGGGGGATCGAGGAGAGATTGGTGATCTGCAAACGGGATTTCATTGAGATAATAATAGGTATTGTCAGCATCGTAGGCAGCAAACCCCCCGTTTCTTGATTGCATGCCGCAAATCCAATCGACTGCTCGTTGGATCGATTCGTCATAGCGCTTTGGGTCAGTCTGAGCCATTGCCCAGGCGACCACAGAGGTGTCGTCAAGATCGGGATAGTACGAATTGCTAAACT
>Ga0214474_1001196_pt1 | contig 12077 bp, 22 predicted proteins | sample RVTome_2_FD_187335 | JGI IMG/M metagenome (GOLD analysis project Ga0214474, IMG submission 187335) | Soil microbial communities from uranium-contaminated site in the Upper Colorado River Basin, Wyoming, United States - RVT95D214 HiSeq ...
GTACCCATGATGGCCTCCTTGCGATGGGTGGGGGCAGCCTCCCACCGCTGCTATTGTTGATTTGTCGCCTATAGGTCACGTTATCCGCATGACTGCCGATGCGTTGCGTATCCGGCGCGAAGGAGGGGATACGCCACCTCCGGGTGACTACTACTACTCAGATGTGCTGAGGTTCGCAGCCAGGTCAGGGATCGGGAGTTGAACCCTCTACGCTTAGTCTTGCGCGTCGTCACCGGCGATCCCTGGAATAGCCACTGTTGTTCAGGCGGTAGTGGCCGAACCGCCACGCATACTAGCGGCGGTTTCTGCGCCGCGATGCTTCTGCTGTCTTGCGCTTCCGCTTATCAAAGCGCTCCACCTTCGGCCCACCGTGTCGGCCTTTATCCGCCGGCTTTGGTGCTCTCGCGTGCTGTGGTTGTTTTCTCATGCCGCACCGTCCCGCGCCTCGATCATCTCGATTAACTGCTCAACGTGCACCACCGTCACATTCAGCCGACGCGGCAGGTGATTACCATTAACATCGCGCTGGTACGCGAGGTGCATAGCGTGCAGGGCGGCTAGCACTAGGCCTCTGTCGTTCGCCTCTAGTGCGTCGTGCAGCTGCGCTCTGGCGTCCACCTGCGGCTTGCTTTCGCGCAACGTGGGCGCAAAGTAGCCAAGATTCCAACAGGGTATGTGTAGCTCGTTTGGTAGTTGTGTCATGGAGTGCACTCCGTTATTCACAAAGCTCGTTTCTGATTTCAATCAACTTGGCAAGGGTTTTGGTTAAGCGTTCCTTGTACTCATTTGTGTATTCATCCCACCCGTTGGTGTCGCCCGTAACAACCTCGCCTAAAGCTCGAACTGCGTCTTTGACGTGCTGCTTGGCCCGCTCTATGCCCTGATCTGACAATGTTTCGTAACTCACGCTTCTTTCTCCTCCGTCTCGAATAGCTTCGCCTGTCCCGGTGTCTCTTTGATGTTGGCGCGCCTCAGTTGCGGGAATGCACGCAGCAGCGTCTCCGCGTCATCCTCCGCAAACTCGCCATCAAGCACGATCCGCGTCTCCGTGTTGGTGCGGTCGATGAGGATGATCATTTGAATTTCCTATAATCTGCTATAAAACAACCGGATAGGCGCTTGATGGGGATAGCATAGAAACTCGCCTTACCATATTTGTCATTGTGTTCCAGTGTACCGAGGCGGTGTAAGCCACCAGCCGCCTCAATAATCAACTTGTAGTGCAACACATCTAACATAGCCCACTTTGCTAAAGACCCCGCGCTTTTGCTTTCCCACCCATACAGATATAGATTTGCTATCAGCTTGTACCACTCACCATCGGACTGATATTGCGTCCCTGTTGCGTTCTCTACCTCTTGAGTAAATTCCAACTTGTGTATCCATTTATGTTCTCTAAACTTTTCTTGCACCGTCAGGATAGATCCCGTTACCAAATGCAATACCAAATCGACGCCGAACTCCTTGTCAAGCACTAGGGGAACGTCGCGGTCGATAGTGCAACCTGGGAACACCAGCCCATAAATACGATCTGCATCACCCTGTAGCCTGCTGTTTGTCTCGGTTGTTGTTGCCCAGGCGCTGTTATTTCCCATAGGTGGCTATCCTGCCTTTGGCGATGTCAAGCATCGACTGGTCGATCTCAATGCCATAGAATCGCCTACCTAACTGGATAGCGGCTATTCCGGTAGTACCGCTACCGCAAAACGGATCACATACCAGCTCGCTGGGTTGTGTTACCGCGTTAACCAGCCACAGCATCACTGACAGCGGTTTTTGCGCCGGGTGTTGTTTGAAATTGACATCGTTAAAGTTGGATTGAGGGACTGCGGACACATGACAGTCAAAGCTGTTGAGTTCGTCTCCCCACTCTGGAGACGATAGAGTCACTGGTCGATCTGATCCCGTGCGGCGATAAACAAATATCGGCTCCCATGTGTACTTGAACAGCTTTGGGGAGTTATGCTTTTTGTTGTTGGGGTAGTGCCAGACAAGGACCTGCTGAAAGTCGTAGTTTGTCAGCGCAGTATCGAACCACGATCTGCCATCGAACAAGAACTCTTGCGACCAGAACGACAGAATGAGGTCAGCACCGCAATCGTTCCAGCGCGATAACCAGTTGATGGTAAACACGCGTAGATCCTCAGGCTCCCACACCTCATCTAGAATTCCATAGGGTGGATCGGTGATAAGCACATCGCAAGGGGTTGGAGTCTGGTCATCGGTTACTATCCAATCGGTGTTACCAGACACATGAGATAGTGCCTCTTGCTCGCGGTCAGCGGTGTGCTGCTTGCGCACGATCTTTGCTGCTTCGTGTACGGTTATTTCTCCGTCATCAATGCGGGTTATTAGCTCAGGCGCATCGCGCTCAATAGCATTGACACTTTGTACAGACCGCGTACTTATTTTCATCATTGCGGCAGCCTCGGGTTGGCTGATAGTTGGTGTCCGCAAATTTGCGGATACCACAACGTGCTGATTGCCGTGAAATTCACCTCGTGTCATGTTGGCAATCCGAGAAGCCGCCACCGCTCGCTGGCTCTCATTAAGGTGCCGCCTGTGCAGGTTTTTGGCAATCACATAGCCCAGGGCGTCATCGCCGCTGAATGTCACAAAGTCAGGTGTGACACCCGCCAGCTTGCAAGCCGCGTACCGGTTGCGCCCGTCAAGGATCATGTCATCAAGCAGCACAACAGGCTCCAACAGGCCACGTGCGGAGATGTCATCAGATAACCGCCTCAGTTCGTCGGGCGGCAGCATCGGGAAGATGTCAGCTACAGGGTGGGACTCTTTCATGATTGCTCCAATTGCTGCGTAGCTTGTTGATCTGATTGCGTAGCTTGTTGCGCATACACATCAAAAAAAAGAGAAGGGTTGCGCTCGATGTACTCGCTGATAGCCTCTCGTATCAGCTCTCCCATTCCGACGCCCTTGCGGGCAGCGGCCACGCGTAACGTGGTCTTCATCTGAGGATCAAACCAAAACGTGGTCATCTTCATTGTCATATCTCTACCTCACAATGTGCGTAACGTCCTACGCATATTTTACCATATACAATATTGTGCTGTCAATGATTTGATGGTATTCTCTTACGCAATATGAACGATTTGCAACGCAGACTACTAGTGGAGATTGATGGGGGACTGAGTAGGCGTCAAATCGCAGAGCGGTCAGGGGTGAGTGAGGGAACGATCCGCAACATCTTGCTGGGGAAGCGAGCGCACGCGGAAAGCTATGTGTTACTAGCTGATTACCTCAAACTACCAAGCGATCAGGTCTTTCGCATGGCTGGGGTATTACCGCCCAGGGAGGTAGACGGGAAGTTCACAAGAGACTTCCTGCTGAGTAGGTTGTACGACGTGCTCAGCCGCCTACCGGAAAGTGCGCATACTGAGGAGCATCGCTGCACTTCTCCGATACCACCGCCATAGTTGCGCGATAGCCAGTCTTGCCATCACGACGATCCAATAGTGCCTGTGTAGCGTCGGATTCGGTCATGCCGCGATTCTGCTGCGCTTCGATGTAACGGTGCTCTGCGCGACTGATGCCAAGCTCTGGGTTTGTTAGTTCCTCTATACGCTCGTTGGCCACATCTGCCATCCACTGGCGGATATGCTCCCACTCCTTGATCTCTACAACTTGCACCAACCGCATGAAGAACTTGAACGTCCCGACCGGAGTAGCACGATTCCGTTTGCCATCCTTGCGTAAGAATTGATGTTGTGACAACCCTGCCACAACATGAGCACCTTGTGCTTCTAGACGCTTTTGTGCCCGTTGCCAATATTTGCGCGGATCTCCTGAGCTTCCGACAGAGCCAGAGAACTCAAACACATCCAACACAGAGAAGTGCATCATGCCGTCAATCTCTGCTCTCCGGATGCGGTCATCGAACTGGGGTTCGAATATTGACAGTTGTCTCATAATTACTCCTTACACAAAACAAACCGCCCACCTGGTGGCTCGCCGTATTTGTTCAGGATACGACCACCAGGTGGGCGGTTTGTTGGCGATCATCCTGAACATAACCGATTCTATCAGATCACACCCGTATTGTCAATGAGCAAAAGCCTTACATAGTATGTAATGATATATCAGAATATATCGCGTATTGAAAATACCGTAAGAAATCGAACCTTTTCGGTGTACAAAATGCTTGACTGCAAGGTAATACTTTGATATACTGTATCTATAAGTTGAGACAGACAAGGAGACGACGATGAAGAAAGTATACGCAGAAGTTTGGAACCACGGGTATGACGACTGGCAAGGCGGTATCGTTATTTTTGAAAACGGCACGGCAAATTGCCCAGGACTGGATCAGCACTACAACAGCAAAGAGAAAGCAATCGCTTGGGCAGAAGAAACCGCCATCGATTATGTTGGCGAATGTAACGAGCAAGGTGTTGAGGCAGAGTATGCAGGAACACGCATTAACGAGTGAGGCTTTCTTGCCTCCTCCCATCTGGGCGCTGATGTCCACCCCCCTGAGCAGCGGTTCACGAGAGCCGCAATAGCACAGGAGATGCCGAAATGTTTCAGATGATTGAAACGAACACAAATTACAGTGAAATTCCAACCGGTAACATTGAGCAGGGCTTTGATGATTTTGTTACCCGTTGGGACCTTGAGGTGGTTGATCGTGGCGAGGCGTTGGCTACGGTTCGCGCCGAATGGGGCAACGGTCAAGGTTATGATACTTTCGCCGTTCGCTTTTGCTAACATAACGCAGTAGGGCCACTTGGCCCGCTGCTCAGGGTGATGGACTACGCGTGAGGAAAGGAGCATCATGAAACAAAAATCTCTTAAGATGTCTGATAGCTTTTGGCAGGCAATAGAGGGATACCGTGTAGAGCAAGGTATTGTGACATGGTCTGAGGCGCTAGTTACGCTGGCGTTGATGGGGCTAATGAACGAACGCGAGGATGCGCGTGAAAAGGTCGCGAAGTTGGGCAAGCGCGGCGGAGATCATCGCAGCGATGAGTACAAGAAGGCAAAGAGCCCGGCCTAACCAGCTGGGCGTGTTTTTTATCCTAGCGCCTAAACAAATCCTGATTAGCATAATCGCGATTTGGTAAAACGCAGGAGGCCACCCCGAAGGATGGCCCCTGGTGTCCGGCGACGAAACGCCGGAGGTCGTTGGGTGCCGACTTGCTTGAGCCCGACAGCACCGGGTGGCTCCTACTACCTGGATGTGCCAGGGTTCAGAGCAAAATAGGGCAGTGGCTTTTCCTACGCATTTTGCAGCGTAGTCAACGCACCCGCGAAAGCGTAGCCACCAGTGAGTTTATCACGCAGACGTTATCGCCGATCTTGTACGACTGCGCGCGCGGTTATCTGGCCCGGCGATGCTGCCCTAGTCTAACACTAAGTTTCCAAACTCGTTACCGGCAATCACATAGGCCACCACCCTATCGCACTGGGTACTGACGTATTGAGCAGGTGGGGCATCAATGCATAGCCAAAGATCACCACGCGGGTACACGACAATTTGCCCGTATACTCGCACCGCGACTTGCCCCGACAGTTGCCCCACTGCCGCGCAGCCTGACGACACGTCAGCGCAGACGCGGATATTCAACACGCCAAATGGCATAAACTCTCCCGCCAAGTCGTGCATTTTCTGCCCGGCAGAAGGTGCCGTGGTTTGTCCACCTATCGGTGTTATTTCCACGATCCCCGGCGTCCACGTGAGCTGCGTAGGCGTAGCATCAAAGTCGTGCGTTGCTGTCGGCGTCATCGTCGCGGTAGGCATTGCTGTGGTTGTCCACGTTGGCGTGCGTGACGCGGTAGACGTTGGTGACGGTGTAGCGGTGCTTGTCGTCATCTCCGTGGCTTGTGGCAGCGCGACTGTCGGGGTGACACCTGGCAGAGTGACGACACACCCCGACAACGCAACCGTCATGGCCAAAAAACAAGCGAATCTCTTCACCCTGCCCTCATGGCCCCGTCATTGACGCGAGCGCCTGTCGTGCCGTCATTCTTGGTAATCTTATGCCATCCTTGCTGACCAAGGTACGCAACAGCAAGTGTAGCCACAATAGCATAGACACTCTGCGCCTGTGCGATAGTTTCGGGTGGCAGCACGGTCACGATAATAAGCGCCCCGATGGGAACGACTAGTGAGATGCCCATAACGAGCAACTGCACTTGCCACGGTGACAACTTTGTTAGTTTACCATCATCCTGTAAGCCACGGATCAGGTTGCTGACATACACGAAGCAAGCGAGTGCGCCCACAGGGCCAGCCAGCCAAGCCAGGAATGTGTTTAGGTCTTTGTAATCCATAATGTTATCTCCCGATTCTGATAGCGTTAATGTCAGGCAGAACATGAAACACCGATAGCAGCCAAAGGACTACCGCGATAATAACCACAGCGGTTATGATCTTTTTTATTGTGGCGTCCATTGGAATGTAGGTTGTTACCAGCCAAAGCAGTACACCTACAACGATCAAAACGATAACCAGCGAAATTAAACTCATATTTGTTCTCCTTATTTAACCTTTAGCAGCCACGAAGCAGCCCACCCCGTGGTATTGTTTACTGTAACCGATACCCAGCTATCCTCTACTCCTACGCTCACAGCATCGTCTCGAGCGATGTAGGCTGTTTGACCGTAGCCGATGCTACTTGTTACCGTTCCCTTCATCGACGGCTTTGCCCTCACATTCTGGCCGCCTCCCCATTTTGTAGTCACCGCCAACGTGGTAGTATTTGGCAGTGGCAGTGGTTCAGTGTCTGACGTCGGCGGAACCTCTATGATCCCAGCATTCTGCTGCGTAATGTACTCAAACAGCTTTACCGCGAGGTCGCCCTCTATCCTGAATGGTTCCCACCCCGGCTCCAGGTCCATCGTATATAGGCAAGCGCCCAACACGTTAGGATCTTTCTTTAGCTCGTAGTCCAACCACTTTAGATCGGCTAGATACCCCTCAACGCCCCTGTTCGTGTTCTGCCAGCCAGGCATATCGAGTCCCGATTCAGTCAACACTATAGGCACGCCCGCCAGTTGCGGTATAGCCCTGTGTCGCAACACCCGCGCGTCGTTACCGTCCTGCGCGTGATCCTGCATACTGCCGAGCAACCCATACTGATGCAGTCCAACCATAGCCCACTCGCGTCCAGCCGCCTTGATGGCATTGATAGACTTTGACAGTCGCGGCCAAAACTCAAGCGGAGGATGACATACGCTAAAGTTGTAGGAGACGCTCTTTATGCTAGCGACGCGTAGTCTTGGAATGAGTAGCGAGTAATAGATATCAAGCCAATCAGTAGCGACATCACCAGGCTCATTAGGTCCACACTCCCACCAGCACCACCCCATCCCAGCCGCGTGCACAAACCCAGCCAGCGCGCTAAACATTGTCTCTGCTGCTTGTTGTGGCGTGGCGCCCGTGGCATACATATCGCTGATGGCTTTGTCCCACGGATACACGCGAGCGATGTAGGTTGCACTCGGATTCTTGTCGTGGTAGTAGCTAAGTATGCCAAGCTCACTTGGCCCGCCTACCACTTTAACGGACATATGCGCATTGACGACGGATTGATCGTATCCGCGCATACGGTGCGGCTCGATGATATGCCACCACAGCTTACTTACCATTTACTCGTCGCCCCTTCTGCGTGTTTTTGCTTGCTCCGTCTTTCTGCTCTCCTCCACCACACGCAACCGCGCCGCAAGCTCATCACGCTCTTTACGCACCTGATCTAATTCCCTTTGTAGGCTTTCGCGCACAACGTCCACTTCTGTTTTCATCAGCTGACGCACCCTCTCCAACTCCCTTTGCGTGTTTTGCCGCACCTCGTCAAGCTCGCGCTGCGTTTTGGCAAGCAAGTCATCCCTTTCCTTGAGCAGAAGAACTAGATTAGCGATCTTTATTTCTTTGTCTTTAATCTCGTCAAGCAACATTTTGATCTGCTCCTTCAACTTCTCCTGCTCGTCGCGTTGCGCGTTAAGCCTATGCTCGAGAGCGAGACGCGCATCCCTCTCGTCTTTGATGTCTGTCTCTAAAACCTGTTGTGCTTTATCGTTTGCACGCGCCTGTTGCTCGTTGGCGGTTTTCATGAGCTCGATGGCGGGCGTCAGCAGCTTGGCAAACGTCATGACGACCACGGCCAAAACAACTGCGTAGCCAGCATCTAGGATGAGCTTGAATATTTCTATACTGTCCATGTTGTATCCTGTTGGCTACTCCGGCTCTAGCCGGGCTAAGTCGTTCGTGTCGGCTCCCCAAGCCCTGTTAAAAAACTAGTGGTAATTCAAGTTATCGGCTGCTACAATATCATCTATACTTTCACCCACCCGTACACTCCGGGCTGATAGGTATTGTTGGCAGATGTACATCTCCACGTAAAACCGCCATATGTTGCTACGTCGTTTACCTGCCACAAGCCAATAGCTCCAACCGGCGCAACCCACATCGGTGGCACAGTCTGATCTCGCCACGATCCTATTACGCCAGGTTCGTATCCGTTTGCAGCCATCAGTGACTTCCATGTTCTCCCGGAATGTGTCACTAACGCGTCAATGGCGTAAACGCCAGGTGCCCAGGGCGCAACGGGGGCTGCGGCTACCTTCCACAATACTAGCGTGGCGTTTGGCGTCCAGTCTATTTGCGTCACGTGCTGTTGTAAACACACATACTCGATAGAGTTGTACATCCTGTGTGTGCCAACATATACCAGTTCCCCGACGATCCAAGTCAACACGCCCGCGCCAGCCTGGTAAAACATAAACAAGGCGGGTGTTGCCGAGGGCGGGAACAAAGTCCTACTATGCGACTGGCGCACGATAACTATGTCATCTCCGTATGAATAAAACTCACCAGCCGTTAACCACCCACTTGTTGGCAGCGGTGGATAAGACGCCCCCTTGCCTACCACCTTACCGAGGAAGGCGTTTTCGCTCGTGTCTGAGTACAAAGTCAGACCGGTTATTGTGACGCCAGGTTCATCCATGACACCCATCGCCAAAACAGGATCTCCTGCTGCCCAATAGACTGGTGTTGTTGTCGATCTTATGTATGGCATACTATGCCTCCTATGCTGTAGTCGCCGACACCCAGTGCTTGGTGGACACGCCCGCGCTGTCGTTTACGAGTTCGTAAGCCGACTCGTACCCAGTCGTTGGCGGATTGGCGGCTTGCAGCACCCCGCTAGGTGCTGCGTTGCTTTGTCCGAGCAAGTCAATCGTTCCGCCCGTGACTGTCTTTGCCGCAAAACCATCGTAAAGCCCCAACAGGATGGCGTCCACTTCCGCTTGAGCAAGACCTGCCTCAACGCGTATCGTTCCGCAGGCAGGGAAGCCGTCCCAGTCGGCTCGTGTGATGGTAGTTGTAGCGCCTGAAGAACACACAACAGCTATGTTGGTTATAGTCGATCTCGCCGCAATGTGCGTGCTGTTAAACGTCACCGTAGCGGATAGCATAGACAAGGACAGTGCAGTCAGTGCCATGCTCGCAATGTCTGCGCTATTAAACACACCTGTAGCGGATGGTAGATACAGGTACAAGTAAGTCAATGCCATGCTCGCAATGTCTGCGCTATTAAACACACCCGTAGCGGATGGCATATATACGTACAAGTAGGTCAGTGCCATACTCGCAATGTCTGCGCTATTAAACACACCCGTAGCAGATGGTATAGACAAGGACAGTGTAGTCAGTGCCATGCTCGCAATGTGCACGCTGTTAAACGTCACCGTAGCGGATGGTAGATTCAGGTACAAGTGAGTCAATGCCATGCTCGCAATGTGCACGTTGTTAAACGTCACCGTAGCGGATGATAGATTCAAGGACAAGTGAGTCAATGCACTACACGACACTAGCGCGGATGAATTAAATGTCGTTATCTTGGCGTCTTGCAGATCGATGTATGTCAGCTTACCCGGCTGCGTGATCGTCACTGCCCACGTCCCCGCGCCCGCGTAGTTGTGCGTAGTCGTGCCGGTGTTGCCGTTGAGGATAGTGCTAGGCGCTCCACCGTCGCCCCAGTCAACAACAACATTCGCACCGGTTGGCGTGATGCGTTGCAGCGTCAGAGTCTGCGCACCGGTTGTGGTTGCGGTAAACGACAGCGTGACGTATGTACGCGACAACACATTTGACGCCGCGTTGGCATTACCTGCCGTATCGGTGCATACGCCAGCGGCAACCTGTACAGTCACCGCACCAGGCGCGGTGGGCGTAATGGTGGCGGTGTACACTGAGGCGCTCACGACGGCAAACGTACCGGCGCTGCCGTTGCCTACAGTGATATCGCCGACGGCAAATCCGGTGACGTCCTCCGAAAATGTGAATGTCACAGAGTATGGCAGTTCAACGTTTGCAGATGAGGCGCTGGACACCACGACAGACGGTGCTGTCGCATCCCCACCGCCCCCCGCCAGCCCGAGCAGCAGCTTGTGTCGTGTTTTCATAGGTGCCTCACGATTCGGCGATTAGTCGTGTGTTGTGTCGCCATGTTATGCATCCCGGCTTACGTTGCGATCTGTTTGGCGCGGCGTTAGTGTAGGCACAAACGGGTATTTATTAGCCACACTTACGCACGTAATCGCGAGAGATAGCAGCACGATTATAATCACCAAGAATGCAACCAGTCTGCGCTTGGCTTCAATCTGCAAATATACTTCGTCTAAAATTGTCATTGCAATAACCCCAATGCGATAAGATCCGCTATTAGTGTTCCGAGCGCATCCGCCAATTCATCCGTGCTGGTGCTGTTAGCGTTGAACGTTCTATCTGTGATCACGTTTGATGTTGTGTAGTTCGCCGGAACCGAAGGTAGTGCGAGATACCCCGTTGCGATGATAGATAGTTGGGTTTCTATTTTTTGCAGCCTGGTTTTTATGTCCGCAATCTCTTCCAGGAAATTCCCTTCTATTGATCTTTGTGCCAAAAGGTCTCCAGCTGCCATATCACACCCCCTCTACAATTAACGACACAAAGCCATCTTCCTCTGAGAATTCCATTCCTCGTATTCTGACGGATGCCTCAACACCCAAGGAGCCGGTATCAGAGAACCCATAATTTACTAAGCGTACGCTTATAGTATTGCCAATGCGTAGTTGCTTAAAGCAATCATTATGATTAACAACACGTAGATTAAAAGTCTTACGCGGCTCGCATAATTCAGCAGAAAGCCGATCTGCGTAAGCGTACATAGTATCATCGTCAACATATGTCACTTGCGATGACTGAAATCTGTCTCCATAAAACACTTTACTTACATCTGCCTTATCGCTCGAACCCCAAGCGTCAGCGATGTATCCGCTTGTATTCCAGTACAAATATGGCACATTAATAATCTCACCCTGTTCGATGAACAAATCGCCATTCTGCTGAGCGATGTGCCTATCCTCTTCGAGTATGAGGTCTGTTGTCTCCCCGCGCACTAGATGCCAACTGGCTATAAATTGCAGCCATCCGTTCGACGCTAACACGGGCTCAATGCTCCATTCCTGTCCACTTAGACGCTGAATCTCGCTTACCCGATCTAAACCACCTATACGTGATTGAGTGAGATCGGCAGACCAACTAACACCACCATAGTATATTGTCCCTGCTGTGAATGGATATTGTTTAAGATAGTCATAGTCTGTAAATCTGAGCAGAATGTCATTAAAATGTTCGCCTGCATAACCAACCACCAACTGTGTTGGATACTCGAAATATTTAATGATGTGTTCTCCCGTATAGGCGGTTATTACTACTTTGTCCCGTGCCCATTTGCGAGGGGTGTCTATTCGACCGCCCCAACGCGGTAGAGTGTCGTGCTCGATAAGTATGAGATTACCAATGCGTAAATTTGTCTCGTTGAACTTTGGGTCACTTCGTGCTATTTCTAAAACCGCCTTCCCCATAGCGTTCAACGCCCAATTACACCTCGCTTTGCAATTAAGCTCCGCGAGTGGTTTGCCGTACCGATCATAAATAGAGATTCGAGTAGCCATCACGACGCCCTGTCTCGCCATGCAATAGTAAGGTGCACATGCGTTGTGCCGTTGTCTGTATAACTAAGAGTATTATTTCCTGACAGCAGTTTTAGCCATTCGTACCTGATGTTTACTCCTAG
>Ga0214474_1001198_pt1 | contig 12068 bp, 9 predicted proteins | sample RVTome_2_FD_187335 | JGI IMG/M metagenome (GOLD analysis project Ga0214474, IMG submission 187335) | Soil microbial communities from uranium-contaminated site in the Upper Colorado River Basin, Wyoming, United States - RVT95D214 HiSeq ...
CAGAACTACAATTCAAAATGTAAAAGCTCTTTGATTTTTGCTTTGTCACTTTGCATTTTTATTTTTGCATTTTTCATTCCAAAATGGATTTACTTGGGATTTGGAGATTAGAAACTAGAGTTTCTCCGTTTCGGGCGGAGCCTCCTCCACTAAACCTGCTCGCTGCAGTTCTTCCATGAGGCGGGCGGCTCTAGGATAGCCAATACGAAGACGACGCTGTAAGAAAGAAGTGGAGACATGTTTGTATTCTTGTGCCAGTCGCTTTGCTTCTTCAAAGAGCGGGTCGGGGGGAGCAGCTATCTGGGCACCCGCGGGCTTCTCAGCCACCTCATCAAAGTCAACAGAGCTCACCTTAATCTGGCGCTGGTTTCCCCAGAAATATACCAATCTTTCGATCTCAGCATCAGCAACAAAGCTTCCTTGCAGCCGTTTAGGCTTGCTAGCTTCAGTAGGCATGTAGAGCATATCTCCCCTACCCAGCAGTTTCTCAGCACCTACCATGTCCAGTATAGTCCGGGAGTCCACCTGAGAAGTAACGGCGAAACTAATGCGGGTAGGGAAGTTAGCCTTAATAAGCCCGGTAACGACATCTACCGAAGGGCGTTGTGTAGCTACAACAAGATGAATGCCTGTAGCCCTGGCCAACTGGGCCAGCCGACAAAGTGTATGTTCTACCTCGTCGGATGCCGTCATCATTAGATCAGCCAGTTCGTCAATGAGGAGCACTAGATATGGCAACATCTCTCCAGGTGCGCGATCCTTGTTATAACCCTCAATATTCCGTGCTCCTGCCTTGGCAAACTGGCGATATCGATTATCCATCTCCTGATTAAGCCATCTCAAAGCCTTTATTGCCTTATCAGTGTCCACAACCACGGGGGAAAGTAGATGAGGCACTCCGTTAAAAGTCACTAGCTCCACCCTCTTGGGGTCTATCATGATGAACCGAACATCGTCGGGGCTGTTGTGTAAAAGCAGGCAACAGACAACAGAATTAAGACAGACTGTTTTGCCACTGCCTGTAGCACCGGCGATAAGCAAATGTGGCATCCTGGTCAAATCGGCTGCCATCGCCTCACCACCAGCACCTTTACCCAGAGCGATAGCTAGCTTGGAGCGGGCCCTGATTCTCTGAAAAGCAGCGCTCTCTATCGCACTGCGCAGGGCAACGGAGCCAAACACTGTGTTAGGAACCTCAATCCCCACCACAGGTGCCCCGGGCACAGGAGCCTCAATCCTGATGCTGGGCGCAGCCAGGGCTAAAGCTAAATCATTGGCCAAAGCAGTAATGCGATCTACCCTTACCCTGGTTCTGGACACTTCTTCCATCTTCGTTTCATAGCTACCGTCCCTTCCTTTTTCTCTCACTTCCTTATATTTCTTGTCCCAACCAGGCTCAACACCAAACTGTGTCACGGTAGGGCCTATGTTTACCTGCACAACTTTGGCTTCTACACCATAACTCCCTAGAGCTTCCTCAATCAATCGGGCGCGTTGGTCAATGGCATCCCTGTCCAATTTCACTTCAGCCGGCTTGTCCAGGATATCAATCGGTGGTAGATGCCACCCTCCGGGAGTGAGAATCGGTTCGTGTTCTGATTGCCACACGGGAGGAGCCGAGCGCTCACGGCGTCGAGTGCCTGCTGCCTCCGCTTCATCAACTGCGCCTACTTCAGGGGAGGTAGCTTCGGAAGGGACAGCTTTAGCACGAGCTCGCTTGCGGAAGATGAACTTAGAAGACCGTCGAAAAGCTTCGGTCAGGAGACGCCAGCCATTCTTAGCAGCGCTCCAACACTGCCGAGGGATGATAAAAATAACGCCCAGGAAGACAAGCCCAGCTACCCGAAGTCCTCCCAAGGTATCAGAGGCACCTATTATGCTTTGCCCGAATCTGCCTCCCAAGTCGAAAAAGGAAAGAACTCCCCATACCGCAAAAGCCAGGCTAATGCCTCCTAGAACCCAATTCCACCTCTGTTTTACAACAGAGAACCGCCTCCGCCATGCCACCCAGACCAGCAAACTCAATGCGATGGCTATTATTATTAATCCGTATCCAAACAACCTGAGTATGTCGTCCCATAACACGTACAACAAAACTACGATTACGACAATTAAGATAAGCCTTCGTACTATCGGTGAAGCGATGAAGCTAAAGAACCGTTTCCATGCTGGCTGGCTTTCCTTTGCCTTCCGCCCTGACTTGGCCCCACTTTTTGTTTTAGCCACGGCCTATGCTCCCGAAATTAATAGTCAGAAGTCCACCCTTTCTGGCCACTGACTTCTGGACTCTTCCCTCTTACCTCCACAACCACAGGGATGATGACAGGACGACGATGAATTTGTTCATAGAAGAATCTGCTCAGAGAATCCTTTACTTTGGCATCAACGAAGCTTGGTTCACTCAATCGCCTTTTATCATGGTCTAAAGCTGCTAGCACCACATCTCGCCCTTTCTCAACCAGTTTCCGTTCCTTTCCAGAATCAATAAGACCTCGCGTTAGAATGCGTGGTTTTTCAGCTAGTTTACCGTTTTCAGCATCAATAGCAATGGTCACCACAACGACGCCGTCTCGCGAAAGCAGTCTGCGGTCCCGAAGCACACCATCATCCAGCTCACCTGTTATCAGGCCGCTTACATAGATGACTCCGACACGAGTTCTGGCAACCACCTTTCCTGAATCCTGTCCGAGTTCAAGGATATCCCCGTTCTCAAGGACAAAAATGTTATCTTCGGGTATACTCATACTTCGAGCTAATTCGGCGTGCAACTTCAAATGGCGATACTCACCGTGAACAGGGACAAAGAATTTAGGCTTCACCAAACTAAGCAAAAGCTTTAACTCTTCTTGACTGCCATGCCCGTGGACATGAACTTGAGCCAGCTTGTCATAAATTACATTGGCACCTTGACGGAAAAGGCTGTCCGTAGTCTTGCTGACCAACGCCTCATTGCCGGGAATGGGAGTTGCCGAAATCACCACAGTGTCGCCATGGATTATCTGAACTCGACTACTGGGGTCACGATTAGCCATGCGTACCAGGGCAGAAGTGGGCTCACCTTGACTTCCCGTGCTCAACACGATAACCCGATTGTGAGGCAAGGTCTTGAGTTCGTCCAGGCGACAAATAATGCCCGGGGGAGCAGTTAGATAACCCGTTTTCAATGCCATGCTCGCTATCTCCTTCATGCTCCGCCCGATGATAAATACGCGGCGACCGTGTTTGACGGCGACATTGAACACCTGCTGCATGCGAGATATGAGAGAGGCAAAGGTAGTTACGATTACTCTGCCTTTCGCCTCGCCTACAATCCTATCCAGAGTATCGCTAACTACTTTCTCGGAAGGAGTATATCCAGGAAGCTCGGCATAGGTGGAATCAGAAAGAAGAAGCAAAACACCCTTGGCCCCTAGCAAAGCTAACTGGTTGAAATTGGTGGCCTCGCTAATAGCCGGGGTATAGTCAATCTTGAAATCGCCGCTGTGAACTACAATTCCCAGAGGAGTGTGAATCACCAACCCCACAGAATCAGGAATACTATGGCAGACAGAGAAAAACTCTATGGTGAAGCTACCCAGCGTAATCCTGCTCCCCGGGCTAACTAAATTTAATTTTGCGCTGGTTTTCACTCCTCGCTGCTTGAGCTCCACAAGAATCAGCTCGCGGGTGAACTTCGTGGCGTAAACAGGAGGGGTGATGCGAGACAAGATGTAAGGCAGCGCCCCAATGTGGTCTTCGTGCCCGTGAGTAATCACTATACCCCTTACATTCTTTTGTCTGGCCAGAAGATAGCTAATATCCGGGATAAGCACGTCAACTCCCAGCATCTCCTCGCTGGGGAACATAAGTCCGGCATCAATGACGACGATGTCATTGCCATACTCCAGTGCCATCATGTTCTTGCCAATTTCCCCCAATCCACCTAGAGGGATGACTCTTAATTTATGTGTTGGCATGGTTCTTCCTTTCGTTCAGGGCATGGTTCTAAAACAAGCTTAATTGTTGAGATTCAACTGTGTCTTGAGACACGTCTTCGCTTTGAGCTAATATCTGCGGAATCTTGAGCATATCCGCTTCGATGGTCCGTCGTAGAGAGCCTTGATGGAGAGCTGCTGCAGGATGATACATGGGGTAATAAATGACGCCTTCCAACTTTCGCGGCTTTCCATGAATCTTTCCTATACTATCATTGGGAAAATACCGCGCCAGAGAGTAACGTCCTAGAGTAATAATCATTTGGGGCTGAATTATCTCTATTTGACGGTCAAGCCATTTGCGGCAACTTTGTATCTCCGCTGGTAGTGGCTCACGATTCTGAGGTGGACGGCATTTAATCACATTAGCGATATAGACTTCTTCCCGCCGCAAACCAATTGAGGCTAAAAGTTGGTCCAAAAACTGTCCCGCTGGTCCGACGAATGGACGCCCCTGCTGATCTTCGTGCCACCCCGGTGCCTCACCGATGAAGACTAAATCCGCATCCTCAGCCCCCTCACCAGGTACCACTTTAGTGCGATGCTTAGCTAGCTCACAATCCCGACAAGCTGCGATTTCCTCACAAAGTCGTGCTAAAGCTGACATCTAATTTGAACCCCAAAAAGTCTTGCGACTTTTCGCGGGCCGTTTTGATTCGATGGTAACATATCTGCCTTTGTCGGTCAATGCAAGCTCTTCTTAGATCAGGAATGCTCGACTGGCTCATTCCTCCTCTTCTTCTTCGTGCTCCCAAATAGGCTCGGTGAATTGGTCAATAAATTCAGCGGTAACTTTCTTTGCTATTCTATCCATCTCCTCGTCCACTCGCTTGGCCAGATGGCCAAGCTCGGTCAAGTCCAGCGTGATTCCTAACATTTTAGTCAGGATACCGAGCACAGCCAGGGAGGCTTTAGGATTTGTTATTTGCGTAGCATAAGCTGGCACTTCACCCAGCAGGCAAATGCCTTCCATCCCCCTTTCCTTAGCCATCCCCAATATCAATCCGTTCAACCCGGCGATGCGCAGGCTGCCTCTAAGAATCACATTGTGTTTGCCTAACTCGTCAACTAGATTAGAACTTGTAGCCGCTCCCCAGACCTTCATCTCTTCGCTATGGTGGACACGTGTTACCGCAGCAGCACAACTATATACCCTTGACACCTTCAGCCTCTGCGCTACATCCAAAACACAGTTAACCAACTCGTACCCTTTGAAAGCGGGCTGCTCTTCTCCAATAAAAATCAGCAGGCCTTTACTGGCCTTGGGATACTGCCAATAGTAAAACTTGCTCTCGGGAAAACGAGGGCTTTCAACTAAGTTGTCTCTGACTGTGACCCCCACTGGTTCAAAGAAGTTCACAGGCTCAATCTCCCCTATTTCTGCGGCATTCAGCTTCTCGATAAGATACTTTGCCGCAGTTATGGAAACGTCGCCAATGCCCGGCCAGGAGGCGAGCATGAAACAACTCCTGGGGCGTGGTTGCCTACAAAGCTTTATCGCGTCTCTCTTCGCATCCATCTTAGCTTCCCTTGGTCGTCACCGATACACCAGAGCAATATAAAGGAGGAGCCTGCAAGATCCCGCCAACCCACCTTGCTTCCTGTCCTACGCCCAGAAGCTCTCTTAACACCTGATATACATTACCGGCAATCATAGTATCTTTCACTCTTCCCGCTATCTCACCATTCTCTACCTTATATCCCAGCAAGACGTTGCCCCCAAAGTCGCCACCCAGAAGATTACCCTGCTCAGCACCGATGACTTCCTCCACAATTAGTCCTTCCTTCATATCCTCCACCATCGCCTGGAAAGAAACATCTCCCTTCTCCAGAATAAGGGAGCTTATGGCTGGGCCGGGGAAACCACCTGCTCGCTTACCATTACCCGTGCTGTGCGTGCCAGCTAAAGCTGCCGTCTGTAAATCATAAAGGAAATTCGCCACTACCCCATTGGCAACAAGCGGCAAGCGCTGGCTGGGCACTCCCTCATCATCAAAAGGATAACTCCCCACGCCGTAAGCTACGGTAGCATCATCCCACAAGCTCAGTTTTTTGTCAAAAACTTGCTCACCTAGTTTGCCTCTTAAAGGCGAAGCCCCCTCGAGGACCGTTTTGCCGTTAAACGCCAGCACCAGCGGGCTCAACAAAGCACTGGCTACTCCATGCGGTGTGAAGATTATCGGCAGCAGCTTGGTGGACACAGTAGCCTTTCTCCTGGCCATCTCCAGCTGCCATATCACTCTATCAGCCAAGTTATTAGTCCCGATTGAATCCGGACGGCATGAGCTTTCACTATCTTCCACCCAGAGTATGTCTGTGTCTCGGACGAGCATGCCTTCCAGGCCAAGGCCGAAAAAGCTCCTGTCATATCCTCCTTCACCGCCTTGCGAATTAACTAGAGAGATGGAGCTTGTCCCCTTGGTCACTTGAACATCGCACAGGATATCAGGAGTATGCCTCTTAATCCTGGCTATGAGCCCCTTTCCCATCGCAACCATCTTTTCCATAGCTACTTCTTTTGTTTTAGGGTCGAAGATGTTCACTTTCGAATAGTCCTGAGAGGAGGGAAATTGAAAGTTGGCCGGACAACCAAATTGAGACGTTTCCACTGCCATATCCACCAAATCCCCCAAAGTCCCTCTCCCTTGATGGGAGAGGTTAGGTGAGGGTGAACTCTTTTCCCCTGCTCCACCAATGCCAGTAGCAATAGCAAAGCCGATTTTGCCTTCCTTGAAAATTCGCAAGGCAGTACTGCTGCTCTCCCTGGTCTGGACTTGTTTTAGTTCATTAGCTTCAAATTGTATCGTCGTTGCCTGAGCAGAAGTTGAGAAAACCTCAGCTTGCTCAGCCACCTTCTGAGCAGAGCGAAGAACCTCCGTAAGATGTTCCATCTTAAATTCTAATCTCTAATATCTAAACAACATCAAAACTCAAAGATAAAAAAACAAAATTACACTTCAAAATGTAAAAATACTTCATCTTTTTCCTTTCAGGGGCAATATACTGGTGGCAAGGATATTCGCAATCTCCGTGGCTTCGCTCAGAAGTTTATTAACGATCTCCTTGTTCCCCTTACCGGAATCTCTGAGCAGACCCAACCAAAACTTGCATTCGTTTGCTGACTTAAGGGCGTGAGTAAAGAAATTGGTATAGTCCTTCCGCGACGAAGCCGCCTGAGCCTCAATCACATTAGCCCCAATACTGGTAGTGCTTCTCAAGAGCTGGTCACTGATAATCCGCGAAGTCTGTTCCACTGGCAACCGGTCTGCAAATCCTATTATATCCAACGCGAATCTGTAGACACGATTCTTGAATTCCTCTTTGAATTTTGCTTTGTCATTTTGCATTTTGAATTTTGCTCTTTTACTTTCTCAAACGCTGGAATTTGTTTAGAATTTCGAATTTCGGATTTAGTATTTGTCTGTTATCTTCCTCCTACCACGCAATGGCGAATCCTGATATGCGGGCTCCCGTCAGAAACAGGCAACGGGTATTGCCCCGCCTTGCCACAGCCACCACCCTGGTTCATCTCCAGATCATTGCCTATGGCATCTATATTGTGCAGAGTATTGAAGACATTACCGGTGAGCACCACGGGGCGCAATAGCTCTGCCAATCTCCCGCGTCGAATCATGTAAGCTTCTCCAGCAGAGAAAGTAAACATCTCCAGGCTGGTCGTCCCGCCGTACCAGTCCTTAACATAGACGCCTTCTTCAATATCACCAAGCATCTCTTCAAATGAAACACTACCTGGCTCAATGAAGGTATTGCTCATTCGCACTATGGGGGGAAAAAGGTAATTAATGGCTCGAGCATTCCCCGTAGCTTTTTCCACCATCTTAGCCGCCGTTTCCCGGGAATGGAGCCTTCCCTCCAGGATGCCCTCCCGGATAAGATAGGATTTCTTTGCCGGCGTCCCTTCATCATCATATTTATAACTTCCCCGCAAATCGGGCATGGTCGGGTCGTCAATGATGTTGAGATGCCTGCCGCCAAATCTTTTTCCCAGCACCATGATTTGTCGCAGATTTTCATTTTGATACACATGGTCGGACTCGGATAAATGCCCGAAGGCCTCATGAGCAAAGACTCCCGCCAGAATAGGGTCCAGAATCACGGTATACTCCGCGCCTTTCACCTGGGGGGCGGAAAGAAGGGCGGCGGCACGCTTTGCCGTCTCTCTAGCCTTCTCATGCAGTCCTTCTACAGCGGAAAACTCGCCATTGCTGCCGAGGCTCAGTCCGGCCTGCTGAACCTCGTTATCCTCACGGGCTATGGCCCCCAATCGCAAACTAAGGTCAGTTTTAGCTTGCTCTATGTAACTACCTTCAGAATTCCCAAAGACAATCTGCCTCTTGGCATCGCGGTAGTTGACTCTAGTGCTCTGGATTTTTGGGATACTTAACATAATATCATTATAGCTATCAAGAAGCTCCTTCTTGGTTGCCAGTGGTACGGCTGTGGCATCCTTTCTCAGTTTTGGCACCACCACATCCAGTGCAGGCTCCGTTGGGAAGAGCTTAAATGGTTCCCTGCTGGCTAACTTCGCTTCCTCCACGGCCAGAGCCACTTTCTCCCTCAAGCCATTCAGGCGATCAAAGCTAGAGAATCCCCAGCTACCCCGGACTAAAGCACGAATATTGCCACCAGAATTACGAGCCCTGCTTATCTCCTCCAGCCTCTCCCCTCTGTAGACAATGCTGGTAGCCTGGCTCTCCTCAACATGGATTTCAATATAGTCGGCGCCATGGCCTTTCAAGGCATCAGCAATCAGGTCGCGCATGCCCCTATTGTAGCCTTTGACACGAATAAAGGCAAAGAGCCGTGCCCATCGGCGCGACTATCGCGAGTGAAGTGCTGCAACTCGACGTAGCCGTCGCCAGAGCCAACCTGCACAATGACCCTCCAATATAGTAGAATGTTGCCAATCACCCGATATTACCTGGGTTGCTGCAATGAAATTCACCGATAAACTGCTTAATGCCAGCCGGAAGAACAAAAGCTGGCTTTGCATCGGACTGGACCCGGACCCGGAGCTTATGCCCGCGGTAGATGTTCTACAATTCAACAAGGCCATTATCGAGGCCACCTCCGACCTGGTCTGCGCCTATAAGCCCAACCTGGCTTTTTATGAAGCTTTAGGGACCGAAGGGCTGGCCATCCTGGAGAAGACCGTCAAACATATACCCCGCGATATACCCGTAATTGGCGATGCCAAGCGCGGCGATATCGGCAACACTGCCAAAGCTTATGCCAGAGCTCTCTTTTTGGTTCTGGGCTTCGATGCCGCCACCGTCAATCCCTACCTTGGGTTCGATTCCATAGAGCCTTTTATTAGCTATCAAGACAAAGGGGTGTTCATCTTATGCCGAACTTCAAACAACGGAGCCGCAGACTTCCAGGACCTTTTGATTGGTGGCCTGCCCCTATACGAAGCAGTGGCTCAAAAAGCCAGGCAATGGAATATGCACGGCAACATCGGCCTGGTAGTCGGGGCTACCTATCCTGAGGAATTGAAGCGAGTCCGCTCAATTTGCCCCGAAATGCCTCTGCTCATTCCCGGCATTGGCGCTCAGGGAGGAGACTTGGCTTCAGCAGTTGGCTACGGAGTGGATGCCTACGGCGAAAAGGCGATTATCAATGTGTCCAGGCAGATTCTTTATGCCTCCAAAGAAAGGGATTTTGCCCGGGCGGCTAGAAACGTAGCCGAAAGAATCCGCGACCAGATCAATGACTATGTAAATAGAGGTCGGTGATGTAGTCCGGCTGCGCAAAGCACACCCCTGCGGCAGCTATGAATGGGAAGTGGTGAGTGTGGGCGCCGACATCGGCCTAAAATGCCTCAAATGCCGGAGAAGGGTACTTTTGGCCAGAGGGGTATCTGAGACAAGGGTCAAAGAACTTGTCTCCAATACAGGATACTCTGGGAGACTATGAACGAAATCGGCGGGCCCACCAGTAGTACCCCACCGCAGCAATCAATGCTATCGAGGCGATGGGGGCCCACACGAGTCTGAGATTGAGGGGGAACGCATCAAGCAGTAGCCCTCCCAGCAGTGGGCCCATTGCTATACCGATGGTTTCGCTTAACCCATAAAATCCCATATATCTTCCCCTCTGGTCTTGAGGAGAGAGTTCTCCTATCACTGAGAGCGTGACCGGAGAATGTATAATCTCGCCTGCTGTGATTATCGCCATTGCTCCCAGCGCCCATCCAAATTGCGTAATCCAGCCGAAGGATAGGTAGCCTAACGCGTAAAGCAGACTCCCAAGCATGAGAGCGCGGAATTTCGCCAGCCGCCTGAGGGCTAGAGTCATCGGATATTGAAAGAAAATCACTATCAAGCCATTCAGGGTGAGTAATAGACCGTATTGGGCGGTAGAAAAGCCAACTCTATCCACAGCAAAGATAGATAAAGTGCTTGCCATTTGCCCCATAACTATGAACAGCAGGAGACTCACCATCGTAAAGACCAGGAAGGCCCGGTCGCCGGGAGGGGGCAGTATGCTACGAAGGCCTACCCTTCTATTCGTTCCGCGTGAAGACTCATGGACAAAGAAAAAGACGATGAGGGAAACGATGGCACAGGTTAAGACCGGAACCCCAAAGAGCCAGCCATAGGGCAAAAAAGTGGCCAGATATCCCCCTATGGCAGGGCCGGCAGCCCAGCCTATGTTAGCTCCTATACGCAGGATTCCATATGCTTCTGTCAGCCTCTCCTTCGAGGCAGAGTCTGCCACCATGGCTGAGATCACAGGACGTGTTATAGTCAGCACTGACCGGCCAGCGATATAGACAATCGTAATGGCCCACACGGGCGCTGAAATTCCGATAAGAACAGCCAGTCCTGAATACAAGAATATACTCACAAAAGCAGCCACAAGTAGAATCGGGCGACGGCCAAATCTATCTGAAAGCGCTCCTCCAAGCGCCTGGCTAACGGCTGAGCAAAGCCCGCCAGCCAGGAGGATGATTCCAACCAGAGTCATGGAGAGACCTCTATCCTGATGAAGATATAAAGATAGAAACGGCATGCAAATGGAGAAACCGATTACTGTGAAAAACTGAATGATAGTGATAACCCATAGCTCAGGCTCAAATCGGTGAAAGACACCTCGCAGTCCACTTGCAGCCTTTGCTGATGAATTTTCCATGGCTTGCGTAAAACACCTGATTATAGCGCTTTTGAGGCCGTTTGCCTTCTAGTGCGACTGTAGCCAACCGCATAATCTCCCACAAGATTCCTCGCCCTCGACGGGAGAGGATTAAGGTGAGGGTGAAATCCCCCTCCCTCTAACTCCCTCCCACTAGGGGAGGGAGAATTATAACGATGCGAGGCTCCTGCCCGCCAGGGCTTGGCAGGCGGGTTAGCCTCGTGCCACGAGCACGACCTCAAAAGGTCACACCGCAGAATTTGGGGGTGAAACGCTTTCAAGACGCCCAGAAGTGACTAACTAACCAGCTTGAGGACAATAGACAGCCCCCTGCGATGGTTTGTGCAGTGGAGTAATGAAACAGGTTAATATGTCCTAACCACTAGACTATGCCCCCCAATTATAGTACTCTACCTCTATACTCTTAGTTTGTTAACGAGTTCTTTCTATCACTATGAAAATACTGGTCTTCTTGCACGGAACAACCATAATGCACAAGAATGCCAAAGGTCTTGCTCGACAAGAAATAATCAAGCAAGTTGTGGAGGGTGATGAACCTATTCATGATTATGCATCATACATTCCTGTCGGCAACGCTGTTGACAAATTGCGGGAATGGAAGGCACAAGGAGCAAAAATATGCTATTTGAGCTCTCACAAAAGTGCTGAAGATGTTGAAAAGGACAAGCTTGTTTTGAGGAAATATGCTTTCCCCGATGGTCAGACCTTTTATCGTCGAAATAGAGAGGAATACAAGGATGTAGTTGAAAGAATTCGACCTCTTCCAGATGTGATTGTTGAAGACGATTGTGAATCAATAGGTGGAGAAGTTGAAATGGTCTATCCTAATCTTAAGCGAGAATTACAGAACAAAATCAAATCAATTGTTGTTGAAGAGTTTGAAGGCATAGATAATATTCCTGGCAAAATTTCCGAATT
>Ga0214474_1001199_pt1 | contig 12047 bp, 9 predicted proteins | sample RVTome_2_FD_187335 | JGI IMG/M metagenome (GOLD analysis project Ga0214474, IMG submission 187335) | Soil microbial communities from uranium-contaminated site in the Upper Colorado River Basin, Wyoming, United States - RVT95D214 HiSeq ...
CCACACGGTCGGTCCTGTATGGGGAGGGGGCAAAAGGAATGAAGATAACCTGCTCGCGAACTGTTACAGGAACAGCTTTAAGGCAGCAAAGGATCTCGGCGCAAAGACAATAGCATTTCCTTCCATTAGCACCGGCGCGTATATGTTCCCGCTTGAAAGGGCTACTGAGATCGCCCTTAATGAGACAAAAAGGTTTCTTAAAACGGATAAGGATCTGAAAAGGGTAGTTTTTATCTGTTTCGGAGAGAAGGTGTTAAAGGTCTACCAGGATCTATACAGAAAGATATTTACCGGGTAATCATACGCCGGCCCTCACCTTTATCAATTCAGCGACTATGCTTACCGCTATCTCCTCGGGGGTTTCGGCGCCAATATCAATCCCAATAGGAGAACGTACTTTATCAAACTGCTCCCTGGTAAAGCCCTCTTCCAGAAGCTTATCATAAATAATGGAGATCTTGCGTCTGCTCCCGATCATGCCGATATAAACCGCCGGGGTCTTAAGGGCCTGACTGAGGACGGCCTTGTCGTATGAGTGACCGCGTGTCATTATTATAATATAGGAGGATTCATTGACCGGGAGCCTTTCCATGACTGAATCAAAAGGTAAGTTATGGACCTCCTCCGCAGCCGGGAAGTTTTCAGGCCTTGCGAAATCCGGCCTGTCATCAACGACAACCACTCTGAAGCCCACATTGCTGGCAAGCGGGACTACCTGACTGCATACGTGCCCCCCTCCGAATATATAGAGGATGGGGTTCGAAATTACCGGCTCCAGGAATATATTTAACCGGTTCCCTTCCTCGTCCCTGTAGATCATGGAGACGGGCTCTCTTTCATCCAGCAATTGATCCATCCTTTCCATGATACTTTCTTCTATCTCCTGAATTCCGAGAAGAGAGCCCATCTTCTTGCCGTTTGATCTTATGAAAATCTTTGGTATCTGCCCTGTGTACCACCGTTCAGCGTCAACAACGGTGGCCAGCACCCCTGAGCCGCCCTTCCGGATGATATCTATAATCTCCTTGAATATATTCAGGTTGTTCAGATTGTCCGGTGATACGGGTTCCAGAAACAGTTCCATATCGGACCCGCAGACCATCTCGGGGTCGGATGTGTCACGCTCCTCCAGGAGATAGCTGAAACGCCTTGCCAGACCGAATGTGAAAACCTTTTTCGCCTCTTCCAGAACCGCGTTCTCCAGAAGTCCCCCTCCTATGGTCCCGACAAAGGAACCGTCTTCAAGAATAAGAATCTTCGTGCCCACTCCTCTCGGACTGGAACCGGATCGGCCTATAATGGTGGCAAGCACGGAAAATCGGTTCGTCTCAAAAAGTTCAACTATCTTGCGGAATATCTCTTTCATTACTGTTTCCTCAATACCCTGTTATCCCCTACCCTGACGGTTAACTGGGAGCGGTCAAAATATTCTATTATAGGGATTGTGTATTTGCGGGACACGCCCGTCATCTCCTTGAACTGAGGCGTGCTGATCTCTCCATTCTTTTTTAAAAATACTGTTAATCTCTCTTTCAGGTCGAGCATTACATCTCGATGAAAATAGAGATCCTCCTTGACCTTGATAAGGATGCCGTCTTTTACCATGACCTCAAGCACGTCAGCCCCTGTTTTTTCGGAAAGCCTGTCATTTAACTCCTTGAAAGACGGGGGTTGCAGGCCGCCCTTGAGATAGGCCTCTTCAATCTGACGGCGTATCTCTTCCTGATCCCTGGCCAGGGTAACCCTGTGCCCCTTTAGACGCAGTATCTCCTTTTCCTGCACAATCTTTTCTTCCCGGATCAGATGGGAGATAATGAAGTTAAATAGCCTCTGATTGCGAGACCCTTCTGTCCTGGAACGAAGCTCCTCCTTGACAAGGCCGGCCTTTAATGGAAACTCACGGTGAAATTCAGTAAGGATGGAAATGATCTCGTCGGTCGCCTTTTCGAGAAATTCGGAATGGATAAAGGTCGCGTTCTCCTTATAATACTGTACGATCTTCTTTTTAGCCAGAAGCGCCTTTAGCGCCTCGTCAAGTCTCGTTTTGCTGGAGTTCGTAAGGAACTGCAGCTCATTGGCATCCCTGCCGTTAAACCGCCCCATGCGAGTGAATTCCTCGATCCGTTCCTGAAGATCTCCGGAATTCAGTATTGTGAGCTCATCTATCACTGATTTTGAAAAGCGCTTCTTTTTCAGCGGGAGGCCGTTGAGTATTTTCCCCCCGCCTATGGTGCGAACAGGAGAGTAGCTCCTTAAGATGAAACGATCGCCAGGGAGTACAGTGGTCAGTTCATCAAGCCTGATCTGCGCGTAACATGTATCACCCTTTTCCAGATCATCGCGGTCAAGAAGCAGCACCGTGGAGATTATCTCGGCTGTCCCGGAATGAAAACGAGCCTTTGCCCTGTTCTTAAGATTTCGAGGAGAAGAGGGTAATAGTTCGAGTTCCACATCGACCATATAGGTAGGCATGAGGGAATCCTTGGCGGCAAGTATGTTCCCTCGCTGAATCTGCGTCTTTTCAGCCCCCTGAAGGTTAATGGCCGTTCTAAGGCCCGCGCTCACATGATCGGTCTCATAGTTATGAACCTGTATCCCCCTGATCCGGGATAAAAGTCCCTGCGGATAGACGGTCACATCATCTCCGATATTGATGCCCCCGGAGATCGTAGTCCCCGTCACTACTGTTCCGAATCCCTTCATGGTAAAGACACGATCTATCGGCATGCGGAAAAAATTTCCGGCGTCCCTCCTGGTTATCCATTTCATCATATCATCAATGGCCTTAACCAGCCCTTCAATGCCTTCACCTGTGACGGACGAGACCTCTATAATAGGTGAGTTTTCCAGGAACGTCCCTGAAAGATAGTCGGTTACGTCCTCCTTTACAAGATCAAGCCATGCACTGTCGACCAGGTCAGTCTTGGTCAGTACAATTAGACCGCTCTTAACGTCCAGGAGTTTACATATTTCCAGGTGCTCCCTGGTCTGAGGCATGACGCCCTCGTCGGCGGCAATAACAAGGGCAACCAGATCGATGCCCGTGGCCCCGGCCACCATGTTTTTGACAAACTTTTCGTGACCCGGTACATCGACAATGCCTAACAGCTGCCCGCTCGGCAATTTAAGGTGGGCAAAGCCAAGCTCTATCGTAATGCCCCTCTCCTTCTCCTCCTTCAGGCGGTCCGTGTCTATGCCTGTCAGGGCCTTGATAAGAGAGGTCTTGCCGTGATCAATATGTCCCGCGGTACCGAGTATTACCTGCTTCATCTTAGATTTATCGTCCATATCTATTGGCATTGCCCTGATTCAATTCAAGCCCCACAAAAATAAGACCTCATTTTTTAAGAAAATATTTTACTCCAGGCATATTTTTGAAATCCGGGTCTTGGGTCCAGAGTATCACATTATATGCCTTGGCTGTTGCGAGGAATGATGCTGTATCCTGTCTTACTCACGTTTAAATTCGGTATTTATTCCTTTTAGAAATCCACGAAGCTCTTTAATATCTCTCTCGGGAATAAGTTCTATCCGGCCATCATATTCTACAACATGCATTTTTTGACCGGGCCGCAGATCTAATGCCTGTCTCGCGGTCCTTGGTATAACAACCTGATATTTTGATGATATGGTAACCGTTTGCATTCCATAACCTCTATCGTTAATTATAGGTATTACGATATCATGATCGATAGAATTTTTTCAATCTATTTCACAGGCAGTGGGGGTTAGGGGGAGTATGTCTTTCCCTCCGAATCAACATAATCACCCACGATCACGTTCTTAGCAACATGATTTTTAATTCAAGAATAGATTTACTTGTATTTACTGAAATCCGATCTGACATGAATCATATAGTAGTCTTGATGTTATCAGGCGGGTGTTAAAAGTTTAAGCGTCGAGTAGCCCAGGGGAATTTCACCCCTAAGCCCTCACAGACACGGACGTGACAGTCTCCCGTCATCCGGCTCCTCTTATCCAGTCAATAGCTTAAGTCCACTACCGACCTTGTCTTATTTAAACAGTTCCTCCCATTTCTGGTTGACTGCCAAATAAGACAGGATAAGCTAACCCCTTCGCTCCATCTCCATTACAGAGACTTCATCACTACTACGAGTTAGTCCGCCCCTGTTACCCTGCATTGGTACTCTCACACTTATGGGGGCTGCCCATTTGCGTTTCTCCCTTATCATCAGGGACAGGTTCCCACGTTCCACACAAGAGCCCAGATCAGGTTCTCGCCACCTTTATGCCGGATGCCGTCCAGGCAGTAAACAGGTTTCCCCTAGACTTATTGTGGCAGTAAGAAGCTACCAGTTTCGACATCGTCTTTTACGTTACGACACCTCATCAGTGGTTCGCTTGCGCTCGACTCCCTGATCCATACCTGATCCCATCATTGCGGAACCTTTTCCTCAACGCTCACTACCGTGGCTTTTGTCCAAAGCAGCTTGAGGTGGTTTGGAGCCTACTCCTGTAAATCGACTCCGAGGGACCTACCCTCATCTCTTGTGCAGCCTCGTGGCGCACTTCTTATCGTAATCAACACTTTTAAGGTGCTTAAAGGGGTTACAACTACCAGAAGTTATCAACACCCTACGGTAAATCAGTCACACTCAAAATCTCGAGGTCTTGATCTGTGCCACAGCACTCGACGAAAGCAACGACAGCGAACCAGCCAACCCTAAGACAGCAAGCAAAAGCATTGCTTTGCGCATCTCAAATATCCTCCGGTTAGGATATTGCTAAAATGCAGAACTTCGCGCCTGGGCCCTATTGCCTGTCGTACAAAGATAGACGTTCAAAAGGATTATCTTGGGCATCTGTGCCTCTGTAAGTCTGACGCATCCTCTTGCCGTCTTTACTAAAAGTCTTATGAATTACTCCTATCTGCTTGCCGTTTTGCATGACCGTTACATACCAGTCGCCCGGTTCAATCAGTGTTTCAATATAAGATGTTTTCTCATCGCCGCCCTGAAGAATATCCACGGTTCCTCCCTGTTGGGGCCAAGTAGCTTTAAATGAAATGGGCGAACCATTCGCCTCAATACCTGTCGCTGTGAACTCCATCTGATCGACATCTAGCTCTCGATAAACTTCCGTTCGTTCCTTTGGCATCACTTCTGTCGCTGGAAACTTCGATTCTGCTAAATTTAGCTTCCATGTGCCGATAATCAAATCCGCTGCCCACAGGTTGCTAGCTAAAAAGAGGATAATGATAAGAAGAAAAATGACTTTACGCATAGCCTGTTTCCTCCAAAGGAAGTATTGTTAACTTATCGTTATATGCACTTTTTCAACACCCAAAAAGGTTACAACTACCAGATATAATCAACACCCCACGGATGTTTTAATCGCACTCGAAATCATCTTCTCCAACGGGATGGCAGAAATCACCCCATTTTCCGGATGTGCGCCAGTAATCCACCAAACCCAAATCACGGACGAGATCCTTGAACCTCGGTAACTGGCGCATTCCTTTGTTAATCGGTCGCCAGATTTGCCAAATTAAATTCGGATCTGATCCAATCGATTCCCTACATGCCAGGAGTGCAAGTTCATGTTCACCAAAGTACGACGCCCACACAGGAATCAAGAGGCGATTGAAGGGATTATTGTATGCCGGATCAGTCAAGAAAAGTCTGAGTTCAACTCCGGCTTCTTCCGGTGTATCGAGCAGGGCATGCATGACCTGATTAATGTCGCGTGTATCAGATCTGTTGATGCCAAGAAGTTCCGTGTTCAGAACCAGCGCCACATATTCATCTATCAATGCCCGGTTGTTCTCCTCCAGCGCAAATAACAGAAGAAACGAGTTATAAAGTGCGGGCTGGTCGCTCAGTTCTCTTGCCTTTTTCATTGCCATAACAGCGGCATCGATGTTTCCGCTAAATTCATAGGTGAGTCCAAGCCAAAGATGGGTGTCAGAAGACAAGGGTTCCAGCCGCACGCAGCGTTGAATATAATCAATGGCCTCAGTGGGTCGACCCACTCGATTGAGAAACCACCCATATCCATTATTCGTCTCAAAGTTCGCCGGGGCCAACGCGAGGGCTTTTTTATATAACCGCTCAACTTCCACGTAGTCGCCGCTTCGTGATGCAGCAATTCTAAGAGCGACATCAGTCTCTGGAATGAGTTCAACGACACGAGAACGAGCCGCTTCTCTTTTTGCTAAGAACTCCTCGCCCCTTTCAGGAATTAAAAAAACTGCAATACTATAAAAGTTGGCCAAGGCATTCCAGCCAATGGCAAAGTCCGGGTCCAGGGCAACGGCTTGCTCCAGTTGTTCAATCGCTTGGGAAATATTATCCCGTCCACCTTCTAACATCAAGGAACGACCTTCCAAGAGGGCATCATAAGCAGCGATATTCCTGGTCATGCCCGGCGCATGACCCAGTTCTCCCACCCCCAGGGTGATCTGCAGGGCATCCGCGACCGATTGCGCGATATCATCCTGAACATCGAAGATGTCCTTAAGTTCACGGTCATAGGTTTTTGACCAGAGATGTAAATCGTCTGCAGCTCGAACCAATTGGGCAGTGATTCTTAGTGCATTCCCAGCTTTTCTTACACTTCCTTCAAGGATATACTCAACACCTAGTACACTCGCAATCTCCTGAATCGTCTTATTGGAACCTTTAAAGGAGGATGACGATGTCCTTCCAACGACGCCCAGATCCGATATCCGGGTGAGGGAATTTATTAGTTCTTCCGCGATGCCGTCAGCAAAATACTCCTGATCCTTTTCAGGTGAGAGGTCTGTAAATGGGAGGACTGCAATAGTCTTTGGTCCTTCTTTCACCTCGGTGACTACAGGCGCTTGACGAAAAGAGAGGTACCAGATCGCCATAGCTCCCAAGATAATGATGGCAACAACAGACAAGGCCACCCTTTGCCATGTTATCATTCCAGACTTCTTCTCTTTCACTATTTTAGTAGGAATCTCAGGTTCCATTCGTATTCGATAAACCCGTATAGGCTCCTTGATATTCTTGACAGTATGCTCGCCCAAAAAATCATAGGTCATGGAGAGCTTATTCCTTATGCTGTCATAAACACTCCCTGAGATGCAGATGCCTCCACCCTCCGCTAAACCCTCTACACGCGCTGCTACATTTATACCATCACCGTATATACGACCTCCTTCCTCTATAACATCCCCAAGATTTATTCCTATGCGAAACTGCATCTTACGGCTTTCAGGCAGATCCGCATTCCTGATCCTGAGTTCCTCCTGTATCTCAACAGCACAACGCACTGCATCCATTACACTGCCAAACTCGGCCAGAAGATTGTCCCCGGGGGAGTCCACAACACGACCATGGTATCTTTCAATAAGGGAGGATATTAAGTTTCGGTAGGCAGTCAGGGTCCGGACGGTACTATCCTCATCCTCACCCATAAGACGACTGTAGCCGACAACATCTGCACTAAGTATTGCGGTGAGTTTACGTTGGAAACCTTCTGTGTTCATGTGGTCAACTTTCTAATATTTATCGTAATCAATACTTTTAAAACACCTAAAAAGGTTACAACTACCAGAAGTTATCAACACCCTGTGGACATTTTAATCACATACAAAATCGCCGTCACCAACCGGGCGACAAAGGTCAGGCCAACCGAACTTGTTCCAATAGTCCACAAGGCCGAGCTTTTTGAAAAATTTTTTAAATCGCGGTGTTTGACGAACTTCATGCATTACAGGAAACCAGGCCAAAAAAATACCTGAAGCTTCTATTTTAATCCCTTTTTCCATGGCATCCATTGCAAATTCAGGATCACCAAAATATGCAGCCCACATCGAAATATATAGAAATTCAGCGCTACTAAAATTATTACTTTCTGTATACAATCGGCAAAGTTCCGCAAGTCCTTTTTGGGGGGATTCCAGATAGTCCTTTACTGTATCACAAATCGGGTCTGACAAGATTATCTCATCACGAGATAAGACATTTATGAATCCAATACGTATAAATGTTATGTATTGGTTTCCCAAAAACCATTGATCACCAAACAATACTTTCCCACGTTGATACTCTTCCTCGGCACGCGTTTTATCGCCAAGGAGGGCGAAATTCAACATATTAGTTGCGCGACCATTTTGATGGATTGGGTCATTTTGTTGTGCCTTTTCCAAGAGTTCATTGGCCATTTTGAAGTTGCCAACCGCCTGATAGTGTATAGCTTGATAAATAATTTCATAGCCAGTCAATTGTTCAGGTGCAATTACAAAGGCCTTATTAAAATCTAATCTCGCTTCAATAAAGTCGCCTCTTATTGTTTTTATCCAGCCTAATGAGGTATACACGAAAACAAGATTAGGTTCGAGTTCAACTGCCCTCAATGCTGCCTTTAGCGCCATATCCTTCTCAACACCAGCGCTAATGGAAGGGCCAAATATCGAGCGATAACTGTGAATATCAGCTTTATACGACCATGCAAGTGCAAATTTAGGATCAAGATCAATTACTGCATTAATTGATTTTAAGGCTCGCTCTGTCTCCCCGGCATTGAATAGGCCTCGGGTTACCAAATATAGTGCGTAGGCTTCTGTATTCTCGGTTCCACCTGGTAATCGAAAGAAGCGGCCAACTCCAAGTGTTATTTTAAGCTCATTGGCAATGGCCTTTGCAATATCTTCCTGCACTTCGAAAATGTCCTTTAGCTCTCGGTCATAGGTTTTTGACCAGAGATTGGTACCATCAACTGCTTTAACTAACTGAGCAGTTATCCGCATGGCATTTCCAGCCTTCCTTACACTTCCTTCAAGAATATTATCAACGCCGAGCACATTGGCAATCTCTTGAATTGTCTTGTTCGTGCCTTTAAAAGAGAAAGAAGATGTTCTTGCTATGACGGTTAGATCAGGTATTTGTGCAAGGCTGTTGAGTATTTCTTCTGATAAGCCATCAACAAAATATACCTGTTCAGGGTCAGATGAGAGATTTTCAAAAGGGAGGACTGCAATTGCTTTTTTTGCCTTTACTGCCTCGCTCACGACAGGAACTTGCGCAGTCTCAGTAGAAACCGGTTTTACTTTTCTTGATTGGTGAGAATAGATGATCCAACTGAATAATCCAGCTGCAATAATTATGAGGGTAATGAAAGTACCCATGACCAGCCTGCGGGATATTTTTCTTTCCTGAAATCTTTTCTCACCAATTACCTTTCCCGCAGTTTCAAAACCCGTTAGCACACGGTAAACCCGGACAGGTTCGTCTATATTCTTTACACTGTGTTCTCCTAAATATTCATATCCCAGATCAAGTTTTGTTTTGACCTGATCATAGGCTGTTCTGGAAATACATATTCCTCCGGGTTCAGCAAGTGCTTCAAGCCGAGCAGCAATATTAATGCCATCACCATATATCCGACCATCCTCTTCAATTACATCTCCCAGATTTATACCTATCCGGAACTCCATTCGGCGGTTTTCTATTAATTCTGCATTTTTAATCCTCAACTCTTTTTGGATTTTAACCGCACAATCAACAGCCTTCACTACACTGCTGAACTCAGCAAGTATGTTGTCTCCTGGATCATCAACAACACGACCCTCATATTCTTTTACAAGTTTAGATATTAGTTTCTTATTTTCTTCCAGGTTTCGGACAGTAGACGCCTCATTCTCTCTCATAAGACGGCTATACCCAACAACATCAGCGCTGAGAATTGCGGTGAGTTTACGTTGGAAACCTTCTGTGGTCATGGGATCATCCCCTTTTGCAGCCTTAAGGCTGAAAAAACAGAGGTTGTTCACACAGTAAGGAAAAAAGAATGGAATATAATGTTAGGTTGTTGGTTAATTCATTGTCTTATTGAATGAAATTATATGAATAATATCGGTTTTAGGCAATGAATAGATTTTCCGGGTAAATCAGTATTTAATGCCTAAGATCACCGTCGGTAATGAAGCGTAGCGAAATTGTTATCCGGTAGAGCGTATAGTTCGCAATCCGAAAGGTCGGTGTGTTAAAAAATGCCCAAATAATATACGATCGCAACAAGAACAACAATCAATACAATAGTAAGAACGATCTTAATGATTACTTTAATAGTTCTATGAGTAACTATAAAAGCAATGAGACCAATACATGCTACAGCAATAATATACATGATTTCCCTTGGAATGGATTTAATTAAGTCATTTAATTGTTCCATAATTTCACTCCTATTTAATGGTTTAATGGTATCTATTGTTTTTCAGAGATGATCAGACAAACAATTATAATATATCTTATAATCGAAAGATACTCTATTTGAACTAGTCTTCTTCATTATATTCCGGATACAGTTTCTTCATGCATTCAGGACAAATACCATGGGTGAATTTAGCTTCAGAATGATTCTGAATATAAATTTCAATTGTATTCCAATACCCTTTATCATCGCGGATCTTTTTGCAGCTTGCGCAAATGGGAAATAAGCCCCTCAGGGTTTTAATCTCATTATGAGCTTTTTGGAGTTTGTTAAATGTGAATTGAAAAAGTAAACCGAAACTAAAAAGTAAAGCCGTAACGACTGAACGCATCCAAAGCTCGTTTGGATCGTCTGTTAATAATTCTTCCATAAAATTGCCCATCTTAAATATAACAACACGGATAATGGATTCAATTACCCACCAAAACACGCCGAGGCCAATCCCGATCCATATAAATGACTTACTGATTTTAAGCTTCATGACTCTTATCCTTAATTATTAAATCAACGATTTCTGCTTTAATATCTCCTCATATTGTGTGGCACGCGCGTCCGCCTCTCGAAAACGCTCAGCCAGCGTATTCATAAAGAGACCTGCCCAGGACCCAAGGCCAAGATCCTCTTCAAAGTGACGTTTTGTAACTACAGCAAGAGCGACCTCATCTATCGCTTCAACGCTTGCTGAACGCGGCTTGCTCGTAAACACAGAGGTCTCTCCAAATACTTCTCCGATCCCCATAATTCGCATCTCAATCTTTTTACCATCTACAGTCTTGAAAGCACGGCATTTACCGCTCCTGATAATATATGCCTCATCCCCATGATCGCCCTCACGCACAATCATTTCACCGGGTTTATAAGTCCTTACAGGAAAATGCCAGCCGCCAGCGAGGAAGCTCTCCAATGCGTTTTTGAGTTCTTCCACAGACTGGTATCGTTCCGCCGGGTCTTTGCTCATAGCCTTCATCGCAATCTTGACAAGCCCAACCGGAAGCGGAAGATTGACTTTCTCGTCAGGGGGCTGGATCTCACATTTTCTCGCATTAAGTACCATATCTACCAGTGAATCGCCCCAGATCGGGGGTGACCCGGTTAAGATCTGATAGATAATGGCGCCAAGGGAGAATACATCGCTGCGCTCGTCAATGGCGTCAATATCTCCGGATGCCTGCTCGGGCGCCATATAGCATGGTGTACCTACCACGGCGCCTTGCTCCTCCTCTATGGCGATATACTTTTTTCGCTTCTTTAACTCGGGAATCTCCTGGCTGGCAGCCGACGATTCCGCATTCGCCTTTACTCTGGCAATGCCCCAGTCCATGAGGTAGACCTGACCGAAATTTCCCACCATGATATTGGCCGGCTTGAGATCTCGGTGAAGCACGCCCTTGCTGTGAGCGTATGAGACCGCATCGCAGACCTTGATCATAATCTGTATCATGCGGAACAGATCATTTTCAGTCCGGGAGGATATGTCTTGCTCGTCAATAATTTCGTATAGAGGCTTGCCATATACCTTCTTCATGGTGAAAAATAGCTGATTCTTTTTGTATATCCCCAGCTCGTATATGGGTACGATATAAGGGTGATCGAGCTGGGCAGTTATCTGTGCCTCCACCACCATATGGTTGAGCGCATGTTGGTCCTTTTTCATGTCTTCCCGGAGCACCTTCATGGCGATGGTGCGCATCAGGTTTGTATCAACGGCGTCCATGAGTAAGGACATGCCGCCCTCAGCAAAGTGATCCCTTTGGAACAAACATCGATCAGTCCTGGTTTCAGGTTCTCTGGCATCGACATAGACTATACTTTCCAACATGGCTGCCTCCAACTTCAAGTTATAA
>Ga0214474_1001200_pt1 | contig 12046 bp, 9 predicted proteins | sample RVTome_2_FD_187335 | JGI IMG/M metagenome (GOLD analysis project Ga0214474, IMG submission 187335) | Soil microbial communities from uranium-contaminated site in the Upper Colorado River Basin, Wyoming, United States - RVT95D214 HiSeq ...
CGAACCACTAAAAGAGAATAAAAAGATAGAAAAGCAGTGATTTTTTTATAAGTGTTACATCATACCTAAAAATACCGGAACTGCAACAGCAGCTAAGAAGCTAAGGATGACCACAACCGTCATCAATTCTATAAGTGAGAAACCTTTTGAGTTTCTAAAATTTTGCTTAGCACCTTTTGTAAAAAACCACTCTGCAGCATAAACTTAGAAAAATTTATAACACAATACCCAGAAAAAATCTATATTGTATTTTTTCAGAATACGAGCCGTGTGTCAAATTACTGTTCTTCTGCATTTAAGAATAGAAGTGTTTGACCAAATTCTGAATATCCTTTAAAATCAATCATGCGAGAGTGGCGGAACTGGCAGACGCGCTGGACTTAGGACGCTTCCAAGCCACTTTTTGCAAAGGGGCCTCTGGTCTGGATTTTGGTTTAATTAATTGATTTCAAATAGAAAAGACTACTTTATTCGTTCCTATATTTTCCATATATTATGTAAAATTGGAAATTTTCTGCTACAATTTTACTACACTATTAGGTATTGATTAAATTTAACAAAAGTGATTGTAAATGGGCTTAATTTATTGAAGTTTAGCTTTATTGAGTATATAATATTGACAAAATTCATTAACGCCCGTTACTGAGGACGACTAACAATGATTGAATTACTAACACTGGAAAAAGCTGTTTTAGGGGTACATTTTGAGAAAGGGTTTTTATATTGGGATAATTGTGGAAAGATTTGGCGTGATATTGTTGCCAAGTACCCGGAGTTAGAAGCAGATTCCGTTTCTACAGAAGGAGCTCAATTATCGATTGGGGATGAGTCACTGAGTATAAAATTTAATACAAAGTCTATTAATGTCAGTCAAGATTACCCTGCTAATTTAAATAATTTTGGAAAATTTATAAATGATGCTGTGCATTTAATTTCAAATTATTTAGAGATAAAAAGTTTTTCTAGAATAGGGAATAGATTTATTTATATTTTACCAGTTGATAATTTGAACGAGGTGTTGAAACTATTTAAAAAAACGGGTTTTTTCAATATTCCAACCGAGAAGCTTGCTAAGTTCGGCAAGTCAATTAGTGAACCTAGTTTAAGGTTTATTGTAAATGAGGACGAAGATTTTATGAATATCATTAATTTGAAGTATATGGCAAGGACAGTAGTGTTGAAAGTTCCCAAGCCTTTGAAACTCGATACTTCAAAGTTTATTTCAACTGGACTTTCTATAGATATTGATCGTATAACGGTTAAACCTGTAGATCTTTCAATTCTTGACTTCGAGGAATACGTGAGAGTAAATAGTCGTAAGGTCGGCTTATTGATCGAAGACCTTTTTATGAAGGAGTAACGCATGCCGCAAAGTATTGATAAAAGAGCTAAAGAAACAGAAATAATACTGAAAAGTTTTGATGTATTTAAGGAGTCGATAATTGATGCTGGATTCGATTTTCAGACTACATTTCCTGAGGTGCCCATTGAGACAGTAAAATTACAGACTCGCCTTTTAGGGACAATTGATGAATATAAAACGGATGTCCTAAAAGGAAAACCACCCACGGAACAGGAAAAGCTCTCAGCTGAGAAATTGTATGGAGTGTCTGGACAAGTAGGGAATAGCGGTATTGGTAAGATCGTCGATATAATAAATGAATGTAGAGAATACTTAAGGTTGGCACTTGAAAATTTCGAGGAGGAAGCTTTAAGAGAGAATCAAATGGTTCTTTTGTTGTCATGTATTTACGAGTTTGATTATCATCGAATGCCTAGTGAAAATCTGTATGATCTTATTATAAATTTAAAATATGGACTTTATAATCATAGAACAAGAACTTACAAGGAAGAGGAAATACAGGGATTAAAACAGGTTTTTGACCTAATGAGGAAAACTCTATTTATGTCTGATGAAATGCTTGATAGTTGTTTAGATATCCTTGATAAATGTGGTTTTGAACTATCAGCTCCGTTTACGGATGTTGATATAGATTGTAATGTCTGATAATTTCTTACTTGAAACAACCGCGGTCATTGATTTTCTTTTTAAGCCAAAATTAAAAGAAAAAATATTTTCGGTTTTGCATGATGCTTCGCAGAAAACGACTTTAAATTATGTGAAGATGGAAATTAAGAGGGGATTCTTAAACAATTTAGTTTTGCTATACAACAAAATAAGAGAAAGCAATAAACTGTCCGATGTTTTTGATTATCTTTCTACGATTTCATCGACGCCACTGAAAAAACAATTAAGTACTATGCTTGAAGCACTGGCAATTTGTAGCAGAGAGGTAGAAAGAGAGAGACCTGATAGAATCAGGGAAGAATATGGAAATGTTGATAATCAGTTAATAGAAATTGCTGGCATTTTAAGATTGAAAATTTTACGTTTATTTAGACAAGTTGATAAGATGGTCGACACATTATTAAATCCTATGGATTGCTTTGTTGATATTAAGCCACCAGTTGAAATGAAGAAATGGGGAAGAATTGATAATAAGCCTTCTTGGTGTAGTGGTTCTAAAAAGGAATGTTCTATTAAGAAATTCTTTATTGATAATGTGAATTCCTTTAAACAAATATATGAACAATTGAAAGAGATTCCTGAGAAAGACAGGGACGTAGAGACGCAAAAAAGGATAAAGAGTTTGAAAAAAATTTTAGGGTTGTTGCCATCTTCAACTAGATATTTTGGCAATCATCATCAGAATTATAGACTCTGTTGGAACTGTGGAGACGCTGTTATAGCAGTTGCAACACCAGAAAATTTTATAGTTTTGAATAATAATGAAAGTCACTATTTGCCAATCTGTAGAATAATCGGGAAAAAAAGTATGACTTACCGATGAATTTAGATATGATTTTTTTTAATGAAGTTGTTCCCATATTTTAGTTTTTTTATATGAAATATAAATTGTCTCTCTTGGAAACAAAAAATTGATCCTGCCTTCAATAAATAATCTTCCATAAGCTTATCTTCAAAATTCATGACAGGAAGCAAAAAACTAAATTATAGTTTCCTTTAAAATCCCTGTAAATGTCTTAACTGTTAAATTCCTTAGATAATCAGGAATAAATCTATTTAACCAGTTAAGTCTTTTACAGGGTTTATGATGATAAGCATAACTATGTTTTAGTTCGCGACTGGCGTTAGTTTTGATAAGCTCTCCGAATGTAATTAAGTTTCTGGTGTTATATAATGTTTTTATGCAGTATAAAGAATCTCAATTTTTGCTACAATTTTACTTCAGTAAAAAATATTTGTTGCTTCCTGTTATCAACAGAATCAAAAACTGATATAATTGTGCATATTACAACCAGAATTAAACATGATGCGACTCATAGAAGAATTAATAAAATCAGCGTGAAAGTGTACAAAATTGTTGATAATTTAAAGAGCAAGAAATGAAAGAAGAGAACAAAACAAAAAAACAACTCATAAATGAACTAATAGAACTGCGTCAGCAAATCACTGAAATAGAAGGAATAGAAACTGAACGTAGACAGACGAAGGAAAATATCCAGCGAAGCTATGACATTCAAACGGTAATAAATTCCGCACTAAAACTTTCATTGGAAGATATGCCTCTCGAAGAATTTCTGAAACATTCTCTCGACCTGATATTATCAATTCCGTGGCTTTCTTTAGAATCAAAAGGCAGTATATTTCTCGTTGGAGATCAGCCTGAGGTATTGGTAATGAAAATCCAAAAAAATCTTCCCGAGGAGATTCAGAAGCTATGTGCCCGGATTCCCTTTGGTAGATGTATCTGTGGTAAGGCAGCTCTCACACAAGAACCAATATTTATTGACCATCTCGACGAGAACCACGAAATTCAATTTGAAGGCATGTCACCACATGGTCATTACTGTGTGCCTATCTTGTTCGGTGGAAAAACACTTGGGGTGGTAGATCTATATGTGAAAGAAGGGCACCACCACGATCAAAGGGAAAAGGATTTCTTGACTGCTATTGCCAACACGCTGGCTGGAATCCTTATACGAAGGCAAGCGGAAGAAAGGATAGAGTATCTCGCTTATTATGATGCTTTGACAGGTCTTCCAAACAGGAATCTCTTTATTGACAGGATGAAACAGGGGATAGCAAGAGCAGAACCTACTTCAAGGTTTGTTGGAGTTTTAATCACTGATATTAAGAGGTTTAAGTCCATAAACGATACCTATGGATCTGAGTTTGGGGATAGGGTTTTAAAAGAGGTTGCAGAAAGACTCTCGAACTCTATCCGAGAAGGAGATACCGTAGCACGTCTGGGAAACGATGAATTTGGGATAGCATTAATTGATATCGCTTGCTCTGACGATATTATCCACGTTTTAGAGAAGATTATGAAGAGCGTCTCTCAACCCATGAGAGTTAGTGGAGAAGAAATAACCTTGACCTTTAATTTTGGTATCTCAATGTATCCTCATGACGGAAAAAATGCCGATGAACTATCAAAATCTGCAGGTTTGGCGCTTACAATAGCAAAAAAAGAGGTAGGGAAAACCTACCAGTTCTACACTGAAGACATGAATATTAAAGCATCAGAGTTTATAGCCATGGAAAAAAACCTTCGCACGGCCATTACTAATGAGGAATTTGTACTCCATTATCAACCTTACTGGGATATCAACACAAAAAAGATAGTTGGCATGGAAGCCCTTGTTAGGTGGCAAAGTAAGGATATGGGTTTAGTCTCACCGGGAAAGTTTATCCCAGTGCTTGAGGATACAGGGATGATTATAGAGGTTGGCGAATGGATCCTAAGGACAGCGCTAAGACAGATTAAGGAATGGCAGGATAAAGGATATCCTGTAGTACCAATCTCTGTAAATCTATCTTTAATTCAGTTCAGGCAAAAAGAAATGATAGAGATGGTGAAAAAGGCAATGAGAGAATTTAGTTTTCATCCATCGCTCCTTACCCTGGAGATAACAGAAAGCGCCTTTATGCAGGACATAGAATATACAAACTCAGTTATCAATACAGTTAAGGATATAGGTATTTCAATATCCATTGATGATTTTGGGACTGGCTATTCATCATTGGCATATCTTAAAAGATTTCCAATTGACAATCTGAAAATTGATATATCCTTTATAAGGGAAATAACAACAGATACTGACACTGCCTCAATAGTAACCGCTATCATAGCAATGGCACATACCCTGAATTTAAAAACAATTGCAGAAGGGATAGAAACTGAAGAGCAATGGAAGTTCTTGCGCCTTTTAAGATGTGATATGGGGCAGGGTTATTACATTAGCAAACCTCTACCCGCAGAAGACGCTGTAAAATTGCTCATATCATAACTATGTATAATCCACAAAACCCTCTATCATTAACAAGGCGAGAAAATTAATAATGACGCCTTTCCTTTAATCAAGTATTGATAAAAGGGGAAACACCTTTTTTCTTTGCAACAACTTGTATGTATGTTTCTCCTAATAATACTTAACCTTCAGATTTTATTAAAATTCAACCTTTGTAGGTGAAGTTCGCAAAATAATTTTTTCTATAAAATCAGGTTTTGATATAATTTTGCATGAAATACAAAGCATCGTCTTGGAAACAAAAAATTGATCCTGCCTTCAATAAATAATCTTCCATAAGCTTATCTTCAAAATTCATGATAGGAAGCAAAAGAACTAAATCATAGTTTCAATTAAACAATTCCCTGTAAATGTCTTGACTGTTAAATTCCATAATTACCTATGATAAATATATTTAACCAGTTAAGTCTTTTACAGGGTTTATGATGATAAGTATAACTATGTTTTAGTTCGCGACTGGCGTTAATTTTGATAAGCCCTCCGATAACGTTATAACTTCCAGAACTGTGCAAATATAAAACCTGATATAATTGTGTGAGGTACAGATGGAAATGGAAAAGTTAAATCATAGGGGAGTATGACATGCATGACTTTTACTCAAAACTCGCATCAGAGATATTGAAATATGCCTTGATAGGCGTTGCAATTGGTGTTGCAATATTGATCATCAAAATAAAGTTGAATAGGAAAAAGTAGAGTAAGAGACGACAAGAGGTCCTTCCTGAAAGAAAGTTTTTAATATCTATTTCTATAGTGATTATTTCATCAGATAATCTACACAATTAATAAAAAATTTATATCCATACATCTTCATATTTTCTTCATAGTTCCTTCGTCACATCTTCATATTTTTCTTTTATACTTAAACATAAAAATCACTTTTAAGGCAGCCAGTAACCCCTCCAACTGGCTGCCGACCTCTAAACTCACTGGGCAGCTTTGACGAGCCGATTACTTCCTGTAGTTGACACCATTAAAACTTGATATAATTGTGCAAAGTATAAATGAAAATTAATAATTATAAAAGCTACAAGATTGCTATCTTAACGATTTCAATTTCAGTATGCCTACTTTCATTTTTCCTATATATATTGACCTCGAATATCGATGCAACATCTCCGTTTTACATCATCGAACCTATAACTAAGCCAGCTCTTATTATATCTTTGATGATGTCCAGTTTCTTGCACAGGCCGGGCTTATAGAGTTGAAGAAAGTAAAGAATGGGAGAGAGAAAACCACACCGTTAGTAAATTATGACAAGATCCTTATCGAGATACCGGTATAGTCAGAGTTTGTTTCATAGCTTACACACGTTAGACAAAAGAATTATAATTTGTTTAAAATCAATCATGCGAGAGTGGCGGAACTGGCAGACGCGCTGGACTTAGGATCCAGTGGGTAACTCCGTGGGGGTTCAACTCCCCCCCCTCGCACCACAGCCTTCTAATTTTCTGTCAATCATTACCATGTCAAATCTGTCCGTAGAGCTTGAAATCCACAGACTCCTTTATCTTTAAGAAGTTTTCATATTATACATAACAGCTATGAACCAGCCTTAATCTTTTTCTTGATATGCTCCTCAATCATAAAAAGGGTAGTCAGTTCTTCTCCCACAATCCTCTGCACTCTGACAAGCTTTTCATGAGGGATATCCCTGCTGAGTCTGTGGCATGTAAAGTTAACACAGATGACAGGGCGGGTACTGAGAGAACATCCGTGTTTTGTGAGGAAAGCGCAAAGATCAGGCTCTTGTGTTTGTATGTGGACGGATACACCGAGCAGAAGGTTAATCAAAATAAGAACGCTGTCGCATTTATAGCCGGTATGTACGCTGCAGCACGTTCCCTCGCCATTTACTGCACAATCAGCACATTCTTGAACTATCCCTGAAGTAACCATTTCATTTTTTGATATTTCTATGTTGCGATCCAATTTTTGTAAAAGGTTCGTGAGCGTAGAATCATTACGTAACACGTGTTCGAATGACGCATAGAGTTTATAAGCTGAGGCAACTATGTCGGAAATACTTCTACTGGAAGGTTCGATTGTGCAAATACTCCTCGATGCCTGTTTGTGACCTCAATCTCTGATAGATAATGTCAGCTATCTTAAAGAGGTTAACTGTGTCTTCCTTGTTATACATTGTGAGCAAATCCAGTGCCTCGCTGCTTCCCCTTCTTGCAGACTCCCAGAGCTTTACGGCATCATAACCATTTATGCCCCTGACAGCTTCGTGTCTTTCGATTCCAAGATATGTCTCAAGCTTCTTAAGTCCATTTTTAAACCCGAGTCTCCTTGAACCAAAGCAGATGTCAAAATGAGGGATATCGAATTTCAAATCAGGCATTGACCTCTTGAGAAAAGGGATGTCAAAAGCAGAGCCGTAAAATGTTATAAGGTATTTATATCTGGAAAGTTCTTTTTTTAGATTCTCACGAGTAAGGTTCATATCCCTTAAAAAACATTTGTAGTCATAGCCGTCGTATATGCCGACCATAGTTGTATAGCCTCCGCTCTCAGGCATAAGACCGTTTGTCTCTATGTCCAAGCAGGCTGCTTCTCCTTTGAAGATATCAAAAAGCCTCCAATGTTCTCTTCTTTTGATAGTGCTTGCGAAATATTCAGCATTGGCATTATCAAGCTCGCTTAAGGCATAAGACAGGCATTTATCATAGAAGCTTTTTTTATTATGGTTCATGAAGTTTAAATCCGAAGTATTTATGAAATCATCCCATGTTAATATTCCACTCCTCCAGAGTCTTTTTTCAAGCCTTTCGCCGATGCCGCTTAAAATGCTGAATGTATTTCTTATCATGTGCCTTTGTTATTTATAAATTTTTCTCATTTAAGTCTTAGAAAGATTTTTAATCTTTTGTAAACCCTCGGCAGCCCTTTCATTAGCCGGGTCGAGTTTTATTGCCTTTTCAAAGGTATTTTTTGCCCTCAGGTTAAAACCAAGCTGCAGATAAATATGGCCGACCTCAGCCATATAATCAGCGTTAAACGGTTCAATCTTAAGTGCCTTACTTATAGCCTTCTCTGCCTCACCCAATTTTTTATTTTTCGTTAGTGATAAACCGTGGTAGAAGTGATAAGCTGGTACCGAACTATCGAGATAAGCAGCCTGCCCGAATAACTCTGCTGCCTCAGTATAAGCTCCTTTTTTGAATGCATCTTTGCCTTCTTTGAACCTGGCCCTTGCTGTCTCCAAATTGTTACTTGCAATCTTTGCAGGCCTGATTGATAAGTTCTGGTCGTATTCCCGTCGCATCTTTGGGTCAGAGAGGATTTTATATGCATCGGTTATTTGAGAAAAGATCATATTCAATTTGTTCTTGAGGGTCTCAGAGGGCAGATAGAAATGTTTATCAGGATGGAACTCCTTTGCGACCTTATAATATGCCTTCTTAATCTTATCCATAGTAGCCCATTTCTTGATTCCAAAAATGCCATAGTAGTCTGTAATTTCAATCCTCTTATAAAGATCTTCAACTTTCTCAATGAAAGCTGAATCTACCTCTATTTTTGGTTCTTTCGTTATCTCCTCCAATGTTTCATCTTCTTTTAAACCTTTTTCTTTGATCTCGATTATTCTTGTACTGATCAGGGCATAGAGGGTTTTCATTGTCTGGAAATTATCTAAGGGTGAGATAGCAAGTATCTCATGAATATTACGCTTGCCATCTATCAGGGATAGGATATCTTTATCTTTATTATCGAGGTTTATATCCTGGAATAAGTTCATCGGGTCAGTGGAATAGTAAAGTATCGTATCCATAGGGGGCAGAGCATTTTTAATATGAATGAGGTTGTTTATTCTCTTAATTCCACGATATATAAGGTTTGCAGCACTGAGTTTAAGTGTTATGACCTCGTCTGAAAGAAGCGGGCCTTCTTTGAATATAAAATTACCATCTTCCCATTGAAAGAGGCTCAGAACGATCTCTTCAACCTGATGCCTTACTGCCTGGATGAGATCTTCTGGTTTAATATAGCCGAGTTCAACAAGAGCCGCACCCAGACGCTTTCCTGTTTTCTTAATAATATCAACTGATTGGTAATACTGGTCAGCAGTGATTCTGCCAGTCTTTAACAGTACCTCTCCCAGACGGTCTTCTTCCTTGTTTGATGTGGCAAAGACCATATCCCCATTTTTCATATATATTTTTTTAGAGATAAAACCATTTTTTATCTCGATTATTCCGTCCTTTTCACTCCTGTGCAGGTCAAGGAAGATATCAGCGAGTGGATAATGTTTTAAAAGACCGGAGATTGATCTCCTTTCAATTCCGACCCTGAGATGTGAATTAGCCTTCTCTGACCATACAATCGTGCCATCGATATTCAGGTTGAGGTCTTCGAGCTTCAAATCAATGACAGAGCCTGAGGTTACAGGTGGTCTATTCTCGATGGATAAGCCGATGCCTCCCAGGGAATAATCAATGGTATTAGCCTGGAATGAATTTCCTCCAATTGATAAATGAAATCCTGATTTGAGTCTGTATCTCTTAAATCGCCTTTTGTCTTTACCTGATAACATCGAGTAAGTATATTAAACCTTTGTAATCAAAATCAATGATAAGGTATACCCTTTCTACATCGTAGCATATGGCAGGGTGAGTTTAGTAACCTGATTCTTTTCTCCGAGTTTACCGATTTCTTTTCCATCAAACACTAACTTTACCCCTCCGGCATTACCGATTTTTAATGAAAAACTATTATTTGCTTGCAGTTTGACTGAGGCCCCGGGTTTCAACAGCATTTCTTTTGAATCGGCATTGTCTATATTTACTAAAAGCCAGGTTGTATCAATAGCAAGTATCTCAAGGACATGAGGTAAATTTTCCGTTTTTAAAATGTTTTCTTTTTTAGTCTCGACAGCAGGTGGAGGTATCTCTTTTTTAGTTTCGACGTATGGTGCAGACACATCTTTTTTGGTTTCAGTAGCCGGTAGCGGCATCTCCGGTGTTTTCCGTAAGGGTGTGAATAGAATAAATGTGATAGTTATTATTAACAGTACTAATAGCGCTGGAATTAAAAAGAACCTGATCTTCAGTTTTTTTTTAAATGTAATCTCCTTTTCACTATTTCCCATGTATTCATCTTTAGGCGGAGACATTTGTTGATTATAGGCGTTGATGGCAATTTCCGGGTCGATTTTCAAGAGGTCAGCATATTCGCGAATATAGCCTTTTACGTAAACTTCCACAGGAAGCTTTTTAAAATCATCATCCTCGATTGCCTTGAGGTAGTCGTATCTTATTTTAAGGGTTTTGGATATTTCCCTGAGATCCTGACCTGATTCTTCGCGTCTCTTCCTTAATATTTCCCCGACCAATGCGCCTCCTTGTCTACAGGTCGTTTTGATAATAATAACATATATAAAGGCAATAAATCTGAAGAGCGCATTGTAAACACACTATGCTATTATAGCTAACAATGAATCGGGTTGTTGTTACAGGTATCGGTGCTGTTAGTCCTCTTGGAAATTCATTTAATGAATCCTGGGAGGCAACAAAGGCAGGGCTATCAGGCATAGCGCCTGTTGCAAAATTTGATGTCTCTGATGTAGGTTGGAAAGTCGCAGGTGAATTGAAAGGATTTGATTCAGGGAAATATCTTTCTCTGAAAGAGATAAACCGTCTTGACCCTTTCGTGCATTATGCTGTTGCAGCAGCAATAATGGCAGCAGAGGATGCAGGACTGATAGAACAGAAGTCAAAAGATAGAAGTCAGAAATCAGCAATCAGTTCCCCCACCCATCCCTCCCCCTTGAGGGGGGAGGGCAAGGGAGAGGGTGAAAACTCCGAACTCTTAAACTCAGCAGGGGTTATTATTGGTTCAAGCCGCGGTGGAATAAGCACAATAGAAAAAGAATTGCAAAGAAAGTACTTATCAGGTATTTCGCGTCATTCATCAAGAACGTCTGCCTATCTTATGTCTTCAACAACAATAAGTATGGCTTCTTCTTATGTTGCTCAAAAACTTGGAATAAAAGGCTTCTGTCTCGGTATATCCAATGCATGTGCGTCAGGCACAAGTGCAATAGGTGAAGCATATAGATTAATCAGGTCAGGCTATCAGTGCCTACTGTTGTGTGGTGGTGCTGAGGCCCCTGTATGCAGGCTGAGTGTGGAAGGATATGGTTCATCGGGTGTTTTATCTAAGGTCAATAATTCCTCTGCGAGCAGGCCGTTTGACAGGACAAGGGATGGATTTGTCCTGTCAGAAGGGGCGTGTGTCTTTGTTCTGGAAGATTATGGGAGTGCATTAAAAAGAGGTGCAAGGATATATGGGGAGATTGTAGGCTATGGGAATACAACAGATGCATTTCATCAAACAATGCCATATCCGGAAGGTGAGGCAAAGGCAATAAAGACTGCAATAGATGAGGCAGGATTGAAGCCTGGAGATATTGATTTTATTAATGCACATGGTACATCAACACCCTTAGGTGATAAAACAGAGACCGAGGCGATAAAGCTGTCATTTGGCAATAGAGCCTATCATATCCCTGTAACTTCTATTAAATCCGTAACAGGCCATATGCTTGCTGCATCCGGTGCCCTTGAGGCAGCGGTTACCTTAATGAGCATGAACGAAGGAATTATCCCGCCTACGATCAACCTGAAAGAGAGAGACCCTGAATGCGATCTTGATTATGTGACTCAGTTAAGAAGATCCGAGGTTATGTTTGCTATTTCTA
>Ga0214474_1001201_pt1 | contig 12036 bp, 9 predicted proteins | sample RVTome_2_FD_187335 | JGI IMG/M metagenome (GOLD analysis project Ga0214474, IMG submission 187335) | Soil microbial communities from uranium-contaminated site in the Upper Colorado River Basin, Wyoming, United States - RVT95D214 HiSeq ...
AGAGAAGTTGCTTCAAACTGCTCAAAACTGGCCTTTCGCACAAGATCATTATAAAAGAAAAAATAAAGGGGAACAATAGGATCTCCTTCTCTTTGTGGCACGGTTGAAAATTCCGTTGAAACGGAGTGAAAGGAAGTTGTAGAATACGACTGATTGGAGAATAGCATCAGTGAAACATTGGAAGATTTTTTTCTCTACGCTTTTCGCCATCTTTCTCCTTTTGGGCTTTATTTCCTCTTCCGGTGCAGGAGAAGCTGATCTCTTTCGTAAGGTTGGGGCGAAACAGATGAAAGTAAAGAAGGTGGCACCCAATTTTTCCCTGGAGGACTTGAATGGTCAGAAGGTGGAGTTGAAAAAATTTAAGGGGAAGGTGATTTTCCTTAATTTCTGGGCAACCTGGTGTGGTCCTTGTAAGGAAGAGATGCCTTCCATGGAGACTCTGTGGCAATGGTATAAGGGGAAAGACTTCCTCTTGTTGGGTATTTCGGTTGATTACGGAGGAGTTAAGACAGTAAAAGAATTTATTGAGAAACAACGTTATACCTTCCGAGTTCTAATTGACCCTCAATGCCAGACCCTTGACCTCTATGAAATAAAAGCGATTCCAACCACTCTTATTATTGATAAAAAAGGGCAGATCGTAGCGGTGGCGACCGGACCCAAGAATTGGAGGAGTCCAGAAGCTGCATCTTTAGTCGATCTCCTGATCAAAAAATAAAAGGCTCATCTCCAGAAAAATTGATAATGTCATGAGGATTCAAGGGGTCGAGTCCCGTTTCCGGCCAGAATTCAATCCGAGGACTCAGCCGAATGCTCCGCCCTTTAGGCCGGGGAGTCGAAGAGTGGTTGTGATATTGGCAATGCTATCACCGATATTGATGAAGGTTGCTCCTGTGGAATGGAGAGAAAGAGAAACAATTGTATTGCCCTCGACGACGAAAAGGAGATAGAGGTAATAGAAAAAAGTTATTGATACGTTTGAAATGACCACTTTGACACATTTCCATAAAAAACGCTCAATTTAGGTTATAATTGGTTTAATTACAGGGAGGTGAGAAAAATGAAAGAGATCTTTACTATTCTTGTTGTTCTCCTATTTGCTTTTTCTCTCCAAGCTGGCACCCTTTATAAGTGGGTAGATAAACAAGGAGTGGTAAACTTTACTGATGACCTTACCAAAGTTCCTCCTTCCTACCGTAATCAAGTCGAAGTAGAAGAAAGTAAAGATATCCAAGAAGAAGTAACTCCTTTGTCTTCCCAGACAGTTAATCCTGACACCGAAAAGGAAGAGATTACAACGGATATTTATGGTCATGACGAGGCCTGGTGGCGGGAGAGAGTACGTCCATGGAAGCAACAACTTAAAGAGGCCACTGAAAAATATGAAGCTGCACAGAGGAAATTTTCAGAAAAGACAGCAGAATTAAGCCAGAGGGGATTGGTGAGTCATGCTCGGCATAAAATTTTGTCGGACCAATTTAAGCAAGAGACGATGGAATATGAGATCCAAATTGCTGAGGCGAATGAAATGCTAAGAAAGCTCTCAAAGGAGGCAGTGGAATCAAGGGCCAATCCAGATTGGCTGAAGTAATATTTCAAATTTAGGGATGACGAATTGAGAAATTGCGGAAATTTATACATGACGACATAAGTCTTATGCGGTTTGTCATTCCGGGCTTGACTTAGCCTGCCCCGTACTTGATACGGGGCAGGAATGACGGCCTTTGGTATGATTAATGTCGCTGTGAATATTTAATGCAACGTCATAAATTTGGAATTCCCAATATATAGTGAGCGCCAGAAATAAGTTGACGTTCATGTGGTGTCATTGCGACCTCGAACTCGTTTCGGGGGAAGCAATCTCATGGGATTGCCGCGCTTGCGCGCCGACCTTCCTACGCCCGCCGAAGCGGGCTTCGCGAAGGCGGGAGCGCTTCAGCGCGCAGGCACGTCGCTACGCCCTATACACCATGCGGTGCAGGGCAAGTATTAATCCCGCCAAGGCGGGATTCATCCGTAAGGAGTAGGGCGTTAAGGTAAGTGGTAACCCCCCCTTGCGACTCACGCCCTCACAGGTATTCAAATATGGAATCCAAGGATTCAAAAGAAGAGTTGGAACGCATTGATCTTCCCATTACTGGAATGTCGTGTGCCAGTTGTGCAGCGAAGATTGAGAAAGGTCTATCAAACATAGAAGGGGTTTCCAAAACGACTGTCAACTTTGCCGCAGAGAAGGCCACAGTCGTTTTTAATCCTGCTCAAACAGAGCTTTCCCTTTTGATCGAAAAAGTTAAAGACCTGGGTTATGGAGCAAGGGCGGAGAAAGCGATTCTCCCCGTTCAGGGGATGACGTGTGCCTCCTGTGTCAATAAAGTGGAAAAGGCGCTCGGTTCCGTAAATGGAGTCATCCATGCGAGTGTTAACTTTGCTACTGAAAGGGCTACTGTCGAATACGTTCCTGACGCAGTGACGATCTGGGATCTCAAGAAGGCTGTCCAAGAAGCAGGTTATCAAGTGCTTGAGGTGAGAGAGGAAGATATTGTTGAGAAGGAGAGGCTTGCCAGGGAGGCAGAGCTCTCCCGATTAAAATGGAAATTTATCACGGGGGCTTTTCTCCTCGTCCCTATCATCATCCTTATGTACGGCGCCCCACTCTTTGAGAAGTGGGCCGGCCTTTCGAGAGAAATCAATTTCTTTATTCAGTTCTTGTTGGCTACTCCTGTCCAATTCTGGGTGGGCTGGCAATTTTATGTGGGGTTTTGGAAGGCGACGAAACATAAGACAAGCGATATGAATACACTGATTGCTGTCGGGACTTCTGCGGCTTATCTCTATAGTCTCATTGTGACTTTTATTCCTCACCGAATCATGGTCAAAGGCCTGATGATGGATGTCTATTTTGATACCTCTGCGGCTATCATCGTCCTCATTCTTCTTGGAAGATTTTTGGAGGCAAGGGCAAAAGGGAAGACATCAGAGGCAATTAAGAAGTTAATTGGCCTTCAGCCCAAGACTGCGAGAGTCATCCGAAATGGTAATGAAATGGATATTCCGGTGGGAGGAGTGATTCCGGCTGATATTGTCATCGTTCGACCTGGGGAAAAGATTCCAGTAGACGGTATTGTAAGAGACGGCTACTCCTCTGTCGATGAGTCAATGGTTACAGGAGAGTCTTTACCGGTGGAAAAGAGAGCAGGAGATACGGTTGTCGGTGCGACCATTAATAAGACCGGAACATTTAAATTTGAAGCAACCAAGGTTGGAAGGGATACGGTTCTTGCTCAGATTGTCCGATTGGTTCAAGAAGCCCAGGGATCGAAACCACCGATTGCCCGAATGGTTGATGTGATTGCAAGCTATTTTGTTCCGGTTGTTATCTCCATCGCGATCATCACATTTGTCGTCTGGTATTTCTTTGGTCCTTATCCGGCACTTACCTATGCCTTTCTCAATTTCGTGGCAGTCCTCATTATCGCATGCCCTTGCGCCCTTGGATTGGCCACTCCCACCTCCATCATGGTGGGGACAGGGAAGGGGGCGGAGAATGGCATTTTGATTCGAGGGGCTGAGGCTCTGGAGACAGCGCATCAATTGAATACCATTGTTCTGGATAAGACAGGAACATTAACCAAAGGAGAACCATCGGTAACAGATATCATTGAATCGGAGAGGTTTAATAAGAGAGAAATCTTAACCCTGGCCGCCTCGGCCGAAAAGGGATCGGAGCATCCTTTGGGTGAGGCGATTGTGAAAAAGGCAAGAGAGGAGAATTTAAAACTTCTTGATTCGAAAGACTTTCAGGCTATTGCAGGCCACGGGATTGAAGCAACGGTCGATTCAAAAAGAGTCCTCCTTGGAAATTTGAGGCTGATGGAAGAAAAAAAGGTGGATTTAAACGGTTTATTAAACAAAGCAAAGCAGCTTTCCGATGAAGGAAAGACTCCGATGTTTTTGGCGGTAAATGGCGAAGTCGGGGGTATTATCGCTGTTGCAGATACATTGAAGGAAAATTCGAAGGAGGCTGTGGAAAGCCTTCGCCGAATGGGACTGGAAGTGGTGATGCTCACTGGTGATAATCAGCAGACGGCCAAAGCGATTGCTCGCCAGATCGGGATCAATCGGGTCTTGGCAGAGGTCCTTCCCGAGAAGAAGGCCGAGGAGATCAAGCGGCTTCAGGAGGAAGGCAAAAAGGTCGGGATGGTGGGTGACGGCATCAACGATGCACCTGCATTAGCTCAGGCCGATGTGGGAATTGCGATTGGTACCGGAACCGATGTGGCAATGGAGTCCTCCGACATTACATTGATCAGTGGGGATTTGAGAGGAATTGTTACCGCTGTTGCATTGAGCAAAGCGACGATCCGGAATATCAAACAGAACCTCTTCTGGGCTTTTGCTTACAATACGATCCTCATCCCTGTGGCTGCAGGAGTGCTTTTCCCGTTTTTTCACCTCCTCCTCAACCCTATCCTCGCAGCAGGGGCAATGGCCTTTTCATCCGTCACTGTGGTTTCAAATGCCCTGAGACTCCGTAAATTTAAGCCACCCATGATCTAGACTAAGGCTGCAATATTGGAAGGCTGGAATACTGGAATGTTGGGTGTTGAAAATAAGATTTATTTTTTTGACTCCTTTTCCATTATTCCTCTATCCATTTTTAAAGAAAGGAGATATTTATGGCTCAATTTTTTGCTGATAACTCGCTATCGATTGGAAATACCCCGATGGTGAGGATTAATAGAATGGCCAATGGACTCAAGGCCACCATACTTGCTAAGATCGAAGGTCGTAATCCCGCCTATTCAGTGAAGTGCCGGATTGGCGCGAATATGATTTGGGCTGCGGAGAAGCAGGGTTTGCTCAAGCCTGGGATGGAGATTATTGAACCAACAAGTGGAAATACGGGCATTGCCTTGGCTTATGTGGCTGCCGCAAGAGGATTTAAACTGATTGTCACTATCCCTGAAACCATGTCAATGGAACGGCGGAAAATTCTCTCCATTTTTGGGGCAAACATTATTCTTACACCAGGAGCAAAAGGAATAAAAGGTGCCATTGAAGAGGCTGAGCGCATTGCAGCGTCGAGTCCTAAATACTTTATGCCTCAGCAGTTTAAAAATCCTGCAAATCCGGAGATCCATTTCAAAACCACAGGTCCAGAGATCTGGGAACAGACGAACGGCGGAATAGATGTCCTTGTTTGTGGTGTAGGTACGGGAGGCACGATTTCAGGTGTTTCGCGATATATTAAAGGAGAGAAAAAGAAGAAGATTATTAGTGTTGCGGTTGAACCGGTGGAGAGTCCTGTGATTACGCAATATCTTGCAAAACAGGAGATTAAGCCCGGCCCACATAAAATTCAGGGAATTGGTGCTGGATTTATTCCAGATACTCTGGACTTGTCTGTCGTCGATCGGGTAGAACAGGTTACGAGTGGAGAGGCAATCGAATATGCAAGGCGGCTTGCACGTGAGGAAGGTATTCTTTCGGGAGTGAGTTGTGGTGCGGCTATCGCAGTCGCTCTTAGGTTGGCAAGATTGGATGAATTCAAAGGTAAAACAATTGTCACGATACTGCCTGATTCTGGTGAACGTTATCTCAGTGGCCCGCTCTTTGAAGGGGTGTTCGATGAAGCCGGCCTTCCCGGGAAATAGCGTGTAAAGAACACTGATGTGAGTCAAAGCTAAATACGGGGTGACTGTAACTTATTACTCGGAGCATATTATTATAGTTTGCATTACAATCGAACTGTCATTGCGAGCGAAGCGAAGCAATCCCACGAGATTGCCACGTCGCTCACGCTCCTCGCAATGACCACTATCAGTCTTATGAAGCAAACTATTGCGTGCTCTCCTTAATAACCCTTTAGGGTTGATGAATCAGGGCGAAAACCTCACCATACTTTCAAAAAGGGGGATACTAAAATGATTCCAGGAAAAATATTGAATCGGTTCTCCATTGCCATCTTCATCATTCTCATCGGTTTTTGGAGTACGAGTGCCTTTTCTGTTACGGAGGACGAAAAAAATAATATCACCGTCTATGATAAAGTGGCAGATGGAGTGGTCAACATTACCAGTACTGCTATCCAGATGGACTTCTTCTTCAACGCCTTTCCGACCCAGGGATCAGGGTCTGGCTCCATCATCGATACAAAAGGAAATATATTGACAAATCATCATGTGGTGGCCAATGCCCGAACACTGGAGGTGACCCTTGCAGATGAGTCGAAATGGCCTGCCAAATTGATCGGGTCAGATCCAGACAGTGATCTGGCAGTGATTAAGATCGATGCCCCAAAAGAAAAGTTGAAGGTGATCTCTATGGGAGATTCGAAGAATTTGAAGATCGGTCAGAAGGTCCTTGCCATTGGGAATCCATTTGGCTTGGAGAGGACTTTGACGACAGGGATTATCAGTTCCCTCGGACGAACCATCCGTTCAGACTCGGGGACATTGATGGAAGACATCATCCAGACCGATGCAGCCATCAACCCAGGAAACTCCGGAGGTCCCCTTCTCAACTCTGAGGGAGAGATTATTGGGATCAATAGTGCTATTGTCAGTCCCTCCGGTGGGAGTGTGGGCATTGGTTTTGCCATCCCCGCTAATACAGCAAAACGAGTGGTTCCGGAACTCCTTTCAAAAGGTTATGTGACCTATCCTTGGATCGGTGCAACCATTCAATCTCTTATCCCTGAAATTGCAAAGTATCTAAAGGTGAGTGTCGAACGGGGAGCCATGATCGCAGAGGTAGCGAAGGGGGGGCCAGCGGATAAAGCAGGTTTGAATGGTGGAAGCCAAAGGGTTCAGGTCGGGAATATGATCGTGCTGGTTGGGGGGGATATTGTGGTGAAGGTGGATCAACGCGATGTGAAAACCAACGATGAACTGATCCGTTATGTACGCGAGAAGAAACCAGGAGAAACCATTCTTCTAAAAGTCTTAAGAAAAGAGAGATTTGAAGAGGTCAAAGTAACTCTTGGAGAGAGACCCAGAAGGAGGTAGTCAAATGGAAGCGATATGGGCTCAATGGGGTTGGCGAGATTATGGCATGGGACCAGGCATGATGCATGGATGGTGGGGAATGGGATGGATTTTTATGATCATCTTCTGGGGACTCATCATCTTGGGCTTGATCTTTCTCATCCGATGGCTTGTCGGAATGACGAAAGCTACAAAAGTTGAAGAATCCGCTCTCGATATCCTGAAGAAACGCTATGCCCGGGGAGAGATCAACAAAGAAGAATTTGAGCAAAAGAAAAGGGATCTCCTATAATTTTAAATTTTTCCCTTCGCATCTCTTCAGCTTTGGTGAATGATTTAAATAAGTCAACATCCCACGGAGTAGGGCGACTTCAGTCGCCCTTAACACGTGAGGTTAATCTCGCATTTCGTGTCCAAGGGGACCTTCGGATGCTTGCACCTTTCTGAGATAAGAATGAAAGACCCATTCTTTATCCAATGGCATATCACAAACTTTTGTAATCTTCGCTGTCGCCATTGTTATCAAGAAGATTTCTCAAAAGATAGAGATTTGGATTGGCCAGGGTTAAAAAAAATATCCGATAATATCCTCACAACAATCAATGGATGGAATAAAACGGCTTATATCCAGCTCACTGGTGGGGAGCCCTTGCTGAAAAAAGAGCTCTTTTTGCTATTGGGGCATCTGAATCAGAAACCCACCGTCGAAGAGTTAGGGATTATCACCAATGGGCTTCTTTTTGATCGAGAGGTGGTGAAAAGGTTGTCCGGTTTTTCTAAGCTAAAAAAGATCAAAATCTCCTTAGATGGATCAAGTGCAGAGATTCATAATTCCATTCGTACCCAAGGGAGTTTTGAGAAGGTGATGAAAGGTCTTTCTTTAATCAAACATAAGGGAAGATTTCAAATCATCTTAATGTTCACCGCCATGAAAAGAAATGTTAAGAGTCTTTTATCCCTTCTTAAACTGTGCGAGGATTTGGACATCGAAGGGTTGATCATTGAACGATTCATCCCATGGGGGAGAGGGAGAGAGATCTTGAAGGAGGTCTTAGATCAAGATCAATGGAAGGAAATGGTGGAGACCCTGTTTGACTCTTTTTCTATTGAAATGGAAAACAATCATCCTATTTCCTACCAGGCGTTTCAAATCAGTTTCCATAAAGGAGGGCAGGACCTATCAGGTGCCCCTTGTGTCATCGGAGTGGATGGTCTTTGCATCATGCCAGAGGGCAGTGTCTTTCCTTGCCGAAGATTTCCCATTGCGATAGGAAATCTTCGGGAGGATTCTTTAAAGACGATATGGGCAAAATCGGAGATATTGGAGAAGCTTAGAAGAAAAGAAAACCTCAAAGGGAAATGTGGTAGATGTGTGGTGAAGGATTGCCGAGGTTGTCGAAGCTTAGCCCTTTGTTTAACAGGTGATTATCTTGCAGAAGACCCTCATTGTTGGTACGACTTTAAATAGTTTAGACACTCTCATGTTCAAAGCTCCAAAATGGAATGATCATATGCAACTATTAAAATATTGTTATAATAATGGAATTATGCTAATAGTTTAACTAAATCTTAAGAAATGGAGGGATGGATCATTTATGGACATTCGGAAGATATTGAAAAAGATTGGGGAGACTAAGACATCTCAGGTAAACAAAGTGGCTGTTGCTTACTCCGGAGGATTGGATTCCTCTCTAGCCATTGAATTACTCAGGCGTAAGTATCAGGCGAAAAGAATCCTCCCCATCACGATCGATGTAGGGCAGGGAGAGGAAGAGGTCATGGAGAGCAGGAGGAAGGCGAAGGCCCTCAAGATCAAGCCCCTATTCTTCGACCTTCGTAAAGAATTCACAGAGATTTGGATCGCGCGGGCGATTCAGGCCAATTCTGATTATCTGGGTTACCCTGTCTCAACATCAATGACCAGACAGATCGTTGCAAGGAAGGTGGCAGAGGTAGCCCTCAAAGAGGGATGCGATGCTATCCTCGAAGGATCAAGTGGAAAAGGGAATGATCAATATCGTATGCATAATGTCTTTAAAATGTTTGCGCCCAACTTGAAGATACTGGTGCCGGTGAGAGATTTCGATTTGACCCGTTTGGAAGAGGAAGAACTCTGTAAGAAATGGGGTGTTCCAGTGACGGAGATGATTACGGGAGGAGATGATAAGACGATGTGGTGCCGGTCGATCGCGAGCGGTGCGATCGACCTGAATCAACCGTTGCCGGATGATATCTGGATGTGGTACCGACCGCCTGAGAAGGCCCCCGGTCAACCCGCCTATCTCACATTGGAGTTTGAAAGGGGAATCCCGGTGAAATTGAATGGGAAACGGAGGCCTCTGGGCGAGATCATCCCTGAACTCAATGTGATCGGGGGTACCCATTCTATTGGTAGGATCGATATGTTTGAGGATGGAATTATGGATCTCAAGAGCAGAGAGATCTATGAGGCACCTGGAGCGACGATCATCCTCAAGCTCCACCGAGACCTGGAACAGTTCTGCATCACCAAAGACGAGATTCAATTTAAAAGAGGAATAGATCAGAGGTGGGCTTACCTGATCTATCATGGAATGGCATACCATCCGTTGAGATATGATCTTGATGCTTTCATCGAGACGTCGCAGAAGCTGGTCAACGGGAAATATAAGATCAAGCTCTACAAAGGAAATATTGAGATCGTTCACCGGGAATCAAAGACAAGCCTCTTCTCGCCGGAGATCCGGTCCATTAAGACCACTGGTTTTGATCAGAGACGCTGTGCGGACGCAGCCTTTGTAAGGGGACTTCCATTTGAGATATTGGCCCGAAGAAAGATGAAATAGGAGTTTGTTGATGAAGGTTGAGAAGCTATGGGGCGGACGATTTGAGGCGTTACCGTCCAAGGAGTTAGTCGATTTTCTTTCAGGGAGAGATGTCCGAGGGCTCCCCCCTTGCGATGAACGGTTGATCCCTTATGATCTATGGGGAAGCCGGGCCCATGTCCTGGCGCTCTGCCATCAAGGTATCCTCCCGAAGAAAGATGGGAAGAAGATCCTAAAGGGATTAAAGGAAATAGAGGCGCTCTATCAAGGAGGGAAGTTTGGATTGGATCCCTCTAAAGAAGATGTCCACTCTAACATTGAGAGTTTTCTCATTGAGCGCATAGGAATTGAATATGGAGGGAAGGTTCATACAGGGAGGAGTCGGAACGACCAGATTGCCCTCGACATGCGTCTCTACCTCCGGGATGAGGTTTTAGGATTTATCGAAGGATTGAATGCTCTGATCGAATCGCTTCTCAAGCGGGCTGAAGAACACCGTTTGACCATCATGCCTGGTTATACCCATCACCAGCATGCAATGGCAACCACCTTTGGTCACCTTCTGCTTTCCTACGCTGAAGCGCTCGAGCGAGATGTCCAAAGATTTGCCCATTGGTTTGCCCTCTTCAATAAAAATCCACTGGGCGCTGCTGCTGGCTATGGTACCTCTTTTAACCTGGATCGACGATTGACATCGAGGCTCCTCGCCTTTGATGGTCCGACAGAGAATGTTACTGATCCCATCACCCAGCGATGGGAGCCCGAAGCGGAATTGGCATATGCGGTTGCAATGATGATGGATCATCTCTCCACGATGGCACAAACCTTGATCCTCTTATCAACTTATGAATTCAACCTGGTTCGATTGGATGATCGACATTGCACCGGTAGTTCAATCATGCCACAGAAGCGAAACCCCTGTTCCTTAGAGGTGATCAAGGCGAAGGCCTCTTTTGCCATTGGAATGGTGGTCAGTCTGCTTTCCGTCGGCAAGGCCCTGTTTATGGGATATAATCGGGACACCCAATGGACGAAGTATTGGGTGATGGATTTAGTAGAGGAAACAAAGCCAACCCTTTCAGTCATGGCAGATGTCATCCGACTCCTCCGAGTGAATGAAGCTCAAATGTTTGAGCAGGCCCAGGAGGGGTTTGCCGGTGCCACTGCCTTGATGGAGTGGATGGTTCGCCAATGGTCCCTTCCGTTGCGAAAGGCAAAAATGATTATGGAGAGGGCGGTAAAATATTCTGACCGAGAAGGAGAGGGAAGGGTTTCCTATTCGTCTCTAAAAAAAGCTCTCACTGAGATGAAGATTGATCTTCCCATCACTGAACAGGATGTGGAGACTGTGCAGAGGCCGGAAAGTATATTGAGTCAAAATCAGTCCGTTGGGATGCCTTCGGAGAAGGGAGTAAGAGAGAATATCGCATCGCTTCGAAAGAGGGTGAAAGCCAACAGAGGCTGGTTGGTCCAAAAGAGAAGTAAGATTGAGAAGACAAAGAGATTAGTTTCTAAAATGGAGAAAGAGTTGGGAAGCTGAGAAGTTTGTAATGGCATACGGAAAGGTGACGGACAGGGAATTAGAATCAATCAGAGGCATCGTGGGATCAGAAAGAATGTCTATGGGTGAATCGATTCTTGACCTCCACGGAAAGGATGAATCTTTTCACCGGAAGCGAAGACCTGAGGTTGTCATCTGGCCACTCCATGCGCAGGAGATCGGTGAAATTCTCAAGATCGCCAATGAGAGGAGGATTCCTGTCACCCCATGGGGGGCGGGGACGAGCTTAGAAGGTAATCCCATCCCAGTGGAGGGGGGTATCGTCCTCGACCTCCAACGTATGAACCACATCCTCAGTTTGATGGAGGAGGACCTTCAGGTCTGTGTCGAGGCAGGAGTCATCTATAAGGAGTTAAATCAGTACCTCTCCCGCTACGGCCTCTTCTTTCCGCCCGATCCTGGAGCAGCGGCCACGATCGGTGGGATGGTAGGAAATAATGCCAGTGGTATCAGGACGATCAAATACGGTGCCACCAAGGATTTTGTTCTCAATATGATCATCGTTCTTCCCTCAGGAGAGATCGTCCGGGCTGGAAGCAATGCGATCAAGAGTTCCTCGGGTTATGACCTCTGCCGTCTCTTTGTCGGTTCGGAAGGAACATTGGGCGTCATTACAGAGATCACCCTTCGCCTGGTTGGTCTTCCAGCAGAGTTCATGGCTGCTGTTGTCCAATTCAATTCCATC
>Ga0214474_1001202_pt1 | contig 12034 bp, 10 predicted proteins | sample RVTome_2_FD_187335 | JGI IMG/M metagenome (GOLD analysis project Ga0214474, IMG submission 187335) | Soil microbial communities from uranium-contaminated site in the Upper Colorado River Basin, Wyoming, United States - RVT95D214 HiSeq ...
AAAAGGGAAGTGCCCCTTACGTCCTCTTTGTGGGCTGTGTAGGGACTTACAGGGAAGAAGAAAGTGTGGAAGAAACTATCCGTCTCTTGGATCTTCTCAAAGTTGACTTCACCATGATTGATGAGGTCTGCTGCAGTGGCGTAATGGAGGATGTAGGTTACAAGATCAAGGAGGAACTGGCCCGGCAAAATGTTCAAGAACTGCAGAAAACCGGAGCTAAAACATTGATCACGACTTGCCCTTACTGTTACAGGGTGTTCAAAGAACATCCTTCCTACAAAGACTTAGGAATGGAGGTCAAACACATTACTCAATTTCTAAAAGACTTTGACTTTGGAGTGAAAACCAATAAAAAAGTGACTTACCACGATCCCTGTGATCTTGGCCGGCACGCTGGCATCTATGACGAGCCGAGGCAAATCATCCAAAAGATTGCACCCAATTTTGTGGAGCCGAGGCGGACGAGGGAGAATGCCATGTGTTGTGGCTCAGGGGGCGGACTCAGGGGATCATATCCTGAGGATTCCATCGAAATTTCAAGAAATCGCTTAAGCCAGATCCTCGAAGAGACAGGAGCTGAGATTTTGCTCACGGAATGTCCATCGTGCCTCCACAATTTTAGAAATGCTAAGCTCCGAAAACAGAAGATTGAGATCTATAACATTACAGAGTTCATCGCTCAACTTTTACAAGAGGCACATAAAAAAGAAGCAGCATAATTAGGGTTCGAGGATTCCAGGGGTCACGGGTTCAAGTGTTTATTTTTAAAAGCTTCACTGGAACCCTCGGCCACTCGAACCCTTGAATCCTTTCACTAATAAGAGGAGGGGGTGTAGAGATGAATATTGAGGGATATGAATTTCCAGAAGGACTTTATTACGATAAGAATCATTTCTGGGCAAGAGTGGAAGGGGATCTGGTTGTTATGGGGATGAGTGATTATGCCCAGAAGATGGCGGGTAGCATTGTCTACGTAGGTCTTCCTCCGGAAGGGAAAAAACTCGTTCAGGGAAAGAATTTTACTAAAATCGAGTCAGGCAAATGGCTCGGAAAAGTATTTTCAGTAGTGACCGGCGAGTTGGTGGCGGTGAACGAAGAATTGGAAAAGAAAGCTAAGTTGATCAACGAGGACTGCTACGGCAAAGGATGGATGTTTAAGATCAAACCCGATAACCTGGATGAGCTCAAAAATCTCATGACAGATCCTACTATCATTCAAGAGTGGCTCAAGATAGAGATTGCCGAACACGGTAAAAAGTAAATTGATTCCATAGATTTAAAAACAGATTACACAGATTTTCTTTTTAATCTCAATTTAATCGGTGTAATCAAAATATTGCATAAATATTTATGAAACTTTCAGCTCTTTCTCCAAAACAATTAGTCGAGATCGATGCCTGCACTCGCTGCGGCGAATGTCTGAAATATTGTCCTGTCTATGCTCAGAGGGGTGAGGAGGAAATTGATCCTCGAGGAAAAATTCAGGCCTTCAAGTCCTTTATTCGCAGCCAGTACGGACTATGGGCCAAGATTTTTGGCCCGAAGGAGTTGGATGAAGAAAAGCTGAAAAAATTCTCAGAGATGGTCTACCGCTGCACCCTCTGTGGGGAGTGCAGCGTAAGCTGCCCTGTTTCCATCGATGCCAAACATCTCTGGACTGCATTGCGCGAAACTTTGGTAGAGATGGGTCATTTCCCGGAAGCCGCCAAGCGAATGAAGGCCAATGTTCTTAAGGCCCATAATGTATCGGGAGACGAAAACGAAGAGAGAACAGAATGGCTGGAGTTCTTGGATGAACTCCCTGATCATCAATATCAGAAAGAAAAAGCCGAGGTTGCCTTTTTTGTGGGGTGCGTGGCTTCCTTTTTCCCTCTGGTCCAGAAGATTCCTTTAGCCTTCGTTGAAATCCTTAACAAAACAGAAGTGGATTTCACACTCCTGGGTGGAGAGGAGTGGTGTTGTGGTTTCCCTCTCATCGGTGCGGGGATGAGAAAGGAAGCTGAAGTTTTGATCCAGCACAATCTGGAAACGGTGAAGGAGAAGGGTGTGAAAAGGGTGGTCTTCGCTTGCCCCTCTTGCTACCATACCTGGGCGGGGGAATATAAAACGGATGTCGAAATCTTCCACTCCACGCAATTTATCAAAAGACTGATTGATGAGGGGAAGATCGCTTTCAAGGAAAAGAAGATAAGAGTCACCTATCACGATCCCTGCGATCTAGGGAGGGCGAGCGGAGTTTATGAAGCCCCAAGAGAAATCCTCCGAGCCATTCCTGGTGTGGACCTGGTGGAGATGCCAGAGAATCGTGACCAGTGCAAATGTTGCGGTGGAGGTGGAAATTTAGAAATGGTGGATCCAGATCTCTCAGCCGCCTTAGCTCAAGCGAAGATCGATGAGATTCAGGCCACCGGTGCCGATACAGTAATTACGGCCTGTCAGCAGTGTGTCCGCACCATTTTGACCACGGCCCGAAGAAAAGAGATCCCCATCCATGCGATGGACATCACGGAGTTTGTACTGAAAACAATGAAAGGATAGGGTTCAAGGATTCAAGTGGCCAAGGGGTCAAGTAAGAATTTAAGGACAATACTTGAACCCTCGAATCCCAGACGCCTCGACCCCTTTTAAAAGTTATGGACAAACACCTCATCTTCTATATCATGTTTTTCCCCACGTTGATCTTCTTCTTTTGGGGGATGGGCCTCCATGTCAGTATGTGGCTGGAGGGAACCCTTGAAGGAGCAGAGAATGTCACCAAATGGAAGAAGTTCAAGATTTACATCCGGAGAGGATGGAAAGGATTCTGGTCAAGACCAGGATGGTATATTAGAACCCTGATCACTGAGGTGATCTTCCATCGAAAACTCTACGGACAATCGTTCTACCGCTGGTTAGCCCATACGCTGTTAGTATTTGGCTTTGTGGCTACCTTCGCAGTGGATATGATCAAAGGGTTCACCACGGGCTATCTGGTGGCATTTGGCGTTTCTTTTGCCCATGAATTTGAGACGGGTTCCATCCGGCCTTTTCTCGATTTCTTTCTCGAGTTTTTCAGTTTCCTCATCCTGGTAGGTTGCGTGCTCGCCATGGTTCGCCGTTTTGTGATCCGTCCTGATCAACTGCGGACAGAGGAAGAGGATATCACCTCCCTACTCTTCATCCTCTTTCTCGAACTTTCCGGTTTCTTCATTGAGGGATACCGCATCGCACATCCGGAAGTGGTTCAGGCAAAAAATTACCTGGCGAACTTCACGCCTGCCAGCGCCAACAATTGGATTTCGTTTGGGGGTTACTTTTTATCCCAATTCCTAAGAGATATTAAGATCAACGCCGACTTCCTGTGGTACTTCCACGTCGTGCCCAGCCTCATCTGGATTATCTACATTCCCCATAGCAAACTTCTTCATATTTTCACCTCTTCCATGACGGTCATCTCCGACCGCCAAAAAGAATTAGGAAAGTGAGGGGGGGATATGCTTTTTTTCGATCTCGGTAAACTTCCAGGCCAACAATCCATGCTCGTCTTTCATGCCCTTGCCCGAATGGGGATCGAGGCTCTTGTCGCTGTCTCCCCTAAAAGCCCTCTTGCAAGCATTGGATATTTCCAGGATGCAGAGCAAGAAATGGATCTTCAATACTGTAAGGAGACTGGGATCCCTTTTATGCGGAGGGAAGTCGGAGGAGGAGCTACCTATTTAGATGAAAATCAGATTTTTTATCAACTCATCTGGAAGAAGGTCAACCCAAGATTCCCTAAAGCCATCCATGAGATTTATCCTTGGTTTTCTGAAGCCCCTGTTGAGACTTACAGAAAATTTGGGATCGAGACAGAATTTCGAGTCGTTAACGATATCATTACCAAAGCCGGTAGAAAAATCGCTGGGGAGGGCGGAGGCGATATCGGAGACTCTATGGTCTTTGTGGGCGGGATCCTCCTCGATTTTGACTATCAGGCCATGAGTAAAATTCTAAAAGTGCCCGACGAGAAATTCAGAGACAAAGTTTATAAAACCATAGAAGAAAATCTGACCACGATGAAAAGAGAACTGGGGACACCTCCTCCTCGGGAGGAAGTCGTGAAAGTCCTTAAAGAGAGATTTGAAAAAATGGTGGGGAAGTTGACACCGGCTTCATTGAATCCAGAAATTCTCGAGAAGATGAGGCAGATAGAAATATGGATGACCTCAGAAGAATTTCTCCTGAAAAAGACTCCCCGAATTCCAGAAGGAGTTAAAATCAGGGAAGGTGTAGAGGTCCTCTATGGTCTCCACAAGGCCAGAGGAGGTTTAATTCGAACTGCCGAGGAGATCTCCGAAGGGAGAATTGAAGACATTGCCATCTCTGGAGATTTTACATTCTTCCCAAAAGAACAACTGATCGGATTGGAAGAATCCTTAGAAAAAGCTCCGCTGAAAGAAGAGAAGATCATAGAAAGAGTGGAAACCTTTTATGAAGAGAAGGGGGTAGAATCTCCAGGAGTGGAATCCAAGGACTTTGCAATAACAATCTTGAATCCAGTTAAAGCTTCTACAGTGCAAAATGAAAAATGAGAAATGCAAAATGCAAATTTCTTATCATTAATTTTAAACTTTACATTTTGCATTTATATTTTGCATTGATCTTTTAAGATAGGATTTCCTTCAAGGCTCCCATCAGGCAATGGATATTCCGAATTTTACAGGTCTCTCCCATGAGGCCGACTCTCCATATCTTTCCTTTCAGCCAGCCTAAACCTCCTCCGACTTCGATGTTATACTCGTTCAGAAGTCTCGACCGTGTCTTGGCATCATCGACCCAATCAGGAAGAGATACCGAAGTCAACATTGGCAAACGATACCCTTCCTGTGCAAAAAGTTTGAATCCGAACCCCTCCAGTTCCATCTTTAAGCGATCGCCCAACATCTCATGACGCTTAAACCTTGCCTCGAGTCCCTCTTCATAGACAATCCTCAGCCCTTCCCTCAATGCATAAAACATCGATACAGGAGCGGTGTGATGATAAACCCTCTCTTCTCCCCAATATTTTTCAAGCAATAATAAATCAAGATAAAAACTCTGAACCTTTGTCTTGCGGGACCGGAGGACATCCATCGCTTTGGAGCTCACGGTGATCGGAGAAAGCCCTGGTGGAACGCTAAGACACTTTTGGGAACTACCGTAGCAGACATCGATTCCCCATTCGTCAGCCCTCACATCATATCCTCCCAAAGTGGTCACTGCATCTACCACTAGAAGGTTATTCCCTTTTTGGCAGTAAGCCCCGATCTCTTCAAGAGGTTGCCTCACCCCGGTGGAAGTCTCCCCATGAACGACGCCACAGATCTTGGCCTCGGGATGTTCCTTTAAGGCCTTGATCATTTTTTCTGGTTCAACGATCTTCCCCCATTCCTCCTCGATCCGAATGACTTTTGCACCGCATCGCGAAGCCACCTGAGTCATCCTGTCTGCAAAGAAACCATTCACTCCAATGACAACAACATCTCCCGGCTCAACAAAATTGACAAAGGAAGCCTCCATCCCTGAGCTTCCTGTAGCAGAGATAGCCAAGGTCACCTGGTTTTTCGTCTGGAAAATGCCTCTTAACATCTCGCTGATCTCATCCATACAGGCCAGAATTTGGGGATCGAGATAACCGATGACCGGGTTGGACATGGCTTGATAAACCCGGTAATGGACATTGCTCGGCCCGGGGCCCATAAGAATCCTATAGCTCGGATGCATATCTCCTCCCATCCACTTTTCCATCATTAAACCTCCTCCAAGAAATTTCTTCAAAAGTCTCGAAATCTCTGATCAAGAGAGCGTGTATTAGTTTTTCAAATCTCTCTCCAAATCTAATTTCATGCCATCGCTGGCCGCAATGACTTTCAATCCCAATTCTTTTTCTAATTCGGCAGCCACCACCCAGGGCTTTGCCTTGATCATTGTCATTCCAAAGTGGGTCAAGATGGCTAACTTTGGTTTGGCTTTTTTAAGGATCATTTTCACATCTTCGATGGAGAGATGATCAATCGGCCCATCACCAATTGGCTTCAGTCGAACGACATGGACAATCAGGATTTCTCCTCGATAAAGATTTGGAAGTTCCGGAAAGAATTTGGTATCCGTCATCCACGAAACCGTATGGGGCGATATCTTGAAATTGATCCCATAGGTCTCGACTCGATGCTGGTGCTTCCGAGCGGTCGAGAATGGAATGTCTCCTATACGGTATTCGGAATCCTCCTTCAACACCTCCACTTTTTCAACATAACCCATCACATATTTTAAGATAACCGGATCTTCTTCCAAGGCATCCGCAGGAGCGAACAGGATGCCCCTTTTTTTAAACCCTCCCTCCGTCATGGCCTCGATCATGACGTTGATATCTCCGGAATGGTCTAAGTGTTTGTGGGTGAGGAGAATGCCATCCAATAGGGAAGGCTCTAATTTCGGCTTGCTATGAAGACACCGGACCAGGGCGCCCGGACCAGGATCGATGTAGAGATTCGTCTTCCCCACTGAGAGCCAGGCCCCACCGGAGGCTCGGAGTTGCTTCATCACCACAAATCGGGCACCTGCCGTACCCAAGAATTTAATGAAAGACATATGATCTAAACGAATAGAATGAATGATAGCGAATCAATCAAAAATCAGCAACAAGAATCAATGTAATTTCTCAAGCTCGCTAACCTCCGAGTCATTCCCCTTTTTCCAGTTCTCTTAACTTCTCATCATTCAGCCCAAAGTAGTGCCCGACCTCATGGATGACCACTTCTTTCACCTTCTCTTCGATCTCCTCCTTCGTTTGGCACATCGATTCAATAGGGATTTGAAAGAGTGTAATCTTATCCGGAAGGACATTCCCATAGTAAAATCCTCTTCGATCAAGAGGGACGCCTTGATAAAGTCCCAATAATTCAAAAGGGGATCGTAGATCCACCTCTGAGAGAAGATCTCGCGAAGCTCGGTCTTCGACCACCACATCCACATTTTTCATTTTCTTTTTGAAAAATTTGGGAAGCCTCTTCAGCGCTAAGACCACTAACTCCTCAAACTCTTTTCGAGTCAGTTTCATGGCGAGAGAAACGAATAATTCGAATGGCACCAAATTTAACGAATCATATTGGATAATCCTATTCGGGTCATTCGCTATCATTCGTTCTTTTATTAATTATTTTTGCAACTCTGGTACGATCTTCTCGAAGTAATCCAGGACCTGCGGGTTGCTCAAAGCATCCCTGTTCAGAACCGGCCTTCCGTGGATGATATTGGTGACAGCACTCTCCACCTTCTTCATATTCATGGTATAGGGGGCATCAGGCATCTCCATGAGGATTGCCGGAACATGTCGGGGAGAAGCCTTCTCCCGCAGAGTCTTTTTAATCTGATTCTTCAATCCCTCCGTCAGACTGACACCCGGGTTAAGTTTCACGAAGAGGATGACACGCTGGTCTCCCTTCCAATCCTGCCCAATGGCCAGGCTATCAGTAATCCCTTCTATCTTCTCTACCACGTTATAAATTTCAGCCGTGCCGATCCGGACTCCAGAGGGTTTCAAAACAGCATCAGAACGCCCGTAGAAAGTAATGCCTCCAGTGGCTTTGTGCATTACGACGTAGTCGCCATGGCGCCAGATATTTGGGTAGTACTCAAAGTAGGCGCTCTGATATTTTTCCCCATTTAAATCGTTCCAAAAATAGAGAGGCATGGGAGGAGCAGGAGCTTCGCATACCAGTTCTCCCTCTTTATCCCATATCGGTTTCCCATTCTCATCGTAAGCCTTTATCTTCATACCAAGACCTGGGCCCTGCAGTTCCCCAGCATAGACCGATTGAATAGGGCTGCCAATGGCAAAACAGCCGTTAATATCCGTGCCCCCAGAGATGGAATTGAAATGGAGATCCTTTTTGATCTCCCGATAGACCCACTCGAAGCCATCTGCTGAGAGAACAGAGCCTGTTTGAGAGATCTCTCTCAGCGAGGAAAGATCATACTTTTCCCCAGGCTGGATCCCCTCACTTCGAAGATAGTTTACAAAGCTCGCGCTGAGGCCAAAAATGGTTATCTTTTCGTCCTCTGTCATTTTCCACATTGCATAGGCATCAGGATAGTTCGGGTTGCCATCGTATAAGACGACGGTCGCCCCCACCCCCAGTGCGCTGAGCAACCAGTTCCACATCATCCAGCTGCAAGTAGTAATATAAAAGATTTTGTCCTCGCGTTTTACGTCCGTATGGAGGATGAGCTCTTTCAATTGGTTGAGCAGGATGCCACCGGCGCTTTGCACCATGCATTTAGGTTTGCCCGTTGTTCCGGAGGAAAACATAATGAATACGGGGTGGTCAGCGGGTAACTGTTCAAACTCAAGAGCAGGCTCCTCTCCCTTAGCCAAAAAATCTTCATAATGGATGGCGTTAGGGATATTGCCGATATCCGGTTTATTGCCCACATAAGAAACAATGACCACTTTCTTCAGCGAAGGGATAGCTTTGGCAACTTCTGCTGCATTCCCCAAGGTGTTGAAAGACTTTTCCTTGTAAAAATAGCCGTCTACTGTGAACAAAACCTTGGGCTCTATTTGACCAAGTCGATCCAATGCAGCCCCGGGACCAATGTCCGTAGCACAGGAGGACCAGACAGCTCCCACACTGGTGACAGCCAGCATAGCTACAGCGGTTTCGATCAGGTTTGGCATGTAACCTGCAACCCGGTCTCCCGGAACAACCCCAATCTCGCGCAAGGATTTTGCCAGTCGAGCGACCGTCGCATAAAGCTCTGCGTACGTCATTTTAGCAGATTTGACGGTTTCTCCCCTGAATATAAAAGCCAGTTGATCGTCCCGATATCTTAGAAGATTCTCAGCAAAATTGAGCTTTGCCCCGACAAACCACTTTGCCCCCGGGAACTTTTTCAGATCATCTACCACCTGATCAAACTTTTTCGAGGCTTTGATATTTGTAAAATCCCACACAGCTGCCCAGAAATCAGAAATAGAATAAACAGACCACTGATACAATTCACTATACGTTTTAAATTTTTTTCCAAACTTTCGGTTAACGAATTCGATGAATCGCGTTATATTGGCATTCTTGATCCGATCTCCAGAGGGTATCCAAAGGGGTTTTTTTGACGGTTTCATAGAAGGTCTTAGGGTAGGTTTCTTCAAAGGCTTTTTTGAAAGTTTTACGGAGGATTTCTTGAAAGTCTTTTTCGAAAGCTTTTTTAAAGGCTTTCTCAATAATTCCCTCGAAGGTTTTTTCAAATGGGTATTCGACGCTTTCTTGGAAGTCTTCTTCAAAAGTTTTCTCGAAGTTTTCCTCAATGTTTTTTTCATGAATTCTTCCCTCCTAAACTATTAATTCCGCGGATAGACCTTAATTGAATATCACTCTTAAGATTTCCCGTCAAGAAGTATTTGCCCCTCAAAAATAGATATTGACTCGATCCAGTTCCCCCTCTCCCTTGATGCCTGCCTGCGCGAAGCCGCTTCGGCGAAGGCAGGGGAGAGGGCTGGGGTGAGGGTACATTATCACCATTTCTATCCCCCTCCTCTTAATCCCCTCCCGCCTGAGGCTGTGTCTTAATCATGATGGTGGGTAGGATACTGGCAGAACAGACAGTCAGGCTCCTCAGCTTTAGAATGCGGTCATTTAGAGGTATGGGTAATGGAGCTTCTTACAAATACTGTTTTTTCATGGGGTTGCAGCCCAGTAACTGGCCAATAAAGGGTTTCCGCTCTAAAGCTTCGTCACCTGACCGCCTGTTCCGTCTTGCAATGCAAGGGGTCCCTCTTTGATTACGACACAGTCTCGCTGGGGAGGGGAGTTTTTGAGGGTTGCGCTCTTCAATGTCTATTTTTGGGTGCCTCAAGAAATACGCTCAGCCCATAGTGGTTTTCACCTCGCTTTGGAAGGATGATTGCCGCCCTTTTGAGTAGAAAACTTTTATTTTCTAACCTAATATGTTATTAATTTTCCATAAATTATCTCACAGGAGATAAGTGTGGGCCACCTAAAAGAATTAAAAATGCTTGACCTCTCAAGGCTCTTGCCGGGTCCCTACTGCTCTCTTCTCTTAGCCGATTTAGGCATGGAGGTATTGAAAGTCGAAGACCCTGAACAGGGTGATTATACGCGAGGGATAGCCCCCATTCGGAAAAAGGACAGTGCTATTTTTCTTGCTTTGAATCGAAATAAAAAAAGCATAAAATTGAACCTCAAGATAAGAGAAGGAAAGGAGATTTTCTATAAGCTCATTCAATCCTATGACATCATCTTAGAGAGTTTCAGACCGGGGGTGATGGACCGTCTCGGCATCGGTTATCAGGAACTGAGAAAAAGAAACCCCCGTACCATCCTATGTTCCCTTTCGGGATATGGTCAAGATGGACCTTATCAAGAGAGGTCCGGACATGATATCAATTACATCGGGTTGGGAGGAATACTTGAGATAACGGGAGTAAAAAATGGGGATCCTATCCTCCCGGGAGTTCAAATCGCAGATATCGGTGGCGGGGGAATGATGGCTGCGATTGCCATTCTGGCTGCGGCCATCCACCGGGAAAAAACAGGTGAGGGGCAATTCCTGGATATCTCCATGATGGATAGTGTTGTCTCCTGGCTCTCCATACATGCAGGAAAATATTTCATGGATGGAGAACTCCTGAAACGAGGGGACATGGCTTTGACAGGAAGATATGCCTGTTATCAAGTCTATCCAACAAAGGATGGGAGGCACATGTCTCTGGGAGCGCTGGAGCCTAAATTTTGGAAGAACTTCTGCGAAGCAGTCGGACGCAGAGATCTGATGGATAAACAATTCATCGAAGCAGAGGAACGGCTTCGTGTCATCGAGGAGATTAAAAATCTTTTTAAGACTAAAACCCAAGAGGAATGGGTTGACTTTTTCAAGAAGGCGGATGCATGCTGTGAACCCATCTTAACCTTTGAACAGGTCTTTCAGCATCCACAAGTTCTCCACCGACAGATGGTGGTGGAGGCCGAACATCCTGTTGAAGGAAATGTCCGCCAGTTGGGAAATCCCATCAAATCATCCCGATTCCCTTTTGAGATTCGTACCCCTTCACCGGCATGGGGAGAACACACCATCGAGGTTTTGAAAGCGATGGGTTATTCAGAAGAAGAGATCAAACAGTTTAAAACGGTAAAAGCAATCTAAACAGATCATCGGAATGATGGAATATTGGAATAATGGAATAATGAGTAAGAGAAAGAAACAGAACATCCTTTCTTTAAAACCCATCATTCCAATATTCTGTTATTCCATCGGTTTACGGCGTGAGTGATGGCCAAAATTGAAATTGACCAAGAGCGCTGCAAGGGGTGTGGGCTTTGCACGATTGCCTGTCCGAAAGCGCTGATCCGGATTGGGGAAGAAATTAATCGTCAGGGATATTTTTACGTCGTTTGGGAGGCGGATGGACAATGCACGGGATGTGCTATTTGCGGTGAGATCTGTCCCGATGTTGCCATCCAAGTATGGAGGGAGTAAAGATAGATGGGGAGATGGGGAGACAGAGGGATAGGGAAGGAGGCAGATAGTGGAATATTGGAACAATGGAATAATGGAATAATGGAGGGCAACCGAAGTCGTTCCTGGATGGTAAATAATTAACCCAATATTCCAGTATTCCAACATTCCATTATTCCAGGTGTATCTATGGAACAACATTCTGAAAAAATATTGGCCAAAGGGAATGAAGCGATAGCCATGGCTGCCATTGATTCGGGATGTCTCCTCTATTTTGGATATCCCATCACTCCCCAGAATGACATCCCGGAGTACCTTTCCAAGCACCTTCCTGCTTTGGGGGGGGAGTTTATCCAAGCGGAGAGCGAGATTGCTTCGATCAATTTGCTCTTAGGAGCTTCAGCCACTGGAGCAAGGGCCATGACCTCTTCCTCAAGCCCTGGGATCTCCTTGATGCAAGAGGGAATCTCCTATATGGCAGGGAGTGAACTTCCAGGACTGATCGTTAATATCTCAAGGAGTGGACCAGGACTGGGCGGAATCTCTCCCTCTCAGGGAGACT
>Ga0214474_1001203_pt1 | contig 12030 bp, 11 predicted proteins | sample RVTome_2_FD_187335 | JGI IMG/M metagenome (GOLD analysis project Ga0214474, IMG submission 187335) | Soil microbial communities from uranium-contaminated site in the Upper Colorado River Basin, Wyoming, United States - RVT95D214 HiSeq ...
AGTACCTCTTTAATACGTTGTTTCCTCTGGTCCCTTGGCATACCGTATAGCTTGGCGTAGATTAGAATGTTCTCGTAACCTGTAATTTCCCCATCTACCGACACATCTTGGGGGACGTAACCGGCCATTTCCCTCACTTTGTCCGGGTGGGTTAGCGCATTTATGCCGAACACACTTACACTTCCTGAGGTCGGTCTTATGAGAGTTAGAAGTATCCGTATAGTTGTCGTCTTTCCTGCTCCGTTGGGTCCGAGTAACCCGAAGATTTCTCTCTCCGGTATAGTGAACGAAATTCCATCAACAGCTTTCACCCTGGGGTAAATCTTGACCAGATTCTCAACAACGATTGCTTCAGTCATTCCCAAACGACTCCTTTCTTTCGCTGACTTCAGCGGCTCTCGCCACTAACTCGAAGCTACGCGCGACTATCGCCAGCTCTTCTTCGGTTAACTTATCCAGAATCCTGCGCATCTCCTGCACTCTTCCTTCTCTCAAGTCATTGATGAGCGTCTTTCCCTTATCAGTTACGCTCAGCCAGGACACGCGGCGGTCATCGGGATCAGGGGTGCGTGTCAACAAGCCTTGCTCAACCAATCGGTCAACAATCCCCGTGACATTGGCCGGAGTAACCCGGATTCCAGATGCTAGACCGCTGAGGTTCACCCTTCCATGCCGGGAGATGTAAAACAGACTTTTGAGTTGGGGGATAGTTAGGTTCAATTTAACCCAAGAGTCGAGTGTGCGCTCCCTGATCACCCGGTTCATCCGGCGCTGCGCTTCTGTTATTTGGGCAATTAGCTCTTCCTTCACTGAATGTCCTCCTTAATTATTATCGACACTTAAATAGTTTAAGTATCAATAAGTAATTTGTCAAGTTTTTTGCAGACCGATTTGAACGTACGGGCCAGACTACCCCCTGAGACGGAAACAACCAAACAACCATCAACCAGACAACCATCAACCAGACAACCATCAACCAGACAACCGTCAACCATCAACCAGACAACTAGTTACAGGCCTCATATCGGAGAATAGCACGCACGCGCTCGAGCAGGGGCGGATGAGAATAGTTGAGAAAAACGTAGAAAGGATGGGGCGTCAGATTTGAGAGATTACCTGTATGGAGTTTTTTCAATGCCTCCACCAGCTCTTGGGGATGTCGGGTAGTCTGGGCTGCGAAGCGGTCAGCCTCATACTCGTTCTTCCGTGACAGCATGTGCAGTGCCACCGAGAGCACCATCTCCAGTGGAGTGTAGAGCAAGCCGAAAAACAATATGCCGCTGTAGATGGATGGTTGTTCCATGTAGAATGTCTCGTAGAGCCAGGGGCTTCCCAGGAAAATAGATAACAGAAAGAAGAGTAGTCCTGCGTGAAGAATATTGATTATTGTGCCCTGTAGTATGTGCTTCTTCTTGTGGTGACCGATTTCGTGGGCGAGCACTGCTATCAGTTCGGACACTGTGTGCTTTTCGATCAAGGTGTCGAACAAAGCAATTCGCTTGTTTCGGCCGAATCCGGTAAAGAAGGCGTTTGATTTGGTGGAGCGCCTGGAGCCATCCATCACGAAAACGTTCTTGAGCGGGAAATCAACCGAGCGGGCATAGCCGAGGATGGCCTCTTTCAGCTCCCCCGGTTGCAGCGGGCTGAACTTGTTGAACAGCGGCATGATCCACGTTGGAGCTACATATTGCAGGATCAAGGAAAATACGACGAAGCCCAGCCAGCAGTACACCCAAGCGTGGTAGCCCACATACTGAAACAAGGCAAGGATGCCGCTCAGCAGGGCGCCGCCGACCAGTGCCGTCAGGCCCAGGTTCTTGATCCTGTCCAGCACAAAGGTGCGCGGGGTAGTCTTGTTGAAGCCGAATCTCTCCTCAATTACGAATGTCTCATAAATGCTGAAGGGCAGCATAAGAAGGCTGTAGCCTGCCAGGAGAATACCGATGTAAAATAGTCCGTTTACGATAGGAACAAAGCCCCAGGACCTGGTTATCTGGTCAAGGTAATTGAAGCCGCCAGCAAACCAGAAAGACAGCAGAACAGCCAGGCTGAATGCGCCAGTCACGAAATCAAAACGGGTGTTAGTACGAATGTATGCCTGAGACCTGCGGTAATCCTCCGGTTGATAAACCCCTTCAAGATCGGGAGGCAGTTCTGACCTCAGAGACTTCAGATTGAGCACATCTGCAGCCAGTCCTATGGCATACTCAATAATGAGCGCGAAAAGTATGATAAAGAAAAAGGGGTTCATCATTGCTCCGCCGGTTATCGAATAGTCTATTACATACTGACGCAGCCATCAACAAAGATGCGCAGGCCCTGCAAACCCTGACGCATCGATACCCTTTTCGGTAACAATAATCATGACTCAATTCGTGACTGACCTGGTTCAGATAGATGGGTGACACTCCATACGTTCATAACATCGGGTAGTGACGTCCGTGTCATTGCGAGCCCCGACTTGTCGGGGCGTGGCAATCTCTGTAGTGCGAGGCCTTAGCCTCGTGCCGCGTGGTGACAGTCAATTCCCCTCTTAAGGCATGTCCTGAGCCAAGTCGAAGGATCAGAGGGGCCGGGGGAGTTATGAAAGGAGCCCCGACTTGTGGGGGGCGAAGAATCTCAGGGTGCTACCAAACGCTGTCGCTGGACTTGACAAATACCTGCCGACGGTGTATCTTCATTGTAGATACCGTGAATGGAGGGTCGATATGAAGACGCGTGTTCAGAAATGGGGTAACAGTCTAGCTTTGCGCATTCCGAAATCCTTCGCTGATGAAGTCGGACTCCAGAAAGAGACATCCGTCGAACTATCGCTGGCCGACGGGAAAATCGTTATCACGCGGTTAGCCAGGCCGGAGCTGACCATCGAACAGCTCCTATCAAAGGTCACCAAAGATAACCTGCATCACGAGGTTGATACCGGCTGTGCCGTGGGGAACGAAACGTGGTAGACCGCCGCGCCTACGTGCCTCGTTGCGGAGATGTGGTGTGGATTAGCTCGAATCCGCAAGCAGGCCACGAACAAGCCGGACGACGTCCGGCGGTGGTGCTGTCACCGCAAAGCTATAACAGCAAGGTAGGACTGGCCATCCTTTGTCCGATAACCAGCCAGCCCAAGGGCTATCCTTTCGAGGTCCTTCTTCCCGCCGGTTTACCGGTGGCAGGAGCAATATTGTCCGACCGGGTCAAGAGCCTGGATTGGCGCGCGCGACATGCCGAATTGATATGCACTTTGCCAGCCGGGACAATCTCGGAGGCCCTCCAGAAGCTGGCAACGTTGTTATCGGAATAGAGGAAGGCGACATTGTAGAAATAGAAGTTGAAGAAGAGGGGGCTGTGTTGATGCCGAAGAAACTGATAGACAAAAGCCAGGCTTACTTCTGGACCAGGCGGTGGCAGAAAGGCGAGCGAGAAGCCGATGAAGATATCAAGGCTCGGCGCGTTAAGACCTTTGACTCGGTCGACGAGCTTATCAAGGACCTGGACCACAAGTGAGGCAACAGGTCCCTGACCGCCGGTGGGGATCCTGTTCGATTTTGCTATATGCCCGATTCCGTTCTTTTCTGATTGACGCCCGGTTTTCGGAGTGCTAAATTCCGCTCTGTGTCCAAAACTTACACCAGGGTCAGTATCGGACTAGGCTTAGTCTTTCTCTTCGTCGGTGCTCTGGATGTACGGGCACATTCCGGAATCTGGGCTGCACCTTCGCTCCTGCTTGGCGTATTCCTTATTCTATTTGGCGCAAGCTTTGTTGCCGGTGCCGAACGTCAAAAAGTCACACGCCGCGTGAGCTTCGGTTTCCTCGGAGCTGCTCTAGTTCTTCTGGGCATCGCATTAGCGCGGTTCCTGTCCTAGACTTTGATACAAAGAGCACAAAAATAGCTTCAATTTCCTTTTGACTGTGAGGGAACAAGAAAGTTATCTTCCTCAAGGGCGTGAGTGTAGCAACTGATTGCTTCCCTTTTTGTCTTCCCCTGGCTGATGCAACCAAGCAAGCTCGGGCATTCCACTACCCAGTAGCCATCCTCACCGGGATATAAGATGACCTCTCGCATTTCCCCTCCTCTCTAATTCTATCAGCAATCTGTAGTTCTGGCTTCATCCATTATACATTGTTTTGCCCGATTCTTAACAAAGGACTAACCTCCCGTGTCATTGCAAGCTCGTTCTCTACCTCACGGTCATTGCGAGCGAGGCGTGGCAATGTCACGGCCAAATGCAAACTTCTAATATCTAAAATCTAAGTAGTTTTGGCCATTAGGATTTTGACATTGATTTGTCATTTGGGCTTACGCAATTTTTGCCTTTTGACCTGTCATTTTGCATTTTGATTTTTGACTTTTGTCCAGGGTTTCCCCTCCCTTGGTACTTCAGGCCGCAGCCAGAACGCGTCCCTGTAAACGTGATTGACTTCCGTGGTAACGAGGCAATGCGAGTTGTATGTTTGGCAGATTTCGCTTATGATAAACAGCGGAGGACAAGCAAGATGAAATTTGAGCGGATTACTGTTAACCCCGAACAGATGGGTGGTGTCGCCTGCATCAGGGGGCTGCGCATTCCTGTGGCCACTATTGTGGGCATGGTGGCTGAAGGGATGAGCGAAGCTGAAATCCTTCGAGCCTACCCGGACCTCAAAAAAGAAGATATCCGTGAAGCGTTGCGCTATGCTGCCGAAGCGGTCAAGGAGCGTGAGTTGCCGGTAGTAGCCCCATGAAGTTTCTGGTGGATAATGCCCTGTCGCCGCTGGTTGCTGCCGGACTGCGTGAAGCGGGTCACGATGCTGTTCATGTCCGGGACTATGATATGCAGACTGCAACTGACAGCGAAGTCTTGGAACGGGCTCGTGACGAGGGGCGTATTCTCGTTTCGGCAGACACTGATTTTGGTACATTGCTAGCCTTGCGCCAGGAGTCAAAACCCTCTGTAGTTCTGTTTCGTCGTTCGTCAAGGCGCCCTGATAATCAGGTAGCTTTTCTCTTAGCCAATCTGGCAAGCCTCCGGAAGAGCTTGAAGGAGGGCAGCATTGCAGTGCTTGAGGATACGCGGATTCGCCTGCGTTCTCTGCCTGTAGGCGGTGAGGAAACGGCGTCAACCTGAAGAGAAAATTCACTGGACATTATAGTCTGCTCTACAGTGTTTGAGCTTAGCCCTCAGTGTTCCTCACTTACGCTCGGAACAGCCTCCGCAATCGTCCCTTTTGTTATTGCCTGTTCCGGTTTATCGGGGCCTGCCAATCCCACGGCCAAATCTGAGATTCTGATATCCAAATAGCCTTGGCATTTGAACATTTGGACTGCAATTGTCATTTGGGGCGTATATGCAAGAAACGTTGTTGTTTGGGTGCTGGTCACAGGGGGAGGGGCATGAGGGAAGCCGGGATGATTCGTTTTGCAAAAATGGCTATTTTTTCTGGAGTTCAACAGCCCTTTTTCATACGTAAGGCGGTTACCTCGGGAAGATTCAGTTGTTAAAGTACGTACGATTCGTTTCGTCGGTTTGCCCTTTATGTTTGTGAGCCCTGGAGGCCGGCGGAGTGACGTATGGAGGCAATTTCCAAAAGATTCTCGACAACAGTTTTCAGGTAGTTGCGATCGGTTGGGGCCAACCGGTAATTTGCAGAATACCATTTTGCGAGTAATCTGGAGGCTTCTCTGATTACGCGGCGGTTACCAGGGTCGTATTGAAGAGAAGACTGTAACTTGACGCGAATGAACGCTATTTCAGGGTCAACACCTTCCAGATTGGTAATGTTCCACAGTTGGGATGTTTCGGCAGGGCTAAGGGTACCGGAATAGAAGCCATGTTTACGGGCATTCCGGTTGCCTTTCTGGCCACCGTGCTTCCTCTTAACCTGTGTTGGGTTTACAGTCAGGTTCTGGGAAGCCTCACCTGCGGGATTTGATTTATCAGGGTAGCACATGGGTTCCAATCAGAAATTAGCATGAATTCTTCGTTTGAGCAAGGGGAAAATGTCACTTCTTCCCCGAAGGGTTGACTGAGGCTGTGGATCCCATGGTTAAAAACGATGGAAGAGATTGGGGATTGGAGGCTGCCAGCTGTCTGCCGTCGGTTGCCCCAAATGTCAAACACCAAATGACAAACGAATCACTGCAGTGCGACCTTTTAAGGTCGTGCAATTCTGTCCCTGGCACTTAGCTGAAGCTTGGCACTAATCTCCAGTCTCTAATCTCTAGTCTCCGGTCACCAATCACGGAGCAAAAGTAAACAAAGAACTAAAATGCAAAGAGCAAAGAGGCAACATATAGCATTTTTGGATTTTGACTTGTCATTTTTATTTTTGACCTTTGATTTTTGACTTTTGTCCAGGGTTTCCCCTTTTGGGCGTGGCGACCTCTACGAAGAAGGCAAAGCCAGATACCAGGTCAAAGCCGGCTGATTAAGCACGAAGCGGCAAACACTCATCCTTCTCTCCAACCAGAGACAGATTGCCATTACGCCTTAGCTCTTCTACGCGAATCGACAAAATGCTATTAGCCGAGACAATGGGGGGATTGACTATCACACCCATCATGAATATGATACGTACGGCAGCCTTCGGCAGGTGTCGCGAGGTCATTCCCTGCAAGTATCTAGTAGGTAAATAGATATGACGAAAGCACAGAACAACTACGCATTTATTGATAGCCAGAATCTTAACCTTTCAATTCGTGAGCAGGGATGGGTAATGGATTTTCGAAAATTCAGGCAGTATCTCGAACGCAAGTACGCAATAGCCAAAGCGTTTCTGTTCATTGGCTATGTCTACGAAAACCGCGACCTGTATGTCAGCCTGCAAAAGTCGGGCTACATTCTGGTCTTCAAACCCACACTCAAACTGCCAAGCGGAAAAGTGAAAGGAAATGTCGATGCGGAGTTAGTGCTTCATGCCATGATTGAATACGATAACTATGACAAGGCCTTGATTGTCACTGGGGATGGTGATTTGTATTGTCTCGTGGATTACCTGACAAAGAAAGACAAACTGCTGAAACTGATGATTCCCAACAAGCAAAGCTTCTCATCGCTGTACAGGCGACTGATGCCTCATGTTATTTTCATGAACAATTTGAGAAAGAGATTGGAGTATACCAGCGCTCAGAAATAAAAGGAGAGGCATTGCTGTGGTACACATCCCACAGATTGGCCTCTCATCGTGATTATGCTATAAGGTTACCATAAACTACATTCTTTGTCAAATTCGGGACAGGGGCATCAATGTAGTGCGAGGCTTTAGCCTCGTGCCGCACGACCCTGAAGGGTCGCACTACAAAATCTGGAGGTGGAGGACTTCCCTGTCACGGTCGTAAACGACATCCACAGCGGCGACCTCTACCTATTTCCGCTTGCCTTTCGGGATTTTGATGGCGAAACGGCATCTTGTGTCACCTTTCAGCAGTGTCTCAAGCAGTTCGACTTCCGCAGGTTCGCCAAAGATTGCGTCGAAATGGAGTTTCTCAAAGCCGGCGCTGCAATAGCAGAAGGTGGCTGGTATCTTGGGCTTGCCGTCGCGCAAAGCCCTTCTGACAAGTTGGCAGTGGCACGTATAGTACTTCCTCATTGTAGGGTCTCTTTCTTTTAGGAATTGCTTGGGCGCATAGGGTATCTTGGTCTTGTAGACCTTATCACCCTGTCTGAGCCCGGTGCATATTTCCTGATTACCTTTCACGAACTCCACGACTTCGGGAGTGATCTCCTGCTCGAACCACGGTCGTCCTTCTCTCATGCAGTCTTCCAACTCCTCGATAAGCCTCTCATGTTCGCCCTTGAGATACTCGTCGATGCTTGCAGCCTTTTCAAAACGTTCCTCGCTGTCCTTGAAGGCCTCAATCGGGATGTTGTGGTAGTTCCAGGTGAGAATGTCCCTGCAAGTCTGGCCCGGCAACTCGGCTTCCATTCTATCTAGAATTATTTTGGTCAGCTTCGGGTAGCTGTCTTGTGGCGAACCCAAAGGCGGCATCTCTAAATCATGAAAGACCCTCCGATGGGCGGCCTTTCCAGCGATCGTCGTCAATCTTTCGCCAATTCCGGGCAACACATCTGAAGCACCAAGAAGGCCGGTGAAGTAGATGTACAGGTCATTTTTCTTCGCAAAATAGCAGTAACGGGCGATGGCGACCAGTCTATCCTTCGAGTTCTTGTCTTCCTCTATGAGCAGGGAAATATAGTCCCTGAGCGCGTCTAGGCCGGCGGACTTGAGTGTAGTCTTCCTCTTCCTCAGATACTTCTCGAATTCCCTCACGGCCGTTACTGAGGACTCTATTCTTGTCGCACTTAGTTTGCGCCCTTCCAGATACTTCCTGAACGCGATTTCCTTCAATTCACTCCTTCCTCTTGGTCGAGCCATCTTCGAGATTGCTGCCTGGTGACCGTCTTTGACTCAAACCGTCCTCGCCTCAAACCTCAATGGGCTGCCAGTGCCATCTCTCTGCCCTCGGCACGACATGACCCAAACCCGGGAATGGGAAGTGAAAAGCAAGCACTAGAGCGTTCTCGGTTGCAGCCCTGGTCAGGAGCTTGTGCCTGGTAGCCTCAACTTGTCTAGGATCCCAATCGACCACGGCACACCACTCTGGCCGCTCTAAGTGAATAGGATGGAGCACTGCATCGGAGATGCAGAGTAATTGCTCATGCTTGGAAGAAACGGCGAGTGCCATGTGTCCCGGTGTGTGTCCTGGCGCAGAAACGGCCTCTATGCCAGGCAAGATTTCGCTTTCACGGTCGACGAGACAAAGCTGGTCCCGAATCGGTGGGAGGTTCTTACGTGCATATCCTACAAGGATTTCTCTGGTGTGCTCATCAAGTTTCAATAGCGTCTCTTCTGAGTTCCAAAAATCCCATTCACCTTTCCACATGAAATACCGGGCATTGGGGAAAGTCAGCTTGCCTTCACTATCAGTGTTCCCACCAATGTGATCGGGATGTCCGTGCGTTAGGATTACACTGTCTATATCTTCAGGCTCGATTCCTTCATTCTTGAGGTTCTGGACAAGTTTTCCTGTGCTCTGGCTGAGACCATTAGCCCCTGTATCTACTAGCACTTGATGCTCACCCGTGTTGATCACTAGACAGATGTACGGACTCACCCACTCTTGCCACCGTTCTGGCTGTAGGCTATGTTTGCCAAGGGTCTGCCCAAGGAGTTCTTTTGGCGCGTTGGCAAAAAGAAATACGGCAGGCGGCGGGAAAGTTGGAGGTGCGTATGTGTGAGTGCCGTCGCTGACGGTTATGCATTGAAAACTCCCTACCGTGAAGCTATGAGTTTGGCTGCTCATAACTGCCCCACTCCTTTCTAGCCATCGGACTCACTTCAAGTATAACATCGAACAAAGCCAATGGTATAGTGAACCGACGAACCGCTGCTATGTGCAGCAATAAGATGGGAAATCCATGCCTGTCAATTATCTTGGCGTCATTGAGCGATTTCCCCTGACTTCACATCAGAGGCTGATAGTAACATAGTAATCTCGTAAATGTAGAAGAGGGCAGCAGTGAAGATCACCCGTACGGCCCCATTCAAGAGGGCCTGGCAGGAGTTGACCGCAGAGGGAAGGAAATTGAGTAGGAAGGCGCTAAGGAATCTGGCGGCGACCTCTACGAAGAAGGCAAAGCCAAATACCAGGTCAAAGCCTCCTGAGTTAGCGCTCTACGTGCCGGGGCACCATTGACTCATCACCGTATCCGGCGCAATTTGTCCAGCACAGCCCGATACAATGTAAGTCGCCCTCACTGAACGAATTAGCGTTAGGGGAGCACTCTATATGGCGCCTGCCAGCGCTGCGTAGCCAAATGCTAGAGCCAGGTAGGCAGAATTCGCAACCAGCACGACCACGATGTACGCCCACGCCGCCCGCCCTCCCGAGACACCGCGTTCGCGCCGCTGCCTCCTGACAAAAAGCAAAATGCTGGGCAGACCAAACAGTGCGACTAATATCAGCAACCCTGATACTATCACGACAGCCACAAGCCCGGCCGTACCTAAGAAGAATCCCGTGAAAGATGCCAGGAGGAAAGCCGCGCCAGCCAGGGCGGCGACCGCCAGCACGACACCAACGTTTATTCCCAGGTAGGTGAGGGAGTCCTGCCATAATCTGGAGTCGCGCCAGTGGTATTCCATTCCCAGCATACGAGGCATACAGTAGCGCCAGGCTACTACCCATAGCAGAATCGCTATCAACAGCCCGAGCAGAATGGGTGGGACTATTCCCCACTCTCGTAATGACTGTCGTACCGTGGTGAGAAATCCACTTGATGACCCCAGTGAAATTACGACGTCTTCTGCGGAGTTGCTCTGAGTGTAGGTGGCCCGCCAGATATGGCCGAAATCGCCCCTCGTCTCGTCTACTGCATAGGCGGGCGTGTCGTAGTGGTCCATAATCCGCGGCCTGGGGGGACCGAACGGATAGAGTTGCCACGGTAGCACAGGAAAGCCGGAGTAACCCGAGTAATCGGTACCCAGCCTTGGATACTCTGTTGTGAAGTCCATATCGGGTGGAGCCACTACGTAGATTCGGGTCAGCCCGATGGGGTGGGCCCATGATGAGCCGGTACCCAGGGGATAGGAGTAAGCGACGCTGGCAGATTGAGGAACGAGTGCCGTAGTCCACCCCAGATGAATACCGGGCTGGCCGGTTGGTTCATACCAGCGGTCTTCACCATCGTCGGGCAGCGGTGGCTGGGTCTGAAGCGTGACTATCGCAATCCGCTGCCCCGTGAGCCGTGACAAAGTCTCCCGTACCGACGGGTCCAGCCCGGTGGTATTAATAAGCGCCTCCAAATCTGTGTCCTCATCCAGTCCGTAGATGTCAACCCGCGAGCTCTCTGTTTCATAGGTTTCCTGCGGTGTAATCCCGGTACAGCCGCTTAGCAGCAGAGGGAAGCAGAGCGCCAGCATCCATGCCCCATTGGTCAATAGTGTTGCCGGGAGCAATGACAGCCACACATTCGCTTTACTTCCCGCCTCTTTGCGCAGGGCCTCGTCCAGTGGCTCGACTAGCTCCTTGTCAAAATCCAGGGACGTCTTCTCCATCACGCTGAAATCCATGGGGTCTGTTCCCAATGGGACGAAGAAGACGACCTCATGTGACTCCCCGCTCTTATCCAGTAGTGAGACAAAGAGGTCCACATCGACGATATTATCACTCTTCAGGGTAACTACAGCCGTCTGCTGACCTTCCTCAAGTTGGGCCCACAGCTCCGGATCGCTGAGGACCGGTCCGCCATCTGCAATAGTCTGCGATGGAAAGCACAGCAGCCAACTGGCGATTATGAAGGCAGTCGCCAGACAAAACTTTTTCCGCCTACTCCACACGCTATAACCTCCCACGCTGTATCCGGATTACGGAATCCATACCGCGATTATATCATGCGATTGTTAAAATGTTGTTAAAGAAACCATCACATGTGGTGGAATTATCATATTCTTATTAAAGAGACTGTCAGTCGCCTGGAGGTGGAAGACTTCCCCGTTATGGTCGTAAACGACATCTACGGCGGCGACCTCTACGAAGAAGCCAAAGCCAGATACCAGGTCGAAGCTCCTTGAATTGAGAGCTTTGCACGCCGTGGCAACGAACCTGACTAGCGAACCGCTGCTATTAAAAAAGGCCAAATTTTGTAAGACACTGTGTTTGGGCAAGGCCCGGACATTGGCAAGTTGCATGATTATCGGACACGTGATATTCTAACTTATATGGAAGTTAGTCTGGCAGTTTTAGCTGATTATGCAAATGTGACTAAGGAAGGTAAGCTGAATGTGATGGGTCTTTTTACTCACATAAATGCTCGGGTCATTCCTTATATTCATCCTCAAATGCTGTTGGTATGGGAGGCAGAAGCTGGCCCAGCCGAATGGGGAACACGAAAGGACGTAGAAATTAAGCTACTGGATGAAGCTGCAAACCAAATCTTGTCTGTGCGGGGCAACCTTGAAGTACCAAGGGGCGAGCCGGGTAGACCTGTGCGAATAAATTCGCTTATGGGCTTCAACAACGTGAAATTTGATGCGGAGGGAGACTATGAGTTTGCCATTCT
>Ga0214474_1001204_pt1 | contig 12030 bp, 7 predicted proteins | sample RVTome_2_FD_187335 | JGI IMG/M metagenome (GOLD analysis project Ga0214474, IMG submission 187335) | Soil microbial communities from uranium-contaminated site in the Upper Colorado River Basin, Wyoming, United States - RVT95D214 HiSeq ...
ACCTTTTTTGAAAAGATAGGGAAGAAGTTGATTATCAGCCGCGAAGTTTCAAACCTTTCCCCTGATGTTCTGACCATCATGCCAATTCTGCATGATGCAGATACGGGGAATAAACCAGATAAAAGAGTGTTGTCCGAGATATATGAAAAATATAAAGCTAAGTTTCAAAACTTTAAAATCATACCATTAGAAGCTGATTCTCTTTACAGAGTATGTGTTGACCTTGGTTTGCTCTTTGGCATTAAAATGAAAAAGATCAGAAAGGCATATGAAAAAGCAGTCGAGGGGATTAATGGTAAGGCTTTCGATTGCCGTGCTCTGTTGATTATTTTAAATAAGAGCACATCCTAAACAGGAGACAAGTCTATTTCTTCTCAAGGAGTATCTTGTGTCTTAAAAGTGATATCTCTTTTATATCTCCATCAAAGACCTTCTGTTCTCCGAAGAGGTTTTTAAGATAGATCTTTCCCTCCTCAGGTCTCATGATATCCACATTCTCTAAATAAAGCTCTTCTTTACCATCCTTATAAATATAGGCGTTTGCTTCACACATGTTACTTCTCCTTTCCTATTTCATGCCTAACGGTCTCTATAATTTTTTCTATCATATGCGGAAGAGGTTCTTTTTCCACTCCTATCACATCTATACCTTCTTGATTTAGCGGCAGAAGGATTTTTTTTGCATCAGATGATACAATTGCCTCAGCCATCTTAGGTGTCAGCTCTCCGAGCATTGCATTAGAAAGAACAATGCTTAAAGGGCCTATAATCATGTCTACTCTGCTTGCATTCCGGACAATTGCGTTTTCCCCTGTAGCACCCTTATTTGACCTTGTTTTCATCATAGCTGAAGTTGCAGCCGAATTTGTACCGAGTGCAAGGATTTCGATCTCATCTCCGAATTCATCCCTTAGCCTCCTGACAATCAGGCTTCCAATGCCACCGCCCTGGCCGTCAACAACAGCAATCTTAACCACAAAATAAAGTATAAAGATATCCTGTACACTATGTCAAACCTAATGGCTTTTTAGCCATTACACGTTATATGTAAACATTTATCTTGACATAATCCTAAAAACTAATATAATAATTTAAAAAATAAAACGGGCAGGTTATGCTTAAAAAAAGCAATTCTTTTTATCTTATCCTTAATTTTTGTTTTCTATTTGTTATCTTTTCCCTCTTTGTATCTATAGCCTCTGCTGAAAAAATAGATCCTGCATATGAAATTGCTGTAACAAAGGCAGTTAATAAGATTGAGAACGCTGACTACGAAGGAGCTATTACGGATCTTAAAGAGGTCTTGAGAACAAGGCCAAATGATGAACAGGCAACACTCTATTTTGGCATAGCCTTAAACCGTTCAGGTAAAAGAGATGCAGAGGGAATATTGAAAAAGGCACTCTTAATGAACCCCAAAAATCCCAGGACAAACCTTGAACTCGGCATTTACTATTACAACAAATCTATATACGATGAGGCAGGAGACTATCTTGAAAACACTATAAACCTTGCGCCTAATACAGAGTTTTCAGCGAAGGCAAAAGAATATCTCCGGCATATAAAACAAAGGGCCGCAATAAAGCCGTGGGCGTTGAACATCTCGGCAGGAGGCCAGTATGACAGCAATGTTATCCTTAATTCATCAGATAATCCACTGCCTGAAGGGATCTCAGGGAAATCAGACTGGAGGGCGGTAATATATCTGAAGGGCAGATACAACTTCATCACAAGCGAAAGGGCAGAAGGTTCTGTCAGCTACAGTCTATATCAAAGTTTGCACGCTAAACTCACTGACTTTAACATAACCGAACACCTATTAGAACTCAAGGGAGCATATCATATCTCACCTGTGTTAAATCTCAAAGGGATATATTCATTTGAGTATGTATCTGTAGGGGGAGATCCTTATGATTATGTACATTCAATATCACCCTCACTGATTATCTCGGAAGGAAGGGGTTTTTCTACAGTTCTTGAGTACAAATACAGGAAGAGCCATTTCATGGATAGCGGACTATTTATAGACAATTCAGACAGGACAGGTTCAAACAACCTTGTAGGCATAACACAGAATATACCCATAGGTGCTTTTATCGTGTTCAGGGTAGGTTATTCACATGATGTTGATACGACGAAAGAGGATTTCTGGGCTTACAGAGGAGACAAGGGTATGGCAGGTTTACAGTTAAACTTCCCTAAAAACATAAACATAGACCTTAATGGAGAATACTATAATAAGGATTATAAAGGCATAAGTCCGATATCAGGGGAAAGAAGGAAGGACTGGATCAGTACAGCCACAATCTCAGCTACAAAGCATTTATCAGACAGATATAGTATAACTATAGGGCAGCTCTACGCAAGTAATAATTCAAACATTAAAGAATTTGATTACAAACGTGCAATAACAAGCCTTTTCCTGAATGTGAGGTTTTAGATGAGAATCGTTAAGTGGGAAACAATAACCTTTATATTATTATTTATTGTAATCGGTTTGTCAGGCGTTGCTCTGGCAAAGGATGATGTAGGCACAGTGGTTGCCATCAGGGGCAAGGCAATCATAGACAGGGATAAAAAGGCTATAGAGGCAAAGGTAAAAGACGGTATTCTCCTTAATGATACAGTATCAACACTGGAGGCATCGAGGGCAAAGATGCTTTTTATAGAAGATAGCGTATTAACCCTCGGTGAGAAATCAAAGGTAGTCATAAAGGAATTTGTGTATAGCAAAGATAAGAGAGGAAGGTCAATATTCAATCTCATTGATGGAAAGATGAGGGCTATCGTAGGAAAGACCAATTTTGAGGTTCATACCCCGACAGCAGTGGCAGCAGCAAGGGGGTCTATGGTATTAGCTGAGGTAACTATAGTGGACGGAAAAATAGTTACAACCTTGATATGTCTTGAGGGGGAGTTTGATATAAGTATTCCTGGTGTTCCTGGCAGCGTGAAACTCAAACCCGGGATGAAGATAACGATACCTGAGGGAGCGACTGTTATGCCTGATATAGTACCAGCATCCAATGATGAAATAGACAGACTTTTAATGGGAACTGACATTAGCTATGAACTACTGTCTATCCCTGGGCCTGCGGAGATAATAGTTAGTCCTCAAGGGTTGATAATAGAGCAAATGGGAATTCCACCGCCGGGAGACCTGCAGCCGAGGACTCCAGACAAAACCCCTGTAAACATTAATGTAATTTTTCCATAATAAATAGAGGATACTATGAAAAAGTTATTGATGATATTGCTTCTTGCCTTACTCACAATAAATATTAACTGTGGGGGAGGTGGCGGTTCTGGTAGCAGTGCTAAGACATCGCTTGTGACAATAACCGTAGGTAACAGTAGCAGTGGGCAGGCTATGGGCTTATTGTATAAGCAATCTACACCTTATGTTGGGCTCGCAGCAGTACCATCAAATGTCTATAAAATAGATTTTACCATCGCTGCCCCTGACATGCCTACTATAACAAAGGAAGTTCTTGTTGCAGGGCAGGCATCAATAACAGAGTCCTTTTCTGTTCCGAACGGCGATAACAGGTATTTCCTTGTTGAAGCCAAAAATGCTTCCGGAATAGTTTTATATCGTGGGTATATAACTGTAAACCTTTTTGGGAAGCCGATCAGTCTGATTATTTACATGTCGGCTTTGGATACAGCCCCTCCGACCGTTATATCCACCAGTCCTGCAAACAGTGCAACAGGGGTCCCTATAACATCAGTCATAATCATAACCTTCAGCGAAACAATAGATCCCTCGACTTTTAACTCAACTACATTTACATTGAGAAATAATGGGAATAATGTTGCAGGCATAATAACCGTCGACGGCGCAGTGGTTACATTCACCCCGTCATCCGCTCTTAGTTACAGCACTACTTACACAGGTACAATTACTGCTGGAGTAGGAGACCTTGCAGGGAATGCAATGGCTGCGGATTATATATGGAGTTTTACAACAGGTGCAGTGCCTGACACAACACCTCCGACAGTAACAGCAGTAAGCCCTGGTATAGGGGCGACAGATGTACCTATTACTTCTACTCTCACAGCCACATTCTCTGAGGCTATGAATGCCTCGACAATTAACACATCTACATTTACATTGAGTGGTAGTGGTCCAGTGAGTGGTGCAGTCACATATGCCGGAACAACAGCTACATTCACACCGTCATCCAATCTTGCTTACGATACTACTTATACAGCCACGATCACCACTGGAGTAAAAGACCTTGCAGGGAATGCAATGGCTGCAGACTATCCATGGAGCTTTACAACAGAGGCCCCGCCAGTTTTAGGCATTTCACCATCTGCTACGTCGGTAGCTGCTCTTACAAACCCGGACGGAAATGTTTCTGATGATTTGACATTTTTTATCTCAGGCGGAACACCGCCATATAATGTGACCTCAGACAACACAACGCTTATCGCAAGTCCGGGCGCAGTTGCAGGGAATACATTTACTGTTGATCCGAATTCTACGTGTGCTGGATATAATGTGATATTGACTGTTACAGATTCTTTGGGAGCAACTGTTGTTGCAAGTGTAAGCATCGCGACACCCAGCGCTGGATACAGTCCGTCTTTTTCCCCATCTATTTGTGAAAATGACAATGCGTGTACGGCGGGGTCCGAAACGCTATTGCTTACGTTATCAGGCGTAGCTCCTTTAACGCTTACATCTGATACGCCTTCAGTGATTCCCAGTCCCGGGGTAATATCGGCTTACACATATACGATTGATGCTATCGACAACTCTATCTCAGCAAATACAAATGTGCGGCTTACCCTTATCGACGCTTGTGAACATGAGTTTGACACCGAAATACTTGTCATTAACCAGGGAGGTGCCGGCACAATAGACCTCCAGCCAACAACTGTTGCTGTAGGGGGTCCTCCAGAGTATATATCATATACTGTTGTAAACAATGGTACTGCAAATGTAAATAATGTCACGGTTTGGGTGGACTATGGAGATTCATGCAATTCAGCCTGTGCTCCCAGAACTATTTCGGTACCTGCAGGCGGTTCTATCAACGATTCATTTTCGACGAGCTCTATTACCCCAACAATTTACACGATAGTAGTGGATCCTAATAATACTGTTACTGAATTTAATGAATCAAATAACTGCGTAGATTCAGGCAGCGGAGGGTGCAGTTTTCCGCCATCTTCGTGTCCATAATTTCATATGCAGCTTACTGAACCTTGCTGCGGAAGAATTCTTTGGAATCTTTCTAAGGTTAGAAAGTTCTCTTTTTACAGTAGTTCATGTTCAAAGTGCCCGACAATGTAGCACTTAACGACGAGAGTAGACAAACTTTCCTCTGCTCAGAAATTTAGATTTTTTATGAAGAATGAACGTCTGCCCATTCTGATTCAGATCAGGCCGATACAAATCATCATAGGTATTGCAATTGTCTATACATTATTTTTGTCGACATTGTCCGTCCTGCAGCATTATGGCCTCAGAACACAAATGAATGATTTGGGCAACGTCGATCAAGCTCTCTGGGCTGCGTCGAACGGTGACTTGGCCATGACCCAATCTAACGATACAGATGGTAAACTTCGAAGCCGTATTGGCGTACATGCAAACCTAATCCTCTGGCTCCTTGCAGTTATATATCTGGTTTTGCCGTACCCAGAGATGCTGTTAATCCTTACGAGTGTGGCATGTGCACTGGCTGGCGTCGGGATCTATGCGATTGCACGACAACGGCTGGGAGACACATGGTGGGCTGTCGTACCTGCCGTGGCTTTCTGGATAAGCCCAATTGTTCACGACGCAAACCTGTATGACTTCCATATAATAACTGTGGTTACAGCACTGCTTGTGTGGACTTTGTGGGCGTTTGATAACGACCGTCCACGAATAGCGTGGATACTGCTCATCATGGCTTTGTCGTGCAATGAGGATGTTGCTCTGGCAACACTAATGCTTGGTATTTACCTTTTTCTATCCGGAGCCCGTCGCACAGGGCTGATTGTGGCGGGTGTGAGTTTGTTTTATTTCCTCATATTGCTGGCTGTTATCATCCCCTTTTTCAACAACGGCCACGGACTGTCAAAGCTTGTGGGTCCTGGCAACAGATATGCATGGCTCGGCTCGAATCCATATGAAGTATTTCAGGCAATAATCGTTCATCCTGTTAACGTTCTAAAACACATAAGTCGGCCAGATCGCCTGCGTATCGTAATATTCCTCCTGCTTTGCGGCGGGATCGCAGGATTTGGCGCATGGCGTGTTTTACTTATAACATTGCCGCCAATTGCAGCGGGCCTCCTCTCTAATCCCCATTGGATGACACGGATCACAGGGACATACTATTGGGTGATATGCGAGGCCATCATTGTCACTGCATGTATTTTTACTGCTGAGGGACGGATCAAGCATGTTCCGCGTCGCTTTCCCTGGCAGCTTGTTTATCTCAGTGGTGCCACACTAGTGCTTTCCATACTTCTTTCCCCCCTGCCTTATAGTTTTGCTTCCTCCTGGCAGAATTACGTTCTCCCTCCTGAAAGGCATTCTTTAGAAGAGATAACCCGGACTATACCCGCAGACGCTGCGGTTTGCGTGCAGAATAATCTTGGCCCTCACCTGTCTCAAAGACGTGATATCGCTGTATTTCCAAAACGCTATAATAGTGCTGACTATGCGCTCTTTCATTTGCGCTACGTTGGTGGGCCAGATGCGGGATTGTTCATTCGCACCTCCCCTGATCTATATACAATGTCGTTGGGACATCTTACTTCCGTGATAAAAAGGATGGTACTATCCCAGGAATGGGAACTCGTCACTCAGAAGGAGGGTTTCTACCTGTTTGCTCATCATGCGCCGAATTCCAAAAATCACGAGTACGCGCTCAAACAGGTTGATGCCGACTCTGAACTGCTTGAAAGCAGCTATCGAGAAGCTTCTCGACACCGATGGTCGTGGTCACGGTATCTCGTAAGCAGTTTTACGTGGGGTCAACTCCTGTAGTCTGGATAGATACTTACATGACGTAGTTGATACCATTCCCGGTTTTGGTAAAGATTTAACCCAAAAAAAGCAATTCATTCATTTTAAGGCAGGTATATATGCAGAAAAAGCTTTACCAGCAGCACCTTTGTAAGACATATGATATTCAGAGAGCCTGAATATTTTCATCAGTAACGATTGATAACATTGAATAACCCAATTCTGCTTTGTAAAGGTTTTTATGCGTATATTCCTGCTTTGGTCATCAGATAAATGCAGTTTCCGGGTTAATATAAATTCAGTCTATATAACCATAATTAGTTGGGAGTCCGATGTTATAAGGTAATCTGCCTTTTGCCTGTCTGGTTCCGCAGATTATCTCTGCAGCTACTTCAAAATGTACTTTGCTGTTCTCAAAGGTAATGACAATCCACTCTGGTTTAAACCTCTCTAATGTTCTCAGAATATTCCAGGGATGGCTCAGAACCATTACATATTTCAGGTTTAAATCATTACAGATAGAGATAATTCCCGAGGCATTCGAATAGTCGGCATCTATAATCACCGTATCAAATTTCCTTAAAAACTCTACAATAGGGATTTCAGGCTTCATTTTTTTATAATTTTGTAAGGTTGTATTCAGGATTTCTGTGTGCCTGAAAGAGTCTTTTATGGCATTGAATAGTATTGGATTATGTCCTGTATAAAGCAGCATATTTTTTTTGCTTATATTAAGAGTAGGAGCATCATCCAATTTAAGGGCAGTAACGGAATTCTCTGCAACTAATCTTGAGATATCTTTCAGATTATTGCTGATTCTTTTGCCCGTTCTATGGGACATTATTCTCCGTTTCGCCTCGATGATTCTTCTTAGTGATTCATTGAGCCTTTCGTTAGAGATATTACCTTTCTTGACTGCTTCCATAAGTGCATTAAAGACCTCTTCCTGTTTTTTTCTCTCATGGCTTACCATGATAATATCTGCCCCAGCCTTAAAGGATTGAACTCCTGCTTCTGAAATGGACATTATGTCCTCAACAGGTTTCATCTCGATATTGTCCACAATAATCAAACCACCAAACCCCAGCTCTTTCCTGAGCACATCCTTCATCCAGAATGATGAAAGTGATATAGGATTTTTCGTATCTCCGGGCTCTGCTATAAAATGACCGACCATTATAATGTCTACCCCTGCTCTTACAGCACTTTTGAAAGGCATCATATCATTGTCTTTTTCATCCTGAGTTTTCCATATAACATATGGGAGTCTGAGATGAGAATCGTCAGCCGCCCTGCCGATGTCAGGGAAATGTTTGGCCGTCGCCAGCAGCCCTGCATCCTTTAGCCCATTGATATAAGCAATTCCCAATCTTTCCACTATTTTAAAATCATTGCTATAGCTTCTGCCTGTCATTGGTGAGGACAGAATATCTGACGGTACATCGAGCACGGGTGCCAGGTTTATACTTATCCCTAAACTTCTGAGCGCACTACCGACAGACAATCCAACCTTTCTTGCAAGTTCATCTGAATTTGTTGCACCGATAGCCGGCTGGGAAGGCGGCTTGTAGAATTCTCCTTTTATTCGATGAACTATCCCGCCTTCCTGGTCAATAGCAAAAAACATGGGAATTCCATGACCTTTGGAGATGGATTGTATATTTGAGATTAGAGGAGCAACGTCAGATGCATCTTTGAAATTCCTTGCGAAAAATACAATCCCGCCGGGATTTATTTTTTTGATGTGTTCAATGTCTCTTGAGCCAAGAGTCCTGCCTTGAAATCCGATAAACATGAGCTGTCCTATTTTCTGCCTCAGGGTCATTTTGTTGATTTGCGCATTGAGAGTATCATCGGCATACAGATTTGCGCAGTGATAAAAAAGTAAAGCAGCCATTGAAATTATCAAAAAAGTTTTTCTCATGTGCAGGAAGATAAAATTAATAAAGAAGTCTCCTTCTTTCTTTTTTGTGCTGAAAAAGATATACTGGATTCCCGTTTTCACGGTAATGACCCCCTTAAGAGCTTATTTCCCTTCGTCATTCCCGCCCCAATTTTCATGAAAGTAAACTCCGGTGTCAAATCTATTAAGTTCGAATCAGTGATAAGAAATTATAAAAAATCTAAGGTCATCAAATATCTTAGTGGATAAGTAGACATGAGTCAATCCCATGCATTAACAAAGAAAAAAGCATCCGGTTTTGAGGATTGTATTATGGTTAAGAATTATTAAAAGGAGGCTTATGATTGTAAGAAATAAAATTATCTTTTTCATTGATAGCATTCTATCCCTCTATTTTTTAAAAAACTTTCTTCTGTCTAAATCGTCAAAGTATATCTTTTTTCTCTCGTTCCCTATACTCGTTGTATGATATAAAACAACTGCTAAGGAATAAGTGCTGTCCTACCTTATGGAGTGCGATATATGAATATCAATAATCAAGACTGACCCTGTTTTTCGCGACTAATGACACATGGTGCGGCATACCTAGTATACATTATTATCTTGATAATAACGGTACTGCGGTTGCATCTAATGTTCTGGTTTATGTCGAGTATGGAGACGCATATTTCTCAGACTGTACCCCCCTTACACCTGGAGAGGTTTAGTCCCTGGTTCCCCCACGGCTGATTAGTGTATTTCTACTGCTTATACTCCAACACAATACAGAATAATAGTAGCCCCTGCTGACCTTTTTAAAATAATTGTGATTTCAAGGGTTATCGGGTTGATCATAATACCGTGCACCGTATCACAGTCAGTGAAGATGCCATAGCTTTTATTCCAAATGTAGTATCAATGTCTTTTAAAGGTCGCTATAAAAGTTATCTATGATGAGCCTTTGTTTCTTCCACTGAAACCACCATATCTGATAGTTATTAGAAAGAAAATATTATTGAAAAGAAGAAGACGATTTTTTCATCCTATACTTATTGAATAGTAAAGGTGCCGCCGAATGCACCAGCAAAATTGTCATGGCCATCATTTTGATTAAGGCAATCGTCAAATGCATTTATAACCCATATGTAACTTTTGCCAACTTCCAGGGGTTTTGTCGCCTGACCATCAAAATTATAGACAGCAGAAGTAGTACCTCCTGATATATGAGGCCACCATATAGCATTGCCACCACTTTCAGAGACAATAAGATGATACCATGCAGCACAACCAGATGCGGGAGCCTGCCAAACAAAAGTCGGAGTAGTAGTATTTATTACCGCTCCATCCTGTGGAGATACTAAGACAGGCAATCCAACGCCTATATCTGATACCGTATCGGTAAGCGTTTCAGTTGTCCCATTATTATAATTAACGTTAAATGCATATGAATCTCCCGGATTAGGTTTGGTTGCTCCAAAAAAGTAACTCGCATACCACGGGCAATAGTTAGGAAGCTGACATGTAGGATTCAAGTTCAGAGTACCGATATTCGGTCCTGAAACAGTCACAGAGCTAATAGAAGTTCCTGATTGTTGATCTACATAAAAATCTAGACCGTATCCGTCAGAACTAAGAGCAATACGAACTGATGCCTCAGTCAACGGCCCCGGAGACGGGCACTCACCCTTTACTGCCCGCCATGTTCCGCTTTCATAGCCACATCCGCCATGGAGCGTATATGTACCGCTCATAGCATTTCCATTCAGCACGCCTGTTGAGGTTCCATAAGCTTCTTTATCACATTCTTCATGACCAGATTCAAACTGGATCTGATTGCCGTTTATGCTACCTCCTGCATCAAAACCGGAGTCCGAATAGCCTCTCATAATGAAAAGGTTGCCTGTTTGGGTAACATATTCACAGCCAGGACCTAATTCCGTACCACCCTGCGGGGTTCTGTAAATAAGCCATTTGCCCGATATGCCTGTCAGTTCTGTAATATTAGAACAACTGCTGCACCTTGCACCTACTATTATTCTCCTGAGGGTTGAATCACCAAAACTTCTGTTCAGAATAAGTACGTTGCCATTGTCTCCGATTGCAGCCGCATATGAAGGTATATTTGTCCCAAGAGAAGCGCCAAAACTGCCATCAGGAGAAACTGAAAAAATACTGTTGCTTGTTTGCAACTCTATAACGCCGTCTCTCTGCCTCCTGATCGATATACTGCAGTTCCCTGAACTGTCACATGTCCACATTCCGAGTTGTGCATGAAAACTGCTGCCATTGTTCGCGTCTCCGAAACCGGCCAGCACCCATGTCCCTGCAAGATCAGAGGTTGAATATACCCTGTCGCCCTTTTTCATTCCGAATCTGATTCTGAAAGCATTCATTGTGTCGGGCACTGATCTTACAAGGAGTTTAGTGTCACCGCTCAGATAACCCAACCCTCCGTTGTCGAATGTTACCGATCCATCAGGTCTGAATGAATAAGTATGGGAATTAGTAAAATCATGTATGGCTCCATCTGAGTTTATTTTTCCAATGACTGAGATACTTCCGATACCGTCAAATGTGAAGATGCTTGAGTCAGAATTGTATTTTGCAGTTGCTCCGGCAGCTCCTTCATAAGCATATCCTATTTTGAAATACTCGCCGATGGTATCAGCATTATTATAGATTTTTGCGGGATCCATCCTGACAGCTAGCAACATATTCTGGTCTTCGATTTCGACTGTATAATCAAACAGCATCAACTTAAAGTCGTCAGAGAGGAAAATCCTGTGGAAATTCATTTCGCCGTCCATATCATCTATAGTCGTAAGAAGCAGACTCCCGTCCTGACTTCTTGCGACTGTATAGGTAAAAGTGACGGCAATCTGCTCATTGGCTGTCTTGTCATCAAAATCATTTCTAACCTGCGGATTTGATCCTGTACCATCAGCATTCAGAGTGATCTTTCCGGCGGCTGACTCCCAGTCGCCGCCATTTTCATGTTGTATACGTACATATCCCCATGTGCCAACGAGGGGATTATATGACAGCGTAATCTCAAGAGACATGGGAGCGCCATCGAGGTCTTTTTTGGCTGAACCTGCATACTTCACATTATCAAGGGCGTCTAAAGCCTCTATTACAAAGAGTCTCTGCAGCCCATTTGGCACATTGAGTGTAA
>Ga0214474_1001205_pt1 | contig 12023 bp, 9 predicted proteins | sample RVTome_2_FD_187335 | JGI IMG/M metagenome (GOLD analysis project Ga0214474, IMG submission 187335) | Soil microbial communities from uranium-contaminated site in the Upper Colorado River Basin, Wyoming, United States - RVT95D214 HiSeq ...
TAATAGAGGTAATAGAAGCCACACGGCCTACCATCTTTCCCGGCATTGCCACGCTCTTTAATAACCTGAACAACTATGAAGAGATCAAAGATCATGATCTATCCGGCATTAAATATTGCATGAGCGGGGCAGCCCCTTTACCGGACGATGTGAGGGAAAGATTCGAGGAGATAAGCGGCGCCAAGGTGCGCGAGGCATACGGATTAACGGAGATGTCCCCGGGAGTTACCGCCAATCCATTTGTGGGGACGGGCAAGGCCGGGACCGTCGGCCTCCCCTTTCCCAGTACGGACGTCAAGATTTGTGATGCCGACGGCAATACCCTCGGCATTAATGAGGTAGGGGAGTTGGTAGTAAAAGGCCCGCAGATGATGACGGGTTATTACAAAAGGGAAGAAGAAACGCGTAACACGATCAAAGACGGATGGCTCTGGACAGGTGATTTGGCATCCATGGACGAGGAAGGATATATTACCATAAGATCGAGGGCCAAAGACTTGATTAAATACAAAGGGCATTCCGTATATCCTGCCGAGGTTGAAGACCTCTTGTATTACCATGAAGCCATTGCCGAGTGCGGCGTCATCGGTATCCTCGATGATCACGGCGAGGAGAACATTAAGGCCTATATCGAATTAAAAGAGGAATTTGAAGGCAAGGTCACTGCGCAGGACATCATCGAATGGGCAAAGGCGAACATGGGATTTGAGAAATATCCGAGGTTTGTAGAGCTTGTCGACGAGGTTCCCAAGACCATGGTGGGGAAGGTGTCCCATCTGGAGCTGAGACAGCTTGAGGAAGAAAAGAAAAGGTGAGGGATTGTTTTCGTTGTCTGAGATCGAGAAGGGAAAGATCGTCAAGGCAGTTGGTGAAAGAGGTAACCTTTCAGCATCGCCCCCTGTTTTAGGGGATCGTCTCAAGAGGGAGGGGTTGAGATGGAAAACTATAAGCTCTTTATAAATGGCGAGTTTGTCGACGCCGCAGACAAAAAGACCTTCGAATCCATCGATCCGGGTACGGAACAGCCCATCGCCACCATTGCGCAGGCAGGCAAGGCCGATGCAGAGGCAGCCATCGCAGCCGCGCGCAAGGCCTTTGACAGCGGGGTGTGGAGCAATCTTACTCCCGTTGCCCGGATGGCCAAGATGCAGGATTTTGCCGACCAGATAGCCCAACAGGGCCTGCGTCTAGCGGCAACGGAGTGCATGGACTCCGGCCAGATCATGGGACTTGCCAAGTTCGGGCCCTTGCTCGGCATCGGGTTGTTGCGCAACCTGAGCCTGGCAGCGGCCACCAAGTTCCCCTGGGAGGAGGAGATCCCGATCTCCGGCAACGTCTTTGCGCCGGGCCGCGATTTTATCCGTAGGGAGCCGATCGGCGTCTGCGTGGGCATCATCCCCTGGAACTTCCCCATGTCCATGGCCTTCTGGAAGATCGCCCCTGCCCTGATCATGGGGAACACAATAGTTTTAAAGCCGGCCTCATATACCTCCCTGAGCGCCCTCATCATCGCTGAGGCGGCAAAGGCAGCCGGCATCCCTGACGGCGTGGTCAACGTCATCGCCGGGCCCGGCGGCGAGCTGGGAAAGACCCTCTGCACCCACCCGGCGGTGGACAAGATAGCCTTTACCGGCAGCACCGAGGTGGGACGCGAGATCATGAGGATGGCGTCCGAGACGGTCAAGAAGGTGACACTCGAGCTCGGCGGCAAATCTGCCAACATCATCCTCGACGATGCGGATATGGACCTCGCTGTGGAAGGCGCCTGCTTCGGCACCTTTTTTCACCAGGGGCAGATATGCGAATCGGGCACGCGCGTCCTGGTCTCGGCAAAGATCTATGATAAGTTTCTCGACAAGATGAAGAAGCGGGCGGAGGCCCTCCGCATCGGATATCAGATGGATCCGAACTCCCATATGGGACCCCTCGTGAGCAAGCAGCAGCTGGCGACGGTGGAGCGGTATGTCAAGATCGGCAAGGATGAAGGGGCGGAACTGATCACCGGCGGCAAGCGCGTCGAAGTGCAAGGGATCAAGGGCGGGTACTACTATGCCCCCACCATCTTTGCGAAGGTGAACAACAAGATGCGCATCGCGCAGGAGGAGATCTTCGGCCCGGTCGTCTGCGTCATAAAATTCGCCAGCGACGAAGAGGCGATTGCCATTGCCAACGATTCCATCTATGGCCTGGGAGGCGGGGTCTTCTCCAGCAACATTGCCAGGGCCGAGCGCGTGGCCCGCGGGGTCCGCACCGGCACCATGTGGATCAATAATTATCATATCTTCGCCGACTTCTGCCCCTTCGGCGGCTACAAGCAGTCCGGCGTTGGCAGGGAACTCGGCCTCCCCGGGTTGCATGAATATACCCAGGTCAAGAGGATACATGTAGCCGCCATTGCCGATCATAAGGCAAACATGACCTTCCAGCTCATGTCGGACTATAAAAAGGTAGATGGTTTTTCCTATAATTGCCCGACAAATGTGGTCGCCGGCCATGGAGCCCTGAGCGCCATCTACAAGGCCATGGCGGATCTCAAATGCCGCCGGGCGTTGATCCTGACCGATCCCGGCGTCAGGAAGGCCGGGCTGGCAGATCTGGTGAAGGATGCACTCGTCGATTTCTGCGTGGGCATCTACGACAAGATCCCGGCTGATCCAGACCTGGCATCGGTCGACGCCGCAACCGAGGCTGCCCGCAAGCTGGCAGCGGACTGCATCGTCAGCGTGGGAGGCGGGAGCGTCATTGATGCGGCCAAAGGGGTCTGTGTAACCTTAAAGAACGGTGGCAAGGCCAACGATCATCTCAATCTTTTGGTGCTGACCGAGCCGCAGACCCCGCACATCTCCATCCCCACGACCGCAGGGACCGGCAGCGAGGTAACCAATGCCGCCGTTCTTACCAGCACGGGCGCGGGACGCAAGCTCTTCATCGTGGACACGCGCATCATGCCGAACGTAGCCATCCTGGACCCCCGCTTTACCATCACCATGCCCAAGGGGCTGACCGTCGCCACGGCCATGGACGCCCTGACCCATGCCATCGAGGCCATGACCAGTACCATGGCGAACAAGATTTGCGACGGCCAGGCATTGCAGGCCATACGCCTTATCAACGAAAACCTGCCGCTTGTCACGGCCGACGGGAAGAATGAAAAGGCCCGTCTCAATATGCAGATAGCCGCCACCTTGGCAGGCTGGGCATTCACCATCGCCCAGGTCGGGCTGGCGCACGGCATGGCCCACACCGTGGGCATACTCCACCATGTCCCCCACGGCGCCGCCTGCGGCATCGTATTGCCCAAGGTAATGCGGTACAATGTCGACCATGCCGCCGACAAGCTCGCCCTGGTGGCGCAGGCCCTGGGGGTCGACATTGCGGGCATGAAGGAGCGCGAGGCAGCCCTGGCAGCAGCAGACGCCGTCGAGGCCCTGATGAAAAAGGTGGGCCATCCGATGCGACTGCGCGAGGTCGGTGTTCAGGAAGAGAACCTGCCGATATGCGCCTTTCACGCCATTGCGGATACCGCGGTCCTCTTCAACGGGCGCCCTGTCAATGATCCGAACGAGGTCCTGGAGCTCTATAAACAGGCCTATTAAGAGGCTGACGACATACATTGGCTCCTCGATAAGGAGTATGCGTAAAGAGCACTCATTGTTTGATGATACGTCCTGTTACACTACTAAATAATGAAGGAGGTTTGCTGTCATGCCGAAATTCGGAACACAAGAATGGTACGATGTTTACATGGAGGAGATCAATAAGAGCAAGGCTTACGAGGAGTCGGCAAAGACCTGGGAAGGTGATTTTTACTTTATCGTAGAAAAGGGCGGCCCGGTCAAAGAGCAAATTTTGGGGTACGTGGATCTGTGGCACGGCAAATGCCGAAAGGCAGAGATCGTTACCGACCGCAAGAAATACAACCCTGAATTCATCATCTCGGCTCCCTATGCTATCTGGAAGAGGATATGCCTGAAGCAGCTCGATTCCACGCAGGCGCTGATCACCAAGCAATCCAGGCTCATGACAGGCAGCAAGGGCACCATGGCCAAGATCATGCGCTACACCAAGGCTGCCAATGAGCTTACCAACATCACGGCACGGATACCTACCGAATGGCTGGACTGATAAAAAAGGGTTCGAGGGGGCAAGGGTCCAAGGGTTCGAGTGAAAAGCATAGAACCTACAAAAAAAATCAGACACTAGACCCCTGGAACCCTCGGACCCTAGAACCCTTGTATTACAAGAGGAGGCGCGTATGTGGAATTTCTCCTGTCCGTTGATTGTGTACGGCGATAATGCCCTGGAATATCTCGCGCAGGTCAAGGGGAAAAAGGCCTTTATCGTCACCGACAAGATCATCGTAAAACTCGGCCTCACAAAGCTGGTTACCGACCAGCTGGACGCGGTGAACATTCAGTGGGAAATCTTCGATGCCATAGAGCCCGAGCCGTCGCTCGACACGATCAATAAGGGCAAGATCGCGGTGGGCAAATACCAGCCCGACTGGGTCATCGGCATAGGGGGCGGCTCCTGCCTGGATGCGGCCAAGGCGATTATCTGTCTGCTGGCCCGCCCGGATCTCGAACCCGATGCCGTATCCGTAATCGAAACGTTCAATTTCAGAGAAAAAGCCAGGCTCATGGCCATTCCTACCACCAGCGGCACAGGATCGGAGGCGACCTGGGCAGTGGTGCTGACCGACACAAAAGACAACCGCAAGCTCGGCCTTGGTACTACCGAGGATATGCCTGATGTCGCGATACTCGACCCTGTTATGGTAATGGGCATGCCTCCGCAAATAACCGGCGACACCGGCATGGATGCCCTCACGCACGCGATCGAGGGGTACGTGTCGACGTGGGGCACCAGTATGACCGCCGGCCCGGGATTGATCGCGGCACGGCAGTCCTTCACGTATCTGCTCAAGGCATATAAAGACGGGAATGACCTCGAGGCACGCAAGGAGATGATGTACGCCGCCACCCTGGCCGGCATGTCCTTCGGCAACTCCATGGCAGGCCTGGCCCACAGCACCGGTCATGCCCTGGGGGCCTTGTTCCATACCCCTCACGGGCGCGCCGTGGGCCTCTTCCTCCCCTCTACCATGGAATACCTGATCAACGGCTCCGAGGAGACAACGGCCAAGTATGCCGAGATCGCGCTCTTCTGCGGCATCGGATCCGGCTCTGACAAAGAACGCGCCAAGGCCCTGGTAACCAGTATCCGCGCCCTGGCCAAGGAGATTGGCCAGCCTACCTCGGTCAAGGAGGCCGGCATTGCCAAGGCGAAGTATGACGAATCAATCCCCGGCCTCATAGAGAGGGCATTGAACGAGGTCATGACCATCACCGTGACCCGCGTGCCAGGCGAGGAAGACCTGGGCAAGATCTTCCGCTATGCGTATGAGGGCAAGAGCATCGACTTTTAGGCAATCCATTGGCTAAGGAGCCGCCTCAGGCATGACGGATCATCACCCACTGACCAAAGGGTCACCTCCGGGAACTATAAAAAATCCCCCTGAATCCCCCTTTGCCAAAGGGGGAAGAACTCCTCACTTTTGTAAAGGGAGGTGGGGAGGGATTTGGGCGGTCTATTTTCTAGGCATGAACCAAAGGAGGGGATCATGAACGGATACTGGGGCAAGATCCTGCTCGCTGATCTCAGCAAGGGCATCCTCACGGATGAGCCCTTGAAGGAGAGATATGCCCGCGCATTCCTCGGCAGCACCGGCCTGGCCGCGCGCTACCTCTTCGACATGGTCGAGGCAAAGACCGACCCCCTGGGACCGGACAACCCCCTGATCCTCATGCCCGGTTTGCTCAACGGCACGAGCGGACCCAGCGTCAGCCGCTGGGGAGGGGCCACGAAGTCCCCCCTCACCGGGCACTACGGCGATGCCAACGCCGGCGCCTGGTTCGGCGCGGAGCTCAAAAACGCCGGCTACGACGGCATCATCCTCAAGGGCCGCTCAGCCCAACCCGTATACCTCTATATAAAGGATGGCGTTGCGGAAATAAGAGACGCCGGCAGCCTCTGGGGCAAGGATACCTACAAGACTCAAGAGGAGATCAAAGCAGCGTGCAAGGATAAGCGCACACAGATCGCCTGTATCGGCCCTGCCTCGGAAAACCTGGTGCTCTACGGCAATATCATGTCCGAGTGGGGCCACGCCCTGGGCCGGGCCGGGCTGGGATGCGTGATGGGCGCGAAGAAGGTCAAGGCCATCGCCGTGCGCGGCAAGATGAAGCTTCCTATGCACGATCCGGAAAAGTTCCGCGAGGCCGCACAACGCGCCATGAAAGAGGTTAAGGAGGGTTTCCTCAGCCAGTGGATGCACGAAGGCGGCACCGCCTCCTGGGTTGATTCTGCTATTTCCTACGGCGACGGCCCCACTCGATACTACACCGCCCCGACCATGCCGGAGGCAACCAATGTCAGTGGCGTCACCATGGCGGAGAAATATGAGACAGGACACACTGCCTGTTACGGCTGTCCCATACGCTGCCGCAAGGTGCTTAAGATCAAAGAGGGAAAATACCAGTACGAGAGCATCGAGGGGCCTGAATATGAGACCGTCATTGCCCTGGGGGCGATGATGGGGCTTGACCTCGATATGTCCACCATCGTCTACTTAAACGAGCTCTGCAACGCTTATGGCTTTGATACCATCAGCGCAGGTGGCAGCGCCGGTTATGCCTTTTATCTCTATGACCTAGGGGTGATTACTGACAAGGACACCGGCGGCCTGAAGCTCACGTGGGGGAATACCGACGCGGCGATCGAGCTCATACATCTGATCGGCAAGAACCAGGGCTTCGGCGCCGTGGTGGCAGAGGGGACCAGGCGGATGGCCCAGCGATATGGCCGCCCCATCGGCGAGGCTGTCCAGACCAAGGGCCTCGAGATCCCGATGCACGATCCAAGGGCGTACCACTCCATGGGGCTTGTCTATGCCACTGCTCCGCGCGGCGCCGATCATAATAAAAGCGACGGGTACCAGGTAGACGGCGGCGCGGGCCATCCCGACCTCGGCCTCAATGCAGCAGACCGCTGGGGAGACGATAGGGCCGCAATGGTGGAGAAGAGCCAGAACTTCCGGGCCTTGACTGATTCGCTTGGCATCTGCCACTTTGCCATCATACCATTCGCCTTGATAGTCGATATGGTCAACGCCTCCACAGGCTGGGATACGGACATGGATCAGCTCTTGAAGGCAGGGGAGCGCATCTTCCAGCTGCAGCGGGCTTTGTCCTGCAAGCTCGGCATCACTGCCAAAGATGACGTAATGCCCGAGCTAGCCATGCGGCCCATCCCCGAGGGCGGAACAGAGGGGCATGTGCCCAATATGGAAAAAATGTTGCCTGAGTACTATGCCCTCAGGGCATGGGACACCGCGAGCGGCAAGCCGTCAAAGAAGCGGTTGAATGATCTCGGCATGTCGGAGATCGCCGACTCGATCAATGCGAAGTAGTATTAAACATGGATGCTAAAATTCGCAGTGAGCTGAATTGATCGTGGCAAAGATCCATATCAACTTTATCGGAGCGTGGCGGCTTGTCCTTGGTGTGCGTGCAGTAACGGCAGACGTAGGCACTATCGATGAAGCCAAGGCATATATCGAGACCCAGTATGGGCCTGTCTATCAGGAAAAGCTCAAGTCCCGGGGTAGCAAGGGGATGCCGTCCATCTGGGATAGCAGCAATATCCTGCTGAATGGCCGGAACATAAAGCAGCTAGCTGAGACGGTGCTTAAAGATGGAGATAGCCTGGATCTGCTGCTCGTCGTTGCCGGTGGGTAAAAGGCCAGCCGCATTGAAGCAGCGGTAGTTAAAAAGAAAGGACGTGGCTCTCATCTCTCGCACAATGCTGGAAAAGGCGAAATGGACATAGCCACAGACCTTGGAAAGGAGGGTGGAGGATTAAAAGAAACGTAACGCAAATAACGACCAACAAAAAATTAAGGAGGAGGAAAAAGTCATGAAAAAATGGTATAGCATCGCGACAATGGTAGTGATCACGGCTATAGTCTTTGGCATGGCCGTGGCGCCGAAACCGGCACAAGCGGCGGAACCCATCATCATTAAGGTGGGCATAGCAACGCCGTTGAGCGGTCCGGCAGGACCCTGGGGCCAAATCGGGATTCCCCCTAGTGAGGCATGGTTAGAGCTGTTTAACAAGAAAGGCTTCAAGGTAGGGGACAAGACCTATAACTTTAAATTGGTCTACGCTGACGACAAGAATACGCCTGAAGGCGGCGCCGCTGCGGCCAAGAAACTTATTTACGAGGACAAGGTCAAGTTTATCGTCTCGCACTGGAGCTGGAACTTCCCTTCAGTATCCGCGGTGACCAACAAGGCTAAAATCATTTACTTGTGCAGGACGGGCAATGAGGCCGTTCCGGGTGGTGTCTATGATCCCCAAAAACAGCCTTACACGGTCTTTGCCAATCCCTCCCACGAACAATTTATCGCGGATATCCTCGCCATTGCCGACGCCTTCCCCAAGTACAAAAGGATAGGCATCAACGACTCGAACCTGGGCAAAGGGATCGGCTGGGAGTACGTGGATCGGGAGCTCGATAGAGTGGGGGTCAGGTATCATCATGAATGGTACCCGCCGGGGACGCAGGATTTCGCGCCTTACATCACCAGGTACAACGAAGCCGGTTGTGACATCATTTATGGCGCCGGCGATGTCATGGCCGCCATGCTGATCACCAAACAGCGCTGGGAGATGGGTTTCAAGACCTGGCGGACCGGTACTGCCGGCGGAATCCTCAGTCCCATGATGTATATCAGTGTCAGCGGGATGGAGGCCTCTCAGGGCTTCATGGGTCAGTATTTTGCCAACTGGGCTTTCAAGAAGACCAAGGTAGACCCCAAAAAGATAAAGCGGTGCCAGGAAGTGATGAAGATCGTGTCCAAGAAGCAGGGGAAGCCATATACTTACACTGCCTGGATAGGCTGGTTTCCCCATCACATCGAGATCCTGGCTGAGGCTATGCAGCGGGCCGGCACGGTGGATGACCCTGACGCCATCATGGCGGCCATCCGCGGCGGCACCTTTGACACGACCATAGGCAAGTTCACCTTCTCGGGTGCCAAGACGTACGGATCGCCGATCGTCTTTGGGACGCCTGGCTGTATGTCTCAGATCAAAGGCACCGAAGAAGTATATCTGAGTGAACATCCATTGACATCTTTCCCATAATTACGGAGAAATAAGTGTAAGAGGAGAGGAAGAAGGGTATGCCCCCTGCCGGAATATGGATCGACGGATTGATCCAGAGCTGCATCTATATGACCATGGCCTTCGGCATGGTGCTCGTATTCAGCATCCTCGGGATCTTGAACTGGGCCCATGGCCAGTTTTACATGCTCGGGGCCATTGCGGTCTACTATGCCGTCACGGCAGCGGGCATACCCTTTCCTTTAAGCATCCTGTTGACAGGCCTGCTGATTGCAGGGCTGGGTATCATGGTTAAAAAGGGTATTATCGATCGTGTTCAGGGCGATATCTATGTCGGTGTGGCGACCATATCGCTCATCTTTTTCTTCGAGGGTACCGCCAATATGATCTTCGGCATGGAAGATAGAGGTTTGAGCATGGTGCTCCCCGGTGTCCTTGACCTGGGCTCTTTTAGCGTGAGCTACCAAAAAATTGCCGTGGTCATCTTCACCCTCGTCGTCATGATCGCCCTGTATATCGTACTGAACCGCACCAAGATAGGGTTGGCCATCAGGGCGACGGCCCAGCAACCGGTGGCCGCGAGCTTATACGGCATCAGCGTGGAGCGCCTTTCATTAATTGTCATGGGCATCGGCAGCGGGCTGGCGGCGATGGCCGGGGGCATCATGGCCCCCATCTACTCTATCAACCCCTACATGGGGGGCATTCCCATGATCATGTCCCTGCTGGCCATTGTTATCGGAGGCATCGGCAGCCTCACCGGGGCCATCGTTGGTGGTCTCATCCTGGGGTTCCTGAACAGCGTCATAGCCTACTATCTGTCCTACTTTTCCGAGGTCGTGCTTTTTGCACTTGTCATCTTTATACTCCTGGTCAGACCGCAGGGGTTATTCGGAGCTGCCCTAAAATAATGCGATTCATCGACTATAAGAATGTAGTACCCAAGACCGTCATCGGCCTAGTAGTCTTCCTGATCCTTTTAATCCCGGTTTTCACCGCTAATGTGGCCACCTTGTCCATGCTCATCCTCAGCGGCATTTGGGCCATTGCCGTCATGGGCTTTACCCTGGTCTTGAGAACCGGACAGTTCAGCCTGGGCCAGTCCGCCTTTCTTGCCATCGGCGGCTATACCTCGGCCATATTCACCGTCAAGCTGGGCTGGCCGTTCTGGCCCAGCTTTTTTCTGGCCGGAATGGTCTCGGGAATGGTATCCCTATTGGTAGGTATGGTGGTACTGAGGGTGGGAGGCATCTATTTCTCCATTATTACCCTGGCCCTTGGTGAGATCGTCAGAATTATCGCCCAACAGTGGGAGCCCGTCACCCGCGGTACTCGAGGACTGATTGTCTCTCCTCCGCCGCCGATTATCCTGGCAGGTTTTGAAATCAATTTTGACGCCAGTCCGGTACCTTATTTTTACCTCACCATTTGCCTTGTGGCCATAACAGCCTTGATCTTATGGCAGATCGGTAAGAGCCGTCTGGGGCGGGCCTTCGCCGGTGTAGCACTCAATCCGGTGCTTGCCGAGCATCAGGGCATGTATCTTATGAAGTACAGGGTCATTGCGTTTACTGTGGCCGGGGTGTTCACCGGTCTGGCCGGTTCTCTCTATGCCCATTTCCTGACGGTCATAACTCCCTTTGTATTCGGCCTATGGCAGTCCATACAGATTATGATCATGAGCATCGTCGGCGGCATAAGCTCTCTGGCAGGAGGACCGATTATCGGCTCTATATTACTCTATACCTTAGGAGACTACCTGACCCGCCTGCAGACCTTCGGCATTCAACCCCTCTTATTCGGAGCCATCGTTGTGTTGGTACTGATCTTTCTGCCAAAAGGAACGGGCCTCGTGGACCTCTGGGGGCGATTCTGGACCAAGGTGGTCTGGAGAGAAGAGGAATACGAATCTGATACGGACGATGACTAAAATAAGGAAATTATTCTCATGGCTTATTTAGAGTTAAAAAATGTCACCAAAGAGTTCGGCAAGCTTGTTGCCCTCGATAGTATTGACCTGAAGGTGAAAAAGGGCGAGATACTGGGCATAGTCGGCCCTAACGGCTCCGGCAAGACCACCTTGATCAACGTCATCAGCGGCTATTACCGCCCCACCAAGGGAGAAATGTTTTTTGACGGTAAAAAGATATCCGGGCTGCGGCCCGATCAGATCGCCAAGCTGGGCATTATAAGGACCTTTCAGTCGAATGTGCTCTATGAGGGTACAACGGTGGTGGAATGCATGCTCATCAGCTCGTGCCAGCAATATAAAACGAAAAACTGGCATTCTTTTTTAGAAACCAGGTCCTGGAAAAACGACAATGAAACGGTTGTCGGCAAGGTGATCGAGCTGGTGAAGCTCCTCGACCTGTTGAACGATACTTTTTTACCGGCAGAGGGGCTCTCACATGGGTATCAGAGGATGCTTGGCATCGCGATGGCTATGATAGCAAACCCCAGCGTGCTCCTTCTCGACGAGCCGACCACCGGCATGAATCATGAAGAGGCCATGTTCATAGTCGATAAGATCAAAAAGATCAACGAGCAGGGCGTTACGGTAATACTGATAGAGCACAATATGAAGGTGTTGCTGGATGTGGCGACAAGGGTGGTCGTCCTCAATTTCGGCACTAAGATCGCCGACGGTAAGCCTGAGCACGTGATGAATAGGCCGGAGGTCATTGAGGCCTACCTGGGTACGGAGATGATATAAGGGATGCTGAAACTTAAAAACGTCTGGGTTAAGTATGGCAAAAAAACGGCCGTCAGGAAATTGTCCTTATCCGTCAAGAAAGGTGCATTTGTCACCATCCTCGGCGCAAACGGAGCCGGCA
>Ga0214474_1001208_pt1 | contig 11994 bp, 16 predicted proteins | sample RVTome_2_FD_187335 | JGI IMG/M metagenome (GOLD analysis project Ga0214474, IMG submission 187335) | Soil microbial communities from uranium-contaminated site in the Upper Colorado River Basin, Wyoming, United States - RVT95D214 HiSeq ...
AAATGGCCGCTGTCTTTTACAGAAACCCAACCGATCCCGTATTCCATGGCCTTCTCGATCGCCCTCTGCATTGCCTTGTAAGCAACCACATGCCCCATGGACCCGTGCGCCTCGGCAAAGGTTAGAGGACCCTTTTCCTTCAGACATGTCAATTGGCATTCAGCCAGGACATAACCCTTTTGAAGCCGTTGAATATAGATGGAAAGCCGTGTAACACCATGGGTCTCAATTCCCCGAAGATCCGACATAGCCAGAAGGTTCGCTGCAATATATGCCTCTCCCTCAGGAACGCCCACTTTCATGTAAGCCTGCTGACAAAATGACCTCAGATCATCAAATCGTATCCTGCGAAACGGTTTCTCTTCCAAACTCTGCTCCTCTCGAAAAGGCCACCTGAAATTGACAGAAAGCTCTTAAAGAAAGAATTGGAATATGCCATGGAGCACAACTTCCAAAAACCATTGTTTCAGGGAAAAATCTACACCTTTAAGTAGGATCTGTCAATCGTTGATTACAGCGTTGATTACAGCGTTGATTGAAGAAGTTCGCGCAGAGTCCCTAATCAAAAAAGGAGTTTGTGAAAAATATTAGATCCGGGTCAGATTAAGCGGGTAGTTTTTTAAGGATAACACTTACTACCCTTCACTTTCGTACCGTGGAAAAAATTGAAGATTACGGGCTGTAACATGCTTAACGATCGAGCTAAGCTGCGGGTTAACCCGTCAACTTCAGCGAATTGATAGGCAAAATCACTAATAAATTTGTCAAATGTCAAGGGCAGACCCTCTTAATTAAGCCTTTAAAAATAAGGATGCCCTTTTATTGACTTTTTCGAAAGACCTATATAGACTTTAGAAAGAAAAGGTGGTGAGATCTTCGAGGTCAAGAAGCAAAGAGCAGGATAAGTAAAAAAGTAAAATGACTAAGCGCCGCAAGTTTCACAGATTATTATATCCAATTCCGCTAACTATAAGGCTGTTAGGGATAGCCAAACATCCATGGCCTATCAATGTGGAGACAAGAAATGTCTCCCGTGAGGGCCTCTCAATCGAATTGGAGGTAAGGTTAAAAAATGGGAATCTCCTGATTCAGCAAGGAGAGGAACCCATAAAACTGATTCCCTTCCTTGTATTGAATGAAAAATTAGTAGAGTTGGACATAGAAATACCGCCAAGAGGTGAAAGGGTCAGAGCGACAGGGAGGGTTAGATGGTACGACTTTGGCTCGAGGGAAAAATCATATTATTTTAGGGCAGGTATCTTCATGGAAGAAATGGAAATTGAAGATAGAAAAAGGTGGAAGGATTTCATAAAGACCGCTGAGTCTGTAGGAAAAGTAGTTAAAATGGGTTTTTAGTTCATATTTCATTCCACATGGTGCACAATGCCTTTTCCAAATCACGCCACCACTGTTTATTCATAAAGATTCCTCCACCATTTCGTAATGTCCCTAATAAAACGGTGTGTCCCCAAACGTGTCGCCAATCAAAAAAGGAGTTTGTGAAAAATTTTAGATCGGAGTCAGATTAAGCAGGTAGTTTTTTAAGGATAACAAAGAGCGGAGATTAGTCTGCTTTGAAGACCGTTGATTTCTGATTGAAACAAAGGCACACGCGAAAGCTGTCGCCTACCCACTGGATCGGCTGGACTCCCAGGTTATGCACTATTTGTTCTGCGCCATCGCCCTCTCTGCTGATTGTCTTATCTCTTTGTATTTATTCCCCCTCTGAAGCAATAAGCAATTTTGAACTCCATAGGGCTATTCACGAGGATTTAGGCCCTCTTTTTGCAATAGAGGAGTATCATCTTCAAGAAGAAGGTTTTCACTGTTTTGTCAACAAATTTGGGACAGAGTAGAAAATTCAGGGTAATCAATACCTTGAACCAAAAATTAGCCACAAATTCGGGAAAGACCTCAAAATATTTTTTGACTTTTGCTGTACAAAATAGTAAGTTTTTTATAGAAGTTTGGGTTTCTTTGGGGTTTTGCTTCTCCACTGGCTACGGGGGGCTTATGGGTGACATCGGAAAGAACTTTATTTCGGAAGAACGTTCGGAAATCTGAAAGGAACCTGGAATCATTACGGTTTTAGATTCTTGGGGGTGAGCTATGAATAAGATTTTTGCAATATCGGTTGGGATTTTGTTCTTATGCATATCCTGTGCGACGATAAAGAAGCCCGAGGTAGAGGAACTTCCCGTAAAAACACCGCAAGTTAGCAAAGTTCTCAAGGAAGAAGCTCCCCAAAGATTTTTAAAAAGAAAAGTCGCGATTGCCCGATTTACAAACGAGACGAAGTATGGACAAAGCTTCTTCGTGGACCAGAACCAAGATTTGATTGGAAAGCAGGCCATGGATATCTTATCCTCGCGACTTGCAGCAACAGATAAGTTTCTCCTTCTGGAGCGGGCGGACATTGAAAAGATCAATAAAGAACTGAAAATAGGGGGGATCTCAAGCCTAAATATACCCGCCGATTATTTGATTGTAGGTTCAGTCTCCGAATTTGGGAGAAAAGAAACGGGCGAGGTTGGAATATTCAGCCGAACGAAAAGACAATCAACGTATGCCAAGGTTAATGTTCGGCTCGTCGATATCTATACAGGCCAAATTATCTATTCGGAAGAGGGAGAAGGTGAGGCATTTTCCGAAGCAGGTACCGTCTTGGGGATCGGAGGACGCGCCGGCTATGATTCAACGTTGAATGATAAGGTCATTTCAGCGGCTATTTCAAAGCTGGTCAACAATCTCGTTGAAAACTTGTTAGAAAAACCGTGGAGATCTTTTGTCTTAGCCTATCAGGAAGGAAGCTATGTTATTGCAGGTGGTAAGTCTCAGGGGATTAAGGAGGGGGATTTATTTGGAGTCTATCAAAAAGGGAATCGCGTCCTCAATCCTCAAACAAACATGTATATTGAGCTTCCCGGTAAGCTACTCGGGACGATTAAAGTCAATAGCATGGTTGGGAAAGATCCAGTCAATGAAATTTCAGTATGCTCTGTTCAGAGTGGCACTATACCGAAAGCCAAATTTGAAGAGCTTTATATTCAAGAATTGAGCAAATAGATAACAACATAAGTGGAGGATTCTCGATGCGTCGGCTTATCATTCTTTTATTTGGAATATTCTTATTATCGGCCTGCGGCTATATCGAAGGCACGATACAAAAGGCGGAGGGGAGTTACATTGTGTTCTTGGGTGAACTAGAACAGGTCAAGGTTCAGATTGACAGCATGGAACCATTCACACCCTCTGCAGGAAAGCATTATCAGATCTCGCCTGGTAGACATACCGTTACAGCATTTAAAAATGAAAACCAAGTTCTCAAAAGGATAATCCTCTTGGAAAATAATGTGATTACGGAGGTCAGAATACCATGAAAAAGACGGGTCTCCTGATGCTCCTGTTGTTTATTTTTCTTTTTGGTTGTGCAACTCAAAAACCCCTTTATTACTGGGGTGATTATTCTAGCTCTCTTTATAAGTATAAAAAAGTTCCCAACGAAGAAAACCTAAAAACCCATAAAGTTGTCCTAGTTAATATCATCGAAGAGTCGAACAAGATGAACTTGAAAGTTCCCCCTGGGGTCTATTGTGAGTACGGATATCTTTTACTTAAAGATGGAAAAAAAGAAGAAGCAATGTATTATTTCGATCTCGAGGAAAAGAATTATCCAGAGTCAAGGCAATTCCTGGAAAGGTTTAAAGCAAAATTTATAGAAAAGAAGGGAAACTAATGATGAAGAGGATCTTAAGTCTTTTGTTTATATGGGCTTTTTTTGTGCTGACATTTTCTGCGTGTGCTCCGAAACCTTTGAAGAAATATGAAGCCTTTCCGAAAATGTACAACGAGCGGCCCCTATCAATACTGGTTCTTCCTCCTATTAATGAAACAACGGCTGCGGACGCAAAGGAGTATTACTCCACAACAATTGCAGAACCTTTGTCTCTATCGGGTTATTACGTCTACCCGATTGAGGTTATTTCAGATATCCTGAAGAATGAGGGGATTTATGATACGGAAACACTAGTTACCACAGACCCCCGGAGGTTTAAAGAGTATTTTGGAGCGGATGGTGTCATGTACATTTGGATAAAAAAATGGAATACAGCCTACTATGTCGTCGGGGGAAATGTGACTGTGGGGGTCCTTTGTCTATTAAAGTCTACCACATCAGGGGAACCCTTGTGGAAGTACGAGGGTACCATTGTTCAAGATACTACGGCCGGTGGGAGTGGGGGGGGGCTTATTGGCCTTGTCGTGAAAGTGGTAGCCACAGCCGTCCAAACGGCCGCAACAGATTACGTACCAATCGCCAAAAGAACAAATTATATGGTTCTGCAAACGATTCCCTCAGGAAAATATCATCCAAGATTTGATAAAGACAGGGATGATGAAGTGGTAATTATTAAAACCACAAAATAACTTCGAATTCTCTCTACTGGGTAATCTCTCAAAATAGTCCCATCAGCCTTGATCGGAGACAGGTTCTCCTCCCTTTCCTCTCCCAAATTGGATTTTTATCTCCATGTTTCGAGCCACAAAACCTTTCCGGTAATCGCGGTCTATATAGCCTGGTGAATCATTCCCATGGATCAATGATTACCAATTGCAAGAATATTTCGCCAACAAGTCAGGTTGCGAATTACAGGAAGAAGTTAAATAGAAATATCTTTGTGTCGCCAATCAAAAAAGGAGTTTTTGAAAAATTATGCATCAGAGTCAGATATTGGGAAAATGTAGTGAGAGATGATAGCAATTTGCAATTCTTGAAATATATTGACATCCATTTATTCACAATGATAACTTAGCCGTAAAAGGTGTTCCTTTATGCTTAAATTAACACTCCAGCATTCGATACGTACATTAGATAATCAATTATTGTTCCCTCCTGATACCCTTTTGACTAAAGAGACGTTAGATGCCGTTATCTATTCGCACAGGGCTTATCCCTATCCGACATATTCCCTCCTTTTATACGGTTCTGTGAAAGGAGACTGTTTAAATTTTCTCAGTACCCCTCCTTACGACACAATTTTCTTAGACAAAAAGCAAATCAATGATCTCTTGAACCTTTTAGAGACAGTCCATCTTTACACTCCCATTTTGGAATCGCTGGACTATTTCAAACAGCATGACTTCTACACCTATGCCCATATTCTCATGGTGTTTGTTTTGTCTACACTTCTGGCAAAGGATCTGATACCTGACTACCAGGAGTGTATCCAGTTGTCCGCAACTGGCCCTACCCACGACATTGGCAAGATCTGTGTTCCCCTGAACATCTTAAAAAAGACGACGCCTCTCACAAAAAGTGAGCGGGGTTTCATAGAACATCATGCAACAGCGGGCTATGTGCTACTCAGCTATTACTACAAAGACATCCAAAACCTCGCCTGCGAGGTGGCCCTAAGTCATCATGAAAGGAGAGACGGTTCGGGATATCCCCGAGGTATCCTGCTTAAGGATCCCATGGTAGAAATCATCGCTGTTAGTGACATTTACGACGCACTTATTAAGCCCAGACCTTATCGACCTACAGCATATGATAATCGAGCAGCCTTGGAGGAGATTACTGCAATGGCGGAACAGAATAAGATAAGATGGGATGTGGTTAAGGCACTCATTGCTCATAATCGCAAGTCTAAGCCTCACTATAAAGAGATAAGAATCTCAGCCGAAAAAAGAGGTACCCCCCCTTCAGATAATGTCTACGGTATAATAGCTGGGGAGGAGAAAACAGACTCAAAAGACTGAACTGGGTAATTATGAGAGATCAAAAAAAAACTCTAAACAGGAGGGCACTCACACGTTCTCTTTAGTAGAATGAGCAACTTACCCGTAAAGCTTCTTAAGCAACCAAGCCATCCTTTGCCGTGTAGACCACCTTCGCCTCAGGATCCAGGTATGTCATCCGTTCCTGGGAAAAGGAGGCCCGGAGGATGTAGCGGGCCAGGTTTTCCATCGCCGTATCCTCTTTCGGAGAGAGGCGGCTCCCGCAGAAGACGTGAAAGCCCGAGTGCCGTCAACTGGAGAGCATGGCGATCATAATTCCAATTAGATCTAAAGGGTTGAGTTACAGAACTGCAAAAATGCACTTCAAGGTTTTAACCGTCCGGCTGAGCTCACTACGAAGCCTCGATTCATTGCTGTCTTTTCTCCGCTCCTGAAGAGATCCCTCCCATTTTCCCCAGATCGATAAAGGGTACTGCTCCTCCCGAAACCTGCGGTAAGATCCCGTTCCACTTCTCAACGCTCTTATACTGAACTAAAATTGGGCTGATGGAACGGGATAAGGCGTCATTAGCTTTAGCCTGTCCCTGAGCAACGACTAAGATCGACTCAGCCTCCCCTTTTGACGTCGCCACCTTTTGTTGGGCTTCGATCTCTCTCTGTGCTAAAACCTGTCTCTGAGTCTCCACCTGTTGCTGGGCCACTTGCTTGGCCTCGACGGCCCCTTCATATCCAGGAGAGAAGCGAATGTTGGCAAAGTAAATATCATCAACGATGATGTGATATCTCGACAGGTTATCTCCCAACTTTTTCATCGCCCTCTGCCGGATCTCCTCCCTCTTGGGAAGAATCTCCCCGATCGGATAGGTCGGCACAACTTCCTTAACAAAGTCGTTGAAAGCCGGATCGATCACCTTGTCGGCAAAATCGAGCCCCACTTTCTGGTAAAGATCATTGACATAAGCCGGATCGATATGAAAGTTCATCATTCCCGTCATTTTCACCATCTGGTATTCTTTTGAGGAGGCATCGATCTCCTTGAACGGATGGGGTTGAACCTTGACATCCACCTTGATGACTCTTTCGGCAATGGGCACCTTGAAGTTGAGCCCCTCCCCCATGATTCTCTTCTCTACACTCCCCCACCAGAGAACAACCCCTCTGTGGCCAGCCGGGACGAGGGCAAAAGAACCCCATGAAACGATGAAAAGAATCAATAGAACAATAAGGATTAAGATAGTTTGGGGGTTTGGCATTTTAAAATCAAAAGTTTCCAACGATCTTTCTGGCATGGTTCACCTCCTCTGGATGTCTTAATGTGATAGAATGACGAGTATCTCTGTTCCTCTCTTGCTACCCTTGTCCGAATCGGTGTTTCCTCCCGACGCGAAATTTGGCAGTGGTCCAGAAGGTCAAATCCTACTTTCACAAATCAAAACACAGCTTTCCAACGAGGCTTACGGGGCTTGGCCTTTTTGGGGCTTTCCTTGAAAGAAACCTGATTTTTATTGGGTATCAGTTTTGACTTCTCCTTGTAAAGGCTTTCCAGCTTTTCTTCCTGATGTTCTGTTAGCACATGGTTCTTATCGAAGTCTTCCACTGCAGTTTTGATGAATTGGTCTTCGGTCTTAGTTAATGCATGTTGGTTTAATCCTGACATAACCCATTCAAGCCTTTCTTTATTCATGGTTCACCTCTCTTTCCATCCCGATAACTGAGTTCTTCAAATTCCTATTACTATCTTCCTCGGAAGCCACGGCTTTCCCTTGCCTCTTTAACCAGCAAATTATTCCCCATGAAAACTGTCCGATTCAACATGGAAACAGCTCTCCGGCCTTCCCATTGTGTGGACATCTCCACGAAGGCAATACCCCTCGGTTTGCCGGTTTGCCTGTCCTGGACAATCTTGACAGACATGACACTTCCAGCTTTGGAGAAAAGGGCTTTGAGTTCAGGTTCGCCGGCCTGAAAAGGGAGGTTGGCTACGTAAACTTTCCTATTCATCTTTCCTCCTTATACACAGTAGTTTTTTGTCATTGGGTGGGGGAACCTGAGTAACAACTTCCTTTCAGACACCGGAACGTATAACTTTATAGGATTTGGGATGCCTTAAATGGCTCGGTTTTGAAGCATGGAACATCCCATGCCTTCTTGGCTGTATCATTAGTCAACCTCTTTTCTGCGAAAACGAAATTAATAACGGTTCCCACGGCCACTATAATCCATTCGCCCTCCCTGTCTCCCAGATCTTCCCTGGTCGGTGCGAGGACGTGCCTCATTCACACTCATCTGTTTGCCCAAGAGTTCCTTCCCGTTAAGGCTCTTAATCGCCACTTGAGCCTGAGTCTGCTCAACCATTTCTACAAAACCAAACCCGCGGGACTGACCACTATACTTGTCTTTGATAACTCTTGCTGAGGTTACCTGGCCGAAGGATTCAAAAGCCTCCCGGATCGTTTCATCCGTTGCATCATATGATAAGTTTCCTACATAAATATTCATAATCGTTCTCCTTATTTTAGATTGATTTTTCTTCTCTTGGTGAAATAAGTCTTGTTCCATTCTCGTGTAAATTCTTCATGCCAATTCCACGTTAATCTCCCTTGTCTTCGGATGACAATTTCGTGACGGACGATTACCTCCCGTCCCTCATCCACTTTGCTTAGCCCGTGGATTGATATCAGGGACTATTCAATCTTTTCAGACAGAATCAAGGTCTCTCGTTTAAGAGGAGACGGGACGTAGACCAAGTTGATTTCTATCTTTCCAAGGGGTTTTTCCTTGATAGCGTTCTTTGGGATCGTGATGTCCAAAGACCCTTCGGTAATACCTTCAGGCTGAAGAACCTTCCAAAACGGATAAACCTTCTCAATTTTCTCTTCAGGTTTATAAGGGATGGGCTTCCCAGCTTCATCCAAGTATTCGAGAGTGACCGCCTGGATGTCCAGGACATCTTTCGATTTATTGGTGATCTTGATCCTACCCTTGAGGCTCGGCGTCTCGACGATCTCTTTAGAAGCTATGTTTACGGTCGTGACGACCTTAAGGTCGGTAAGCTCCACGAGAAAAGCCGGCCCCTTAACCTCCGCCTTCGGTGGAACCAAATTCTTTGTGATTTGCTCCTGTGTGGGAGCCTCCACCTTCCCCTTAGCACAACCAAAAAATCCAATGGCCAGGCATAACGCTAACAATATGAAGATCTTTGTGAAATGCATACAATGTCCCCCTTTCTTAGGTTAGTGGTTAGTAGAAATATCAAGCCTTTAGATCCAGCGCCCCATTCCCCATTTTTTGCCAACTTTTAGTAGATCCTGATAAGAGACTCTTCGAGACTTTATAAAAAACCCGTAAAGAAGCTGTTTAGAGTTCTTTACGGGTTTCTCTCACGTCCTAAAAAGGACTCTTTGCAACTATATTTAATTCCCTTATATACTATTCTCTGCTGAATGTCAAGATAAATCGGTTAATCTTCAAATAATTCCTCAGAAGGTGTGAAAAAAGTATGTCCACTCATTATTGATTTCGGATTGAAAGAGAGGATAACGATCGAGCTTAGCTGCGGGTTAACCGTCAACTTCAGTGTTGGGCAAAATCAATAATAAATTTGTCAAATGTTAAGGGCAGACCCCATTAATTTTTGTTGTAAATTCTAGAATTAATCTTTTATCATTTGCCTTCAAATATTTTTTAAGTTTCTTTCAATCTTTTCGATATCCAGATTTCCCTAGTTCAACAAGCTTTGCCTCAATATTTTCAGTCCTATCCAACTCATAAATTTCCACGTCTCTCAAATCAAATCTAATAGAAACCCCTGTATGCTTCTTGACATTTTCTTGAATCGTCTTCTCATTTAGTTCGGCTGGATTGACTCGAATCACCGTTATATGCTCAGTTTCAGTTGATACAGACGAGTGACGATGGCCACTTGGAAAATAAAGTGTGCCGTTTGAAATATCGACCGCAAACGCTATTACCCCTGGAACAATAAACAAAAGCAATCCCAATGCATCCAGAACTGCAACTGCTGGATCAATTGGTCCGACGGGTTTTTGACCACGTCTTTCAGGGTACAAGAAATATCCACAAGCCGACAGTTGAATTATCAACATAACTGAAACACCAATATGAAATATTTTACAAAATTGTCCTTTCATATTCATTTCTTTACCTCCCTTCCAATTTTTCCGATTTTACTTTTTCATAAAATCTACAAACATTTTAAAGAAAAGTTTATCTTTTTTCAATAGAGGTATGCAAATAGGGTGAGCATTGATTTCTATTTGCTTGCATCATGCTTGAAATCTGTCAGCCAACGACTTCAGGAAGAAGTTAAGTAGAAATATCCTTGTGTCCCCAATCAAAAAAGGAGTTTGTGAAAAATTTTGGATCGGAGTCAGATTAAGGGGGTAGTTTTTAAGCATAACACCTACTATTCCTCACCTTTGAATTAAATATGTGAAATGTCCCTCATTTTAAAAAGGGGACAGTCCCCTTTTCTGTTACAATTCTATCACCTCTCTTAAATATGGGAAGGGTCCCTCCGTTTTAGTAGGACCCACCACCAGACTACTTTGCCGATGATCGCATTATTAATTTCTTCGCCCCTTAGGACAACAAATTTATTCTTGTATCCCGGATTATCATGGACCCCGAGAGCGATGTCTTGTATGTTGTTTAGAAAGTGCATCCTATTTAACAAAATCCTACCAGATTAAGGGGAAGAGGTCAACAGGAATTTGAGAGAATGTTAGTTAGGAAAAAAAGAGTTGAATTTTTTGGAGATAATCAAGATAATGAGAAGTGGATCGGGAGGCTATCCAATACAAAATTCTTTTGTAAAGGAGAATAAACCGGGTTGATAGACGCCCTGAGAACTTTGAGCCAACTTAAAAGAAAGGGTTTCATCAGAGACTATGCCATCGGTCGAGGGTATGCGGTGAACTACTACCTCGAACCCATCCTTACCTATGATTTAGACATATTCCTCTTAATGAATACCGATGAGGAATTTTCTGCCCTATATAGGTATTTCAAAAAAGCGAGATATAAAATCGAAAATGTCTATATTTTCATAGGGGAAATCCCTGTCCAGTTTTTACCTAGTTCTATCCATCCACTCATTGATGAGGCTGTGAGAAAGGCGAAAAGGATTAGGGTGAGGGGCGTTTATACTAAAGTCCTCACTGTGGAATATTTGATTGCCACGCTCCTTATGGCCTTTAGGCCAAAAGATAAAATGGTCATTCCTTCTCTCCTGGAGCTGGCAGATATAAAAAAAATTAAATCGATTGTAGAGAGGTTCAGCAGTGAAAAAACTCCTTTGGGCCAAAGATTCAGAAGAGTTCTGGGAAGTTTTTAGTAAAGAACGAGAAAAGAGAAGGAAACAACTAAGGAGACTTCCCTTTGCTAAGAAGATTGAGATCGTTTCCGAGATGCAGAGGATGGTTCTTCCAAAAAAACGCAAAATACAAATCAATATCTAAGCAAATTGAGAGACCATAAAAAATGGACATGGAAAAGATAGTGATTAATACCGTCTTTTAAAAACCTCATTTGCCTTTATTTCAATCCTTTTGATTTGATACGGTCTCTTACTCTTCTGTTCCTTGATTCTTTGAGGCAGTTTTAGTATAGTTTCTCTTAAATATCAGGCAATAGGCGATAGGATAGAGGCTTAAGGCTCTAAATGATGAAAGTAAAAGAAATAGTCAAAGATTTTTGTCTAGGGCCGATGACGATAAGCCAGTTAATCATAAAGGTCGAGAACCTTCTGCAGAGGAATGAGGATTTAGCGAAAAGGGTTCCGGCTAAGGAGAGTCATCTCATTGAAGTGAGAATGAAGAAATATCTTTTTTATGGATGACCCCACACTATGCACAAAGAAACGCTTCCCAGATTTCACATTTTTTATGGTTGGTATATATTGGCTTCTTCATTTGCCATTCTGTTCTTCAATTCTGGAGCCCGTTATTCCTTTGGGGTAGCATTTAAACCGATGATCGCAGAATTTGGTTGGAGCCGGGGTTCTATCTCCTTTGCTTTTTTTCTTAATATGACTCTCTTCGCCATTTCCCTCATCGCTGTGGGTAGGTTTTACGATCGTTACGGTCCTAAGTGGGTGATCATCATTTCAACAGTTTTTGTCTCGGCAGGATATGCACTCATCTCCCTTATTAACTCCCTCTGGCAGTATTATATTTTTTATGGAGTTTTTGCAGCCATTGGGTTGGGTGGAACGTCCATTCCTCTCTTGGCAGCCCT
>Ga0214474_1001209_pt1 | contig 11991 bp, 13 predicted proteins | sample RVTome_2_FD_187335 | JGI IMG/M metagenome (GOLD analysis project Ga0214474, IMG submission 187335) | Soil microbial communities from uranium-contaminated site in the Upper Colorado River Basin, Wyoming, United States - RVT95D214 HiSeq ...
TTGTGAGACTTTCGCGCTTCGGGCGTTCGCCTCGAACTCGTGGAATACGACGCGCGCGGTTCTGAGCTCATTCGCCAATTCAGCATCCTCGTAGTCCGCGAGCACGTTCCTCGCCAGCGTCTCCAGGCTCTCTCCGCTGAGCCCTATCCCTCTGCAGGACAGATTCGCGTTGACTTGGATGCGCCACCCGACGAAGACATTGATCGGGAATGCCCTGCAGAAGTGCGGTCGGCTCAGATAGATCCCGCATCTCTTGTTCTTCAGGAAATAGCAGGCGCCGTGACTTCCCTGGAGTTTCAGTGCGGCACCCCTCACCTCAGGCGAGATGTGCCTATCGGCGATCGAGCCCTTCAGGCGCGGGTCGGCCTTGAACATCCGCTCTTCGTGCGCGAGCAGCTCGGGCTGACATAGGCAGCACAGCGCACAGCCGTCGATGCAGCTGTAGCTCTTGCCTCGAACCTCCGAGAAATCCACTTCCAGGTTCTCACGTGGACCGGCCAATGACGTCCCTTCCTCTGCGCTCGCCCACCTGGTTTCCCGCTTCTATGACGATCTCGCCTCTCAGGAATACCGCCTTCGGAAAGATGCCGAGCATGCCCTCGTACGCGCTCCACCCGCACTTGGAATGCAGTCCCGAGCCCTTGACAACGCTCGCCGCCTGCATGTCGACCACGGCTATGTCGGCGTCATACCCGGGCTCGATCCTGCCCTTCTTCAGGCCGAAGATCTCTGCGGGGCGCTCGCACATCATGCGCACGGCCGCGCCCAGGTCGAGGTGGCGCTCGCGCACGTGATGTAGGATGAGCGGAAGCAAGGTCTCGACCCCCGGCATGCCCGTTGGAGCGTAGTCAAACTCCTCCTCCTTCTCCTCGATTGTGTGCGGGGCGTGGTCGGAGGCGATGTTGTCGAAGACGCCGTCCTTGGCCGCCTGGAACAGTCCTTGCCTGTCGTCCCTCTTCCTGAGGGGAGGGTTGACCTTCCCCAGAGCTCCGAGCTGGCTGGTAGTGTCCAACAGAAGGTGGTGTGGGGTCACCTCAACGGTCAGGTTGGGGATCTTCGTCACGAGCGGGAGGGACGCTTTCGAGGACAAATGGCAGATGTGTAGTCTGCAGTTCTTCGCGGCCCCTCGTATCTTCCTGATCGCGCTCGACTCACAGTTGGCGGTCCTGTTCTTCATGTGGTCCTCGAGACTCTCCTCAACGTCCTTCTTCCTGAGCGACTCGTCCTCGGCGTGAACCGCGAGCACCTTCCCCGTGGGGCCTATGGCAGCAAGTTCCGCCTTGATCTGGTCCAATGATGGGACCAGGAGCTCGCCCGTGGTGCTCGCCATGTATAGCTTGAACCCGATGGCCTCGTTCGCCAGGGAGGCGACATCCATCCCAGGTCTGACCCCCGCAAATAGGCCGAAGTCGACAAGACTCTTCGACCCTGCAATCTTCCGCTTCTCCCTCAGGGCAGACAGCGTCGTCGTTGCGGGCTTCGTGTTCGGCATGTCGAACACGCATGTGGTGCCCCCGCATGCAGCGGCCAACGATCCTGATGCGAAATCCTCTTTGCTCGTCATGCCAGGGTCCCTGAAGTGGACATGGGCATCGATCGCGCCGGGCAGAATGAGCTTCCCGTCGAAGTGGTAGACCTTGTCGCCGTCCAGCACTTTGGCTATCTTCGATATCCTTCCGTTCTCGATGCCTACGCAGCACCTTTCGAGCTTTCCGGCGACGTAGCAGTTACCCTCCACCACAACATCCATGCTACTCACTCAGTGACCTTCGCTTCGCCTCTCCGCCTGGCTTGACTTCAGAGAACACCTCTGCCTGGAACTTGAACACCTTGGTGCCCTGCTGGAGCCACGCATCAGGCATGAGCCCGGCTTTGAGGCAGCACTGCGACAGGAACTCCTCAGCGTTCCAGCCCCATTCGATGGGCACCTGGGGAAGCAGCAGGCCCCTTGAGAATCCGCGCTGCATGATGAGTCCGTCCTCGCCGACCTTGATGCTCTCCCTGTACTCGGTCGGGCGTTTGACCTTGACCTCCTGCGGAGGCGTCAGCAGGCTCACCTCGACTCTGACCTTCCCCAGCTCCTGTTCCTTCACGGGAGGGAACCTTGGGTCTCTCGACGCTGCACTCACAGCTGCGTCTTTGAGTGCCTCTATGAGGGGCATTATCGGTTCTGGATAACCTATGCAGCCTCGCAGGTCGTCGTCAGGATACGTAGTTAGGGTCACGAAAACCCCTGATTTCTCCTTGAAGATGGCCGGGACGTCGAACTCCTTCGGTTTCGATTTCCTCACAAGGCCTTCAACCACGGCCCTAGCGATTCGAACCGCCAGCTTGCCATCATCGTCCGAGAACATCGCGCTGCGGTGATGTACTACTCCCCATAAAAGGCTTTATGGGTTGACACCGGGGTCGTCGAAATCGCGCGTGGGCCGCGCACTCCCGAGGATGCAAACCGAGCAGGAGCTGGCAGTCTGGCTCGAGAATGATGCGCCAAGTCTTAAATATGCACCACTCGAATCCGTGACCGACCTGCCATGAAGTTCGTGAAGCTTTCTCAATCTGAGTTCGAGGAGATTAGGAAGCTCTACGAGGGCGTCATGTCTCAGGCCTGCTACGGCCTGTTCTTCCGTGAGGGCATGATCCTCGGCGAGGAGATGTCGAAGATAGCCCTCCAAGAACCGGAGAAGTACTTCGAGATATGCGCCAACCTGCTGCGGGCTAGGGGCTGGGTCGACAACATCGTTTTCGAAGAGTCGACCGCGGTCGCCGAAGGGTCGATAGAGGCCTCAGGCCAGGGCGATGGGTCCACATGCCACAGACTGAGGGGCATCGTCAGGAAGGTCTACGAGGCCCAGATGCACCGGAGGCTCCACTGCGAGGAGATAGAGTGCGTCGCAAAGGGTGACAAGCACTGCGTTTTCAAGGTCGAATCGCTCGGGGGTGAGTAGGATGGAACTCAAACCAGCCCTTAGGTCGCTGAGACAGAGCTGCGGGGCGATGGCGTCCGCCGTCATCAGCAGGGATGGATTGGTGATTGCGGCGGATCTGCCGGAGGGCGTATCAATGGAGACGTTCGCGATAATGTGCGCGACGCTCCTTGGCGCTGCGTCAACGGCGAACTCGGAGCTCAAAGTGGGCACGCCAAAGCATGTCGTCGTGGAGTCGGAGGACGCCAAGGTGGTCGTTGTCGGCGCCGGCAGAAAGGCGCTGATCGTGGCCGTCGTGGGCAGGAAGGCCGATCCCGCCCTGGCGCTGAAGAAGCTCGACGAGATGGCAGACACTATCAAGATGATCTGAGTGTCTGGGCAATAGAAAGGGGAAGGGTTTTCTCTGGTTTGCACGCCAGGCGAGCCTAAGCTATGTCCAGCTCTCTCATCTTCTCGGGCGTCGGCTGCCCGTCGGAGGTCCAGCTGCGGGCCTTCATGTAGTCGTCGAGCATCATGTTCATCTCCTCGACGGAAATCTTGGAGCCCTTCGAGACGCCTTCAGGTATCGGGTCTTCGAGTATCCTGGGCGGGAGCAGCCAGTCCTTCCTGGTGACGCCCTCCCTGTAGTTGAACTCGCCCTTCATGTTGTGTATGCGTTCGCCTATCTTTAGGAGCTCGTCTTCAGTGAACTTCAAGCCGCTGATAGCCTCGATGACCTCGGGCAACTTCGCGATCAGGTAGAATCCCCGCGAGAACTTGCACAGTCCGACCGAATCGTACACGCACATGAAATTCTCCATGGTCGCGACCATCGGTCCTTTGCCTGCAGCTGAGAACCTGTCTATGCCCTCCCACTTCCAGAACTTTCCGACCAACTCCGGCGCGTAGAATCCGGCCCTAAGGTGGCACGCGCCCCTCGTGGAGGTCATGTACGCTAGCCCGTGGCCCTTCATGCCCCTGACATCGTACGCCGGAGGCTCCATGCCCTTCGTGTGGATTGCGTACCTCTCCGAGCCCTTGCCGATCCTCTTCGCTGCGACCCTGACGCCGTCAGCGAGGATGTCGCCGATTCCTTGGCGCTTTCCAATCATGTCGACCATCTTCGGGACGACGTCGGGCGCGTTGGACCAGCTGATGTCCATGCCAACGTCCTTCTGTGTTATGATGCCCCTCTGGTACAACTCCATCGCGAACCCGATCGCGACTCCGCATGAGATGGTGTCAAGTCCCAGGAGGTCGCACAGCTCGTTCGCCCTTGCGACGCTCTCGACATCGGGGTTCCCGCACGCCGCTCCGAGCGAGTAAAGAGTCTCGTACTCGATGCCGTCGATCGCCACGCCCGCGAACTTGCCGGCCTTGACCTCGAACAGCTTTCCGCAGGGCTTCGTGCACGCGAAGCACGCCTTGTTCTTCGTGACGTACTTTGGAGCCCAGTAGTACGGGTCGATCTTCTCCCTCTCGTTGAACACGCTCTCCTGCCAGTTCCGCGTGGGGAAGACTCCACGTTCTTTGTTCACCCAGCCGAGGAATTCGCCGGTGCCGTACTTCGTGTCCTCGACGAAGGACCCGGCCGCCTCGTAGATCTTCTGATAGTGGAGTGCGAGTTGCAGGAGCTTGTCGGGGTCGGCAGGCACCAGGTCCTTGGTGCCTCGGATGGCGATGGCCTTGAGCTTCTTGGCACCCATGACGGCGCCGAGGCCGGCTCTGCCAGATTGCCTGTCGTCGCAGTCTATGCAGGCCATGTTCGAGAGCTTCTCGCCAGCGACGCCTATGCATGCCACCTTGACGTCCCAGCCGTGGCGCTTCTTCAGTATCTCGGGGACTTCCCTCGTGTCTTTACCCCACAGATCAGCAGCATCGTTGACCTCGACCTTGTCGTCCTCGATCCAGATGTAGACGGGCCCGTCGGATTTGCCCACGACCTCGAGGGCGTCGTAGCCCGCGTGTTTGAGCTCGGGCCCTATCGAGCCGCCCATGATGCTCTCCGCCAGCCCCCCGGTCGCCGGTGACTTCGCAGCGAAGGCGACCTTGCCGCCGGTGCCGACCGGGAATCCGTCGAAGGCGCCGCCGGCCATCGCGAGGACGTTGTCGGGGCCCAAGGCGTCCGCGCCTTTCGGCATACCATGGTAGACGAGCTCGACCGCGAACCCCTGTCCGCCTAGGTACTTGCGCGCGTATTTCTCGTCGAACGCGCGCGCGTGCGATTTGCCCGAGGTCAGGTCGACCTTGAGGATCTTGCCTGTGTATCCCTTCATCTTCACTCCTCCTCCTTCAGCAGAGCCTTGACCTTCTCGTACTGCTCAGGCTTCGGCTCCTCGTAGACGATGGCCTTCATCGGGCAGAACTTGACGCATGTCGGGTCCCCACCGCAGAGATCGCAGTTGAAGGCTTTCTCCTCCATCCGCATGACCCCGAACGGGCAGACCTCGACGCATGTTCCGCAGGCCGTGCACTCTTCCTGATCCACGTACACGTGCCCGTCCTTCTTCTTGATCGCCTCGACGGGACAGTGCAGGACGCAGCAATCCTCGCCGCAGGACACGCAGTGCGTGCAGACCGACGGGAAGTCGACCTTGATTCCGCGCCTGTGGACCTGGAGCCGAGCGTTCGCGTGGTTCACGACCTTGTCGTGATATATCGTGCATGCCATCTCGCAGAACCTGCAGCCAGTGCAGTTCTCAGGGTATGGTACCAACATCTTGACCATGTCGAGCGTCCCCCCTATACTCAGAGGTGTTTCACAGTAACGAGCTACATGTAAAAAAGATGTGCGTTCAACCCCGAGAAAATCTCGGAGGGCTACTTCGATTTTCGCTTCGGCTTCTTCGCCTGCTTGATCTCTATCTTCTTGAACTCGGCCTTTCCTCCGGGCATCTCCTTGTCTATCTCCCTCAGCACGACGTCCACAGCGCTCTTGACTGCCAGCAGGGCCTCCTTCTCCGCCCTGTGGATCCTGTTCTTCGTCTCCGGCGGTATGTTCATCTGCTTCATCGCGGCGTTCGTCGCCTGGATGATCTCCAGACCAGCGTTGACCATGTGCGTCATCGTGTCCTTCGTGATGACGGTCGTGGTGATCTCCTCAAGATGTCTTTCGAGGCGTTTTGCGGCCTCCATGCCTCTTTCTGCCCTTTCTCTTGCCAACTTCCTCACCTTCGAACCTGATCTTCAGCCAGCCGTCGTCCATCTCCGCCCCGAGGAGCTTCTTGTTCGTCATCGAGTGGGGCAGTGTGATGGATTTCTTGAAGGCACCGAGCTGCACAGTCAAATCGTCCTTCCTCGTATATAGCTCTAGTTTCTGGTTCATCGGGAAAGGCAGCTTCAGCGCGAGAACGCTTGTGTTGCCCTCGTCGAACATCTTCATGGGCGACTCGGTGGAGTAGATCTCAGATGGGTCTCCTTGTTTGAATAGCTCGTCCGCGAGCCTTTCGAGTGCCTTGATGCCGAGCACCTCCCTCTGCATGAGCCTCGCCTCCAAGGTCTTCAGCGGGGAGAACGCCTCCTCGATTGCCTTCATGTAGCGCCGCTGTTCCTCCAACTTCGCCTTCCAGTAGTCCCCGCCCAGCTCTTCGGGAACCACTCGGTTGATGACGATGCTCTCAACGGTGTATCCATACAGGCACAGGTAGGTGTACGCTCTCTGGGTTTCAGAGATGACCATCTTCTCCGGGTTGACCACGAGCCTTACCGAGGTTATCTCCGGGTCAGTGAGGAGGTCCCTGACATACTTGAGCCGCTCTCTCAGGCCCTCCAAGTCCTCGAGGAATCGGTCGCTTGGCAGAGGCGTCGTGATTATCCTGCCGACGGTCGCCCTCGCTACCCTGATAACGTTCCTCAGCATGTGGAACAGCCTGTCGAAGTACCAGTTGGCCGTGTCGGGGAATGCGAGGAGCCTCAACGTGTCAGCCGTCGGTGCGGTGTCCATGACTACGACGTCATACGACTTGTTCTTGTGGAACTCCTCGACGTAGAACAGGGCGGACATCAGCTCCATCCCGGGGAACACAGCCATCTCCTTGGCCGTCACGGCGTCCATCCCCTGAGACGCCAGGAAGTCTGATAAATAGTTCTGGATCTCCTTCCAGCGCGTCTCGAGCTCGTACTGCATGTCGACCTCGATGCCGTCCAGGTTCTTCGCGATGGGCGTGATCTTCCCGGATAGCTGGAACTGCAGCGAGTCGGAGAGGCTGTGTGCGGCATCTGTGCTCAGGATGACCGTCTTGTGGCCCATCGCAGCGGCCCTCAAGGCCGTCGCGGCAGCGACCGAGGTCTTGCCGACGCCTCCCTTCCCCGTGTATATGATTACTCTCATCTCTGCCTCAAGGGCGACCGAAAGGTGCGCCCAGAAATAATGCTGTCGCAGTACAGGTGTCGGGGACGGGGTTCGAACCCGTGACCTCCGGATATCTTAGGAGCATCTGGTCAAGACTTCTCCCTATGAGTCCGACGCTCCACCAGGCTGAGCCACCCCGACTTTTCATCACATGAATGCAGAGGGCGCGATTGACTGTCCGCGCTTACTCCTTCTTCTCTTCTTCCGCTGGAGGCGCCTCGGGAGCTGGCGGCTCCTCGACCTTCGGCTCGGCGCTCTCTGCCTCGGGCGTTGCTGGTGCTGGCGCTTCGGCCTCCGGTTCAGGCTCGGGTTCCGGCTCCTGCGGGCCCATGATTGGGTACTCTCCAGGCTGCGGGACCCTGCCCATCTTGGTCACCTCGCTCCTGCGGATCTCTATCCTCTTGATGGGCACGATGATCTTGGACGCATCCGAGATCCTCTTGGAGAGCTCGCCCATGATGAGCATCCGTACGAACTCGCCTATTGTGACCACCGAGGCCGCCTTCTTGACCTCGTCCACCATGATGTTCCTGACGCAGGTCTCCTGGGACGCCTGTATCCGCTGCTCGGACACGGCCATGGGCTTGACCCTGACTTCCCAACCGTCCTTGGTGATGACGTCCACGACGGCGTCCGTCTTGGTCCTCTTCCTGCGCGTCAGCCTCCTGACATAGTCGCTCGTCAGGTCGTGGCCGTAGAACATCGTGTGGGCGTCGAGGCCGCGCACGTCGTTTACCTTGAATTTGATCTTGATGTGCATCTTCGAGAAATCGCCGGTAAGGTCCTGCACCGTCGCCTCAGTGATTCTGCCCATTACCCCCTCGGGGGAGTCCGCTGGGGTCTCACCGAGCTGCATGTTGCTGAACATCTCGGGGGCGATTATCTTGTACCACTCTTTCGCCCTCCACTTGTCCTTGACCTTCTTAGCCGCCGCCCTTGGTTTTGGAGCCAACTACATACCTCTGCGCGATTCTGATTGAGCAGGCTCGATAACGGAATTCCGTATTAAAAGCTTGCTGTGTATGGCTCAGACTCGATTATGCGTCTCCAGACACGGCCAGCGTTTGCGGAGTGGGTCGGCTCTCATCCTTTCTTCTTGTCCGCGTGCTCCTTGAACTTCCACAGGACCGTCGCGACGCTCTTCTCGAACCTCTTCATGCCATCGACGACTGCGAACTCGTTCGGCGAGTGCGCCTTGCCGCCGCGGCCGAGACCCGCAGAGCCCCACGGGACCTCCAGGACCTGGTCGAAGAGGTAGTATGGTGCCGAGCCGGCAATCATGGGCCAGACCTCGGGCTTCTTGCCGTGGTACTCCATCCCCTCGATACACGCTTGGGACACGGCGTTCTTGGCTGACACCTTCGACCACGGGTAGTCCTCGTAGTTGCGCATCCTGATGTCAGTGAAGCCTCTCCGTTTCAGGTGTTCCATGACCTTCTTCCTCGTGCCCTCTATAGTCATGTCCGGGACGATCCTGATGTCTATTTTCGCAGTCGCGGAAGGGGGCAGAACGGTCTTCGTGCCCTCCTCCTGGTAGCCCGCGATAAGGCCGTCTATGTTCACTGACGGCTCGAACATGTACTTCGTGAGCAACTTCTCAGCTGACCCGTTGGTCTTGAACCTCTTGACCCCCAGGTCCTTCGCGTAGTTCTCCGGCCTGAAGACCTTGGTGAGCTTCCTTATCAGCTGGATGTCCTCCTTGCTCGGCCCCCTCACATCGTCCCAGAGTCCGTCCACGACGGGGTCTTGCTTGTCGTCGACCATCGACGATATAGCGTGCACGAGTCTCCAGACTGGGCTCTCCACTATGACCGCATCGCTGCTGTGGACCTCGGCTGTGGGCCCTCCGCGCGCTTTCCCCTCGGCTATGAGGTCGAAGTAGACGCAGCCTTTGAGCCCTAGACAGATCACGGGCACTCCCTCGGCGTTCTCTCCATAGTCGAAGGCAAACGCCGCATCGGCCTTCGAGAGCTTCGCCTTGTTCTTGATCACGAAATCCGGGAAGCTCCTGCCGCCGGACTCCTCCTCGCCTTCGAGCAGGAAATGGATGTTGACGGGAAGCGAGTCCTTGTCGAGCATGGTCTTGATGGCCATGAGCGTCCCCGCCAGGGACGCCTTCGAGTTGTACGCTCCCCTGTTGATCAGCACATCGCCATACGGCTTCTGCTTGGTTATCGTGGCCCCGAAGGGCGGATAGTCCCACTCATCGATGTTCCCGACCGGCTGGACGTCGTACATCCCATACAGGAGCACGGTCCTGTCCGAGCCGATGTCCAGGTGTCCGTGTACCAGTGGGTGGCCCTTCTTGCCAGCCTTGTACTGCCCGTGCTTCGCTCCCACGCCGGCCAAGACGTCCTCGAACATGTCCGCGGACTCCTGTATCCCCTCGCCGGTCATGGAGACGCTCGGCACTTTGAGCAGTCTCCTCGTCTCCTGCAGGTGCTTCGACCAGTCTCTGTCAATCTCCCTGTGGAGTTCCTTGATCATCATGTCCATGCTCTCCTCTAAGTGTGCCCAACTTCGGGTCGGCAAAAGCAGTGAGCTACTGGGACAGAATCATGCGCCCTGGAACTTCGGCTTCCTTCCGATGTCCCTCTCGAGGACCTTCTGTATGGGGGCGTTGTGGCACGCCAGCGCGGCCTCCTCGGACTCGTACATCTTGCCGCACTGGAAACACTTGTAGAGCCTTCTCGGTTCCATCTTCAGTCGCTCCTCGGCCTCGGTCTTCCCGACTTATGAATGGGTGAAAAGCTCCCGCCGTAATTAATGTTGTCAGTCACTGCTTTTTGAGGTGCTTCGACAGCACCTCCTTCGAGTCGACGGCCAAGGCGGCGTCCTGCTGTTTCAGCTCCTTCTCCAGGTCGCCCAAGGTCATCGGGTCCTTCAGGAAGACGGGCACGTAACATGTGGTGGTGTCTATGTTCAGGATTGCCACGGTCTCCTTCTCGTCGAGCTGTCTCTCCTCGACCGCGGCCCTGAACTCGACGAAAGGCCGGATCTCGGGGGGCACGTTCTTCAGCTCCGTTATCGCGACAAGCCTTGCTACGTGCATCCCCGGACGACTCCTTTTGGATTAGAGGTTCACCTTGACTTGGTGGACCTCGAGACCGAGTTTCTCCTTCTCGAGACCGAACGCCAGCCCCAGGAGCTGCGACAGGTGCAGGACCGGGATCTTGTACTCCTTGAGCTGCACTTGGCCAGCATCATACTGCAGGTGGCAGAACGGGCAGCAGTCGACGATCACGTCGACGCCCGCAGCAGTCATGTTCTTCAGGTTCTCTGCGGTCATCTTGAGCGCGACGTCGGGCGTCCTCGCCCTCACTCCGCCGCCAGCGCCGCAGCACATCCCCTTGTCCTTGTAGACGACGCTGGTCATTCCAGCCGCCTCGACGATGTCGTCGAACACGTGCGGCCTCTCGGCGTCGTCGATCTTCTTGATGTTGGACGGCTTGAGGAAGTGACAGCCATAGTGCACGGCGGCCCTGAGGTTCTTTCCTCCTTTGACCTTCGCCCTGATGGCCTCGACGCCGACGTCCCTGTACAGGAGCTCGACGAAGTGCCGCACCTGGACGGTGCCGTTGTACTCCATCCCGGTGGCGTCCTTGAGTATCTTGTTGATCTTCTTCCTCGCCTCGGGGTCGTGGTTGAGCTTGTGAGCGACCTCGAAGAGCGTGTCGAAGCATCCGTTGCAGATCGTGAGCACGCCATCGACGCCCATCTTCTCGGCTATCGCGAGGTTCCTCGCGGCGACGGCCATCCAGTAGGTCTGGTCGAAAGACCTCATGACCCCAGGTGCGGGGCAGCAGCTCGCGCCCTGCATGTCCACAAGCTCGACGCCGAGCGACTTGAACACCTCTCTCGAGGCGCTCTCGATGCCCGGGTACCTGAGCGGCATGATACATCCCAGGAAGAACGCGTACTTCGCCATCAGGCCTTCCCCCCTGTGGCAACTAGCTTGTCGAACCCACACAGGGCCGCGATCTTCTTGACCTCTTCAAGGGCCTTGGGATCCGAGAACACGGTCGGCGGGGTAGCCTGGAGACCGAGCTTGGCCCTCAATGTCTTGTCCTCTTCCCTGAGGGAGACCAGGTGACCTGTCTTGGAGATCAGCTCCGCGACCTTCCTGTGCGGCTCGGCCATGTAGCCCTTCCTGACGGCCATGTTCCTGAGTGCCATGATGATGTCTACAATCTCTACGCCCCTCGGGCACCTCTCATAACATGTGAAGCACGTTGTGCACAGCCACAAATCGTCCGATGGGAGCACATCCTCCTCGAACCCCAGCTGCGCCCGCCTCACGACCTTCCTGACCCTGAAGGCCGTCTGTCTTCCCGACGGGCAGCTGCCCGTGCATGTGCCACACTGGAAGCAGAGGTTTACGGTCTTGCCCCCGCCCTCGATGACCTTTCTCGTGAATTCCGGGTTTGGAACTTTCGCTTCAACCAAGTCCACTCACCGGCACTCGATACGCCGCATCGATATTTGAGAGTTTTGCTGGAAAGGGAAAAGCCTTATCCTTTCCGGTAAACCCATGCCTCACTGGCCTCTTCGAGGAACATGGGGAGGTCCTCGTGGTCCGAGGCCCTCAGCGCTGTGATCGAGTGGAGGGACCACTTGGCGTCCCTCGCGCCCTCTGCCTTGACGACGCCGTTGTGCACGAGGCTCTTGTTGACGAAGTAGCTCAGGTCCGTCCGGTCGAGCATCGTGGGTTCGTGGACCAGGCGCGCGATCTCG
>Ga0214474_1001211_pt1 | contig 11981 bp, 18 predicted proteins | sample RVTome_2_FD_187335 | JGI IMG/M metagenome (GOLD analysis project Ga0214474, IMG submission 187335) | Soil microbial communities from uranium-contaminated site in the Upper Colorado River Basin, Wyoming, United States - RVT95D214 HiSeq ...
GTATCCGCCGGCCAGCGGTCTGAACATCTTAATCACCCTTTCGGATAGAATTGATCTCCCCAGGTTTGTATGAATAACCACTCCGGTCGCGTTAATAACCTGCCGCAGGCTTGACCTGGCCAGGAGTTCCACCCTTTTTATTATCAGTCTTGAGACGGGTGCTACGCCCAGAACGGATGGGTCATGGATATTGCCCTTCTCTATTTCTTCCCTCAGTTCATCAAGGACCTCATTGATGGCCCTGAGGATTAGATTTCGCGGATAGGCTTTTGATGCATCTTTCAGATCGGCTCCTTCCAGAAGCCTGTCTACCGCAGGTATCATCCTGAACATCTCTGTCTTTTTTTCCGGCATATTCTTTCCCGAATCTTTTTATTGCAAAATTTTAAAAGAGTGATAATGTATTAAATACATGGTGAGTGTAGCTCAGCTGGCAGAGCACTGGGTTGTGGCCCCAGCGGTCGCGGGTTCAAATCCCGTCACTCACCCCATAAAAGACATTCCATAAATAGGGGGTGATATTGCCCCCCCCTGTTTTCATTAGCAGCATTTCCCCCTTATTATTTACCAGCCTTTCCTGAGATGATCTTAATATAATAATTTTTTAAGTATAATACACTATTTATCACTGTTTGTTAAGATATAAAAGACAGATAGGAAATGCAAGAGGGAATGGAATAAAGGAAGCTGGGACTGATAGATACATGTAAAATGACCGATCATCCAATAAACGGAGATCGGTCATTTTGCATGTATAATATTATACGAACTGCCTGAGTTGATTAAGCAGATCAGCAGAGACCTCTTTGACACCCGGCCTGCCGTTAAGCTCGATAATCTTTGGCGTACTGCCTGACTTGGCGGAGAGTTTTTTAAAGAAATTCACGGCGGCCATTGTTCCGGTTTTCGTGTCGTAATATATATTGTGTCGCTTATCAATGGCATCCTCGTCCTGATCATCCGACCTCGTCTTGAGCGCCCCGCCGCAGACTCTGCATTTATCGCCGTTGGGTTTAATGGCCTCGATATATATATTATTCGGATGGTTGTTGTCATTAACGCATAGACGGCGGCCCATGATCCGGTCTTTCGCGATCTTTCGTTCAAGGACTGTCTCAATGACGATATCAAGTTTGATACCTTCTTTCTTAAGGGCCTTGTCAAGTTCCTCGGCCTGGGTAAGGTTCCTTGGAAAACCATCCAGCAGCCAACCGCCCTTACAGTCATCCTCTTTAAGACGGTCGAGGATCATTGGTATGGTTATGCTGTCAGGCACTAATTCGCCCCGGTCGATATATCCCTTCGCCTTCTTTCCCAAGGCTGTACCCTTTGAGATATTGTCCCTGAATATCACACCTGTTTCGATATGGGGAATCTTCAGCTTTTCCTTAACAATCGCCCCCTGTGTCCCCTTGCCGCTCCCATTAGGTCCGAAAAATAGAACATTCATAGCCCGCCCTCCTTTTTAAATTTACTGAGAAAGATATTTTATTTATTCAATTATGTCAAGGTGACAAAGGCTTTTCACTTGAAAACTGTTCTATCATGGAATACTCTGCCATGGAATTTCAAAGCTATAATAGTGTAGAATCTGGTTAATTATAATTCTCCAGGGCTTCAATAAAAGGAAAAATATGATCAAAATAGCAGGAACGCTTCTAATTTCAGTTGCTTGTTTGCCCCTTTTCTCATTTGCGGGTGGCCTTAATGTGGATGGCGAGGTGCGTCTCAGGTATGAGATGTTTGATAATTTTAATGACAAATATTACGGCGCGAATCCTTTAAAAGGCGAGGCAGAGGATGTTTTTTTACTGAGCAGGATCAGGCTTGGTCTTGACTATAAGGCCACTGATACATTATCTGCCAGGCTTTCCATGCAGGATGCGCGTACATTCGGATGGGGCTTTACGCATGAAGACTGGTACAGCAGGGAGTTTGGCATGGAAGATAATCCTCAGAAGGTTTGGCGTCCTTTCATATAGCGGATATCTCAGCAGCCTCAAATTCTATTTTCCGAGTCTGGGTCACTCGTTTTGAAGCATCAAGAATTTCAAGCGAAACCAGGTCGCCTTTTTGATCATAATCTAATATCACCCCCGGCTTGTCTTCATCGCTTTCGGCGACAGTGCCCTCCTCCTTAAATATCACCGTAAGTGTATCAGTTATTGGATCATAGGAAACTTTCATAGGTCATCCCTCCAATATTTTTCAATCTTACCTGTTTTATAAGCCGTCACAATCTCGGCCGGTTCTCGATCTGTATCAACAAATACCCTCACCAAGTAATCCCTTTCAGGGGTTGACATCTTAACACGTGCCTGAAAAATAGCCCTACCTTTTCGAACCTCCCAATGCTGTTCAGGATTTTCAATCACGAAACGGACGATTTCTTCTGTTAGCTGTCTTCTCTTTATTTCAAAAATAGCATGTGCAGTCAGTATAGGTTCCATAACAAACCATTAGGATAAGAGTTATAAAATATTATATCATTAAAAAGGATTAATGTTAAGCCTTTTATTCATCCGTCATTCTGAGGCAGTGCCGAAGAATCTCTTTTTTGCCTCTCCCTGACACAGATCGCCGACACGGTCACGTCCTTTTCATCTCTCCCCAGTGGTCATGGACCACGGATACATACATATTTCCTGGCCTCCTTTTAATGCCTCCAAAGCTAAACGGCGCCAGCGACTTTTTTTTGTCAATTGTGTAACCCTGACCCTGGTTACCCCACATATGCCGGATATGATGCGGAATGAAAAAGATCCAAAAAAATATCCTTGACGGCAATTGAAATAATTACTATATTCCGAAAAAGGAATATATATGAGGCATTGACAATGGAAGATTTTATTAAAGTAATGAAGGCACTTTCTGATCCGGCAAGGGTAAAGATTATTAAGATGCTGCAGCGCAAGATGATGTGTGTCTGCGAGATAAGGGAAGCCCTCCAGATTTCCCAGCCAAGTGTTTCAAAACATATGAAAATACTCGAAGTCGCTGGTCTTGTAGAGCATAAGAAGAATGGTCTATGGGTGGATTATTATCTTGCTGACGGAGGGAAATCACCTTATGCCTCCAGTCTCATGGGAAATCTTCGGTACTGGCTTGAAGATGAGTCAGAGATAAAGGAACTTGTTAAAAAGCTCTCGGATATCCGGCGGGAAGAAATCTGTTGCAAGGTAAAAGAATAAAATAATTAATCTTTTATATTCATATATAGGAATATATATTTTCAGGAGATAATATTTAATGAAGGAACGGATCAAACTGCTGATAATCGCCCTGACATTTGTAGCTGCATATTATATCCCATGGGCAAATGAGAGGGTGCGTCAATCCGGGCTTGAGGCATTTATGATGCTCCAGGAGTATGCGAGGGAGCATGTCCTTACATGCCTTATCCCTGCCTTTTTTATAGCCGGCGCAATTGCCGTGTTTGTCTCACAGGCGTCTGTCCTGAAATATTTCGGGTCCCAGGCAAGCAAGATATTATCCTATTCCGTGGCCTCGGTATCGGGGACGGTCCTTGCTGTCTGTTCCTGTACTGTCCTGCCTCTTTTTGCAGGGATATATACAAGGGGCGCGGGTATAGGACCGGCAACTGCATTTCTGTATTCCGGTCCGGCTATTAATGTTCTGGCTATTGTCCTGACGGCAAGGATACTGGGATGGCAGATGGGCCTTGCCAGGGCCATCGGGGCTGTCCTTTTTGCAGTGGTCACAGGACTCCTCATGGCCTTCATCTTCAGAAAAGATGACGCGGCCAGGACAGCAGGCCAGATCTACCTTCCTGAACAGGGGGAAAAGGGCAGGACACTTTTGCAGGAAGGTCTTTTCATGCTTATCCTTGTGCTGATACTGATCTTTGCCGCCTTTGCAAGACCGGCTGAGGGTTCAACCGGTGTATGGCCCTTCATCTTCGCCATAAAGTGGTATATGACTGCGGGACTCCTTATCATCCTCGGCATAATGCTCAAATACTGGTTCATAAAGAATGAAAGGCTAACATGGGTTCAATCCACCTGGGGATTCATGAAACAGATCTTCCCATTACTTGGGGCTGGTGTACTTGTAGCGGGCTTTTTGCTCGGGAGACCGGGGCATCAGGCGCTTATCCCTGAGCACTATATCCAGTCTCTTGTGGGTGGCAATTCCATCTGGGCCAATCTTTTTGCCTCGGTTGCAGGGGCGCTCATGTATTTTGCCACGTTGACTGAGGTGCCCATTTTACAGGGGCTTATGGGCGCAGGCATGGGAAATGGCCCAGCCTTGGCCTTGCTGCTTGCAGGTCCGGCATTATCCTTGCCCAATATGCTTGTTATAGGCGGGGTGATGGGTGTGAAAAAGACGGCAGTTTTCTGTTCGATCATCGTTATCTTGAGCACTGTTGCGGGGATGCTCTACGGGTGGATTGCAGGATAAATTTTCACCGCAAAACCTTCATTCCTCCCACTTTTAGGGGCTGGTTGGGAGGGGGTCTCCAAAGAAGAATAGAGACCCCACCTTAATCCTCTCCTAAAAGGAGAGGAGACAATGATGATCCGATTTATTGAACTCTGCGCACTTTGCCTGTCGCGCAGTAGCCTTGGCGAAGGCGGACGTCTTTACGGTGGATGGAATTGAATTTAACAATTTTACCAATCAACTATTCAACTAAATATAAGGAGAGAAATGATGGAGATAAAAGTATTAGGTCCGGGATGTCCGAGGTGCCATGCGACAGAACAAAACGTTAAGGATGCATTGGCCGAGGCTGGGGTAACGGCCAATGTTGAAAAGGTGAGCGGCGTCATGGAGATCGCTAAATACGGGGTGTTCGGCACCCCTGCCGTTGTTATAGACGGCGAGGTCAAATGCGTGGGCAAGATCCCGACTAAAGAAGAAGTCAAGAAATGGATCAGTGAAAAATAGATCACTGTAGACTAAGTCGGCAGCCGGGAAATGACAGTCATTTGTGTTTTCCGTCATTCCGGCGAAGGCCGGAATCCAGTGCTTAGTATAGCTTATATATTTATGAAACAATGTAATACTTAGACAGATAACACTTCGTTCTTTGGTTTGAATATCTGATGGAGGTTTAATATTGTGACCAAACAAAAAAACAGGATACATGACCTTGTAAAAGAGAGGTACGGTGATATCGCTAAGGGAAGCAGCAGCGGATGCGCCCTAGCATGCTGTGACGGATCACCTTCTCTTGTTAATATCATTGATATGGGTAAGACCCTTGATTACGCGGATGATGACCTCCTCCTGGCGCCGGGTGAGGCAAACCTGGGCTTGGGGTGCGGAAATCCGATAGGCATGGCGGGACTAAAAGAAGGAGAGACAGTCTTGGATCTTGGAAGCGGGGCAGGATTCGATGCCTTTCTGGCCGCAAAGAAAGTGGGCAAGACCGGGAAGGTGATCGGCGCCGATATGACGCCTGAGATGGTAGAGAAGGCTAAGGAAAACGCGGAAAGATTAAACTTTACAAATGTAGAATTTCGTCTTGGTGAAATAGAAAGGCTTCCTGTTCAGGATAACTCTGTCGATGTTGTTATCTCCAATTGCGTAATAAACCTCTCCCCGGATAAACTCTCGGTATTTAGAGAGATGTATCGGGTCCTGAAACCAGGCGGTCGAGTCTCTATCTCCGATATCCTGCGCTCAGGAGAGATACCCCAAGAGATAAGGGACAATCCGGATGCCTATATCGGCTGAGTGTCCGGGGCTATTTCACCCGGCGAGGTGAAAAAGATCCTTTTGGAACTGGGTTTTCAGGAGATCAGTATCAATCCCAAAGAAAAAACTGAAGAGGTAATCAGAGAGTGGAATATCGGCGAGTCCGTGGAGAAGATTGTCTTTTCAGCATATATACAGGCCCTAAAACCTATTAATCAGTCAGTGGCTATATTAAAGGCCGAAAAAGGGAACAGAACAGATTAAGACTAGAGGAGAATATATGGGGGATTCAAAAAATATCATATTTGGATGGAAGATATGGGGATGGAGCGTGTGTTTAATCCTCATTATAATTGTCATAACAAGTATATTGACAGGACTTTGGGTATTGACCGCTATTCCCATAGGTTTTTTATTCGGTTTTTTTCTTGAGAAGGCGGATCTTTGCGGCGCATCCGCCTTCAGCGAGGTCCTATTAATGAAGGACTGGAGAAAAATATGGGGTATATGGGTTGTAATAGCAGTGAGCATGATTGTTTTCTTTATCCTATCCGCCATTGGTCTGATCAAGCTGAATCCAAAGCCGCTCCTCTGGGCCAGTTATGTTGTCGGCGGTCTTTTATTCGGAACCGGCATTGTTTTTGCCGGAGGCTGCGTCAGCGGGTGTCTTTTTAAAACCGGCCAGGGCAATATCAACTCCATGGCTGGGCTTATAGGCATTCCCCTGGGTGTAGCCGCAGTCGAATATGGTCCCCTGCATGGATTCTCGAATTATTTGCAACAGTTTATTATCCGGAATAGCAATGGAGGGTCAGTAACTATCGCGTCCGTGACGGGGCTCCCTTTCGGGCTATTGGCGATTATCTTCGGGATTCTCACTCTTATAGTCGTATGGAGTTTTAAAAGGCGTTCTTCAAGCAATATTCCTAATAAAAGGGATAATAATATGACTTCTATGCAAAGATGGTTGACCAGACCATGGAGACCATGGCAGGCCGGTATTGCCATAGGCATATTGGCGGGTCTCGCATATATGTCATCCGCAGCCAGCGGGCGGAATTATCCCCTTGGGGTTACTCATGGGGTCTTGCAGACCGAATTGCTGGTCACTGATTCTCAATTGAAATACACATATAAGCCCAGCCCACCCTCCCACACCACTGCCCCGAAAAATGCCAATCCCTCTAAAAATGTCTCCTTGTGGCTTGTTTTTGAAGTAGCAGCGCTTGTTTTTGGTTCATTGTTCAGTGCCAAACTCTCCGGAAAGATCCGTTTTATTCCACGTCCACCTGACGAGACAGTGGTTGCCTTTTTCGGGGGAATATTGCTCGGGGCAGGCGCGGCCATAGCCGGCGGCTGCGTAATCGGCAACATAATGAGCGGGCTGGCACTGATGAGCGTGGGTATGATTATATTCACAGCGACCGTATTGCTTGCGAACTGGATAACAACCTATTTTTATCTGATGGGCGGGACGCCGTTTGACATTAAGGGATATGTCCAAAGCTATTTAAAATTACATAATTAGGAAAGGATAATACATGTCTGAAGTATGCTGCACGCAAGATCAAAATATCATGATCCTGTCATGTTCGGGAGGCTCTAACGTAGGCCAGCTTGCCAATAGGGCGGCAGTGGAATTGACCCAGGAAGGTTTTGGCAAAATGTTCTGTCTGGCGGGCATTGGAGGTGGTCTCACAGGGTTTGTTCAATCAGCAAAAGATATTCCCCGGATGATAGTAGTTGATGGATGTGATATCGGTTGCGCAAAGGCAACACTTGATCGAGCCGGAATTCTATTAAAGGATTATCTTGTGGTGACATCGCTGGGAATTGAAAAGAACAAGGATTTCGATCTGAAATACAATGAAGTCCAGAAAGTTAAAGGGGAAATAAAAGAAATATTTGGCGGACCAATAGAAAAGGAGTCCAGGGAAAAAGATTCCAATGATTGCTGCGGATAAGATTCCTTTTATCCAATGGAGGGGAAAATGAAGTCATTGATAATATCATCTATCTTCTGTTTACTGATAACAACCGGGTTTTCAACGAACACATCGGCCTCTGAAGAACATGAAAAATTTCTCAAAAACCTTCCTGTTAAGGGAATGGTGACAATGATCGATCTTGGCCGCAAGACCTGCACCCAGTGCAAGATGATGGCTCCGATTCTGGAAAAGCTTGAAAAAGAATACAGGGGTAAGGCCACTATTGTTTTTATAAATCTTCTGGAAGACCCTGAACAGCAATATGTTTACAGGTTAAAAGCCTTGCCGACCCAGATATTTTTTAACCCTGAAGGTAAGGAAGTCTACAGGCATGTCGGATTTATGAGCGAAAAGGATATAGTGGCCCAGCTTAAAAAGATGGGTGTTGAATAATGTCAGGAGAATCACAATATGTTTGATTCCTTTTTCCTTACGGTTAATGAATGGGTCACGAGCGGTTCAGCCATCGCGGCCCTGGGATGTTTTTTGTGGGGTGTGATAAGCGTATTGTTAAGTCCGTGCCACCTGGCTTCAATACCCCTTATCGTCGCCTATGTCGGAGGCCAGCAGACAATCCTTACAGCGCGGAAGGCGGGGTTATACTCGATTGTGTTCTCATCAGGTCTTTTTATTTCCATAGCCCTTGTTGGGATTATATGCGCGCTTATGGGGCGGATGCTGGGAGACATCGGCAATTACTGGCAGGTTCTTATCGGCCTTGTTCTTATATGGGTCGCGTTGGGTATACTGGGTGTTGAAAAATGTTCCGTGTCCGGCAGCCTGCTTTACAGGCTTAATTTCAGGGGAATTAGCGGGGCATTTGGTCTTGGCCTGGCATATGGCATCCTTTCAGGTTCATGTACATTCGGTTTTATCGCGCCGGTTCTGGCCATAATTACCGTGCAGAAGCAGATTGCTACTGGGATACTCTTCATCCTTCTGTTTGCCATGGGTCATTGCCTGCCTATCGTAATAGCCGGAAGCTCTACAGCGGCTGTAAAAGGAATAATGGAGAACAGCGCATGGCAGGGCGCAAGGAACTGGTTCCGGAAGGGAGCGGGGACAGTAATTATTCTCCTTGGCATATACTTTATAATCAATCCATTTTTATCTTCTTTTTAGAAGATTCCACCGGTTGAGGAGGAATTTCATGTCAGCAGGAACAGAGATCAGAGAAGAAACCAGGGGACTGGGTTTTTTTGAAAGGTACCTGTATATATGGGTGATCCTGTGTATTGTGGCCGGCATTGTTCTTGGAAAGGTCGCTCCAGGTGTCGCAAGATATCTGGATGGGCTGGCCATATATGTAGGTGATGCGCCTGTGGTCTCCATTCCAATTGCCGTCTGTCTATTTTTCATGATGTATCCCATCATGGTGAAGATTGACTTTGCCGAGGTGATCAAGGCCGGGAAAAGCGGTAAACCGGTCTTCCTGACTCTCTTTGTGAACTGGGCGATCAAACCCTTTACCATGTACGGAATTGCCCTATTTTTTCTCGGTACCGTCTTTTACGGCCTGATAGGCACTGATGCCGTGGATTATGTAAAGATGCCATTCGGCCTTGACCTGCCGGTGGGTGCCAACCATGGCGCTGGTATGGTTGTCATGATGGACGGGGTGAAGGTGCTGCAGGTGCCGTTGTGGAGAAGTTATCTTGCAGGATGCATCCTGCTGGGCATTGCCCCCTGTACCGCAATGGTCCTGGTGTGGGGATTTCTAGCGCGGGGGAATGACGGACTGACCCTGGTAATGGTGGCTATAAACTCACTTACCATGCTGGTGCTGTACGGCGTGCTGGGAGGATTTTTGCTTGGTGTGGGAAGGCTGCCCGTGCCCTGGCAGGCATTATTACTCTCCATCGGCATCTATGTGGCGCTTCCTCTTGTCGCGGGCTATATCTCCAGGAAGATGATAATTCATGCCAAAGGTGAAGCGTGGTTCAAAGAAAGATTCCTGCATATCCTGACACCGGTTACCATTATTGCATTGCTTATAACACTTATACTGTTATTCAGCTTCAAGGGAGATGTCATCATTGCAAATCCTCTGATAATCCTGTGGATCGCAATACCGCTCTTCATCCAGACGAATCTGATCTTCTGGCTCTCCTATGGACTTGCGAGGCTTATCAGGCTGCAATACAGGGACGCTGCACCGGCAGCCATGATTGGGGCATCCAACCACTTTGAGGTGGCTATTGCAACGGCCACAATGCTTTTCGGATTATCTTCCGGAGCAGCACTTGCTACAGTGGTAGGCGTGTTAATCGAGGTGCCGGTCATGCTCATGCTGGTCAAGATATGCCTAAAAACGACCCAATGGTTTACGTATAGCAGGGCGGCCTGATGAACGAAAAAGAGATGTCTATAATTTTGGAGATAAAACATAGTGCAGGATGAAGAGGATATATCAAACAATCAGATAAATATATCACAGAATATTTCGGAGGATGAAGAGAAGGGATGAAAGGATGGGGTTTGAGCCATCCCTCAGCCGGCAGTTGGCCGGCGCCTGCTGAAATTTCCCGATGATACGGAGGTCGGAGTATTTGGCCTGGATCAAATAATCGCTGAGATCTACTCCGAAGGCAGAAAGGCGAACGATGAGACCGCGGAAGAGATCATCAGGAGGCTGGAGACAAAAAACAACTATATTCCATCCTCCGAGCGTGTCCGCAGGGAATATTCCTATGTCCTGCTTAGGGAATACAGGAACTACGTTAAGGAGCGAGGTGCTAGCGGCCCATAATGTGCAAAAGCGATTTGAAAAAGGAATTGTTATCATTGGGCTGTTTGTCCTAGAATATCTGTTGAATAACAATAGTCTATGAATTGGCAGAGGTTATGATTTCCATGAAATGGCCCAGCAGGGATCCTTATCAAACCCTCGGTCTCAGGCCGGATGCCACTGAAAAAGATATCCGGAAGGCCTATCGAAGATTGGCTATGAGGCACCATCCGGATCGGAATCCCGATGATCCCCGGGCTGCAGAGAGGTTCAAGCAGGTTCAGTGGGCCTATGAGATCCTAAGGGAAATAAAGAAGAAAACAATAGTTTTCAACAGACCAGGGCAAGATGAAAGTTATTTTTCAGATGATGAACATCCTTTTATTGGATATTTCAGGGCCATGCGAGACTATTATGCCAGGAAAAAGTGATAGGTCATATGCCGCGTTATGAAGGCTATATTGCATGTCTCAAAGAGGATGGCAAGGCCGAAGTGATCATCGAGCCGGACAAAACGGGCGTCCCGGGCGCCTCTGCCCGGATAAACCGGCGCGTATGCCATTGTGCTACTGACGGTTCTAATATAAAGATAGAGGCGTTGAACAGGGAAGGGGCAGGTGTGGGTGACCTGGTCATTGTAAGTCTTGACAGTTCAGGGCTGATAAAGAATGCCATTGTGCTGATAGGCATCCCCGGGATTTGCCTTATAATAGGTATTGTAATCGCATATATCCTGATTCGTGATCTTTTATTTCCTATGACCGGAGGGATTTTAGTTGCAGCAGGCCTTTTCCTGTTGGGAATTGCACTGGGTATTCGAATCTATAAACGGATATCGGCCAAAAATCAGCCCATGATAGAAAATGTTATCAAGAGACCTATTGATGCGGATTCAATAATATAAGGAAGATGCATTAACAAATGACCGACAAAATGAAGATATTGTTTTTGTGCACCGGAAATTCCTGCCGAAGCCAGATGGCTGAGGCATGGACAAGGCATCTTAGAGGCGATGAATTTGACGCATACTCGGCAGGGATTGAACCGAGGGGGATTGATCCAAGGGCGATAAAGGCAATGGCCGAGGTGGGCATTGATATATCATCTCAGAGATCCAAGAACATCGATTCATTAGGTTCTATTCAATTCGATTACGTTATCACCCTTTGCGATAATGCCAGGGAATCTTGTCCATATTATCCTGCCAGGACTAAATTAATTCATCAGGGCTTTGATGACCCGCCCAGTCTGTCGCAGGGGTCAAAGGGCGAGGAAGAGGCAATGGGACACTATCGAAGGGTAAGGGACGAGATAAAGGTCTTTGTTGAGAAATTCCCGGAAGCGCTCCAGCTCCATTGAGTGACAGTCTTTGAAGCAAATCATGGCCTCAAGGATATGGATAGATGAATAATAGAAGGAAATAATTTATTAAATATTAGCAGAATACCCCGCTTTTCAAAGCGGGGATGAATGCCGAATAATAGAATTTTTCCTTATAAATCGGCATCATAAAGAGACCTTAGCAAAACGTTACAAAAGTTGTAATGTCGTCATCCCCCGGCTTGACCGGGGGATCCAGTGTTTTCAAGGACTTTCTGGAT
>Ga0214474_1001212_pt1 | contig 11975 bp, 10 predicted proteins | sample RVTome_2_FD_187335 | JGI IMG/M metagenome (GOLD analysis project Ga0214474, IMG submission 187335) | Soil microbial communities from uranium-contaminated site in the Upper Colorado River Basin, Wyoming, United States - RVT95D214 HiSeq ...
CACGCATTATGAGCCATTATTGGGGGATAGACCCTCAAATTATCCGTTTCTTAAAAGTTGTCCCCCACCTGTCCCCCAAAAAGCCTATGACGCTAAATGAATCGATGGGAAGCTATAGGAAAGAGTATAAGGGTTAAATTATTGAAAGTCAAGAGGAAAATTAGCTGAATGTGAAATTATGGGAATTATTGGGAAAGTATCAAAAACCGATTCCTAATCCGTGTGCCGCATGTTCGAGTCATGCCAGGGGCGCCAATTCCTTGATAGATCTCGCTTGCCGTTCCTTTGATTTCCTTTATCTTTCATCGGACAACCTACTCGGAATCCCAATATTTACCTTTTGGAAGTCAACGATAATATATTGGAAAATCTACTTAGAATGTCATACTATAAAAACAGCTAAGGGATATCAACTATTTAAATGATACAGAAGATATTCAACCGTGATTTTGCCCTCCTTTTTTTTGGACAATTCACTTTTGCATTCGTTGTCCACATCCTTACACCTACCCTTCCGATCTATCTTTCAGGATTAGGATCAACAGAAATTGAGATTGGTGTGATTATTGGAGTCTTTGGCGCCTCTGCATTGGTCATCCGGCCTTTTGTCGGAAGGGCCCTTTTAAAAACTCCTGAGAAAAAATTTATGATCGTTGGTTCCCTCCTCTTTGCATTCACTTCCATTGGCTTTCTCTTGGCCCCTCCCTTTTGGCCCATTTTGATCGTGAGGATCGTTCAAGGAATTGGATTTGCATGTTTTTCTACTGCCGCATTATTATTGATCGCTAATATCAGTCCAGAGGCCCATCGTGGACAAAGCTTCAGTTACTTTTTGCTGTCCCCCAATACCGCATTAGCCCTAGCCCCTGCCTTGGGAATGTTCCTTATCAACAATTTTAATTATTCTGTTCTTTTTTGGTTCTGCTTAGCTCTATCGTTATGTTCCCTATTCATTATTAATAAATTAGGGAAAAAAGAGATTACGATTCAGGAGGGCCCTCCTATTGAGGAGGGTCTTTGGCTCAATCGGAAGGCGCTTCCACCAGCGCTGATCGGTTTCTTTTTCCAATTCATCTTAGGGGCCTTAACCACCTTTTTCCCTCTTTATGCTATAAAGAATGGAGTAGCCAATCCAGGATTTTTCTTTACCACAATGGCTATCATGCTTATTTTGGGTCGTGCTTTAGGTGGGAAGATACTAGATCTCTATCGTTTAGAAAATGTTATCTTGCCTTGTCTCATTACGCCGATCATTTCGATGGGGATCCTAGCCTTTTCTAAAACACTCCCAATGTTTATTCTTGTTGCGGCGATTTGGGGGATAGGACATGCCTTCATCTTTCCTGCCTTAGTGGCCTATACTGTTGATTGTGTAGATTCCGCTCGAGGTCCGGCGGTGGGAACATTCACAGCCATTTCAGATTTTGGGATGGCCCTGGGACCAGTCATCATGGGGAGCGTTGTTCATTTGACCAATTATCAGATCATGTTCCTCTCTTTAGTTCTCATGGGTTTGATCAACCTCAGTTTTTTCTATTTTTTCGTTAAGAAAAGATGAACTTTTAATTGTAGATATTTCCATTAAAAGTATCGGAAACTTATTGTATGATGATGATTGAATCTATACCATTCTTAATCTCAGGAATATTGTTTGGATTGGTGGCTGGAATATCACCAGGCCCCCTAATGACCTTAGTTATTTCTGAAACGGTAAAACATAATAGAAAAGAAGGAATGATTGTAGCATGTGCTCCTATTCTGACAGATTTACCTATTGTATTGTTATCCATTTATGTTTTGGTAAAACTATCAAGCTTTAACCATATCCTTGGAGTCATATCCATTTTAGGAGCATTGTTTATCGCCTATCTGGGATATGGAAGCATTACCCTAAAAGGCATTGAATTAAATCTGCAGAAAATTAAAGCACAATCTCTCAGAAGAGGAGTTATCACTAACTTTTTAAGTCCGAATCCATATCTCTTTTGGATCACCGTGGGGGCTCCCTCAGTACTCAAAGGATATAAGATCAACTTATTGTCTGCTCTCTTTTTTATATTGGGATTCTATTTCTTTTTGGTGGGATCAAAAATAATGATTGCATTGGTAGTTGATAAGTCCAAATCATTCCTGAAAAGTAATGCATACATTTATATCATCAAAGCACTGGGTTTAATACTATTCGCATTCTCAGTCATCTATATCAAAGATGGATTAAAATATTTTGGTATCATTTAATTTGAGTGGATGACGACCTCATGCCCCTTCCAGGCAAATTTAACGTTTAGATTAGCTTCCTCGGTTATCTTATCCATGTAAGCAAAGACCTGCTTTCCTCTATCATCACTTCTCAAAATCTCGGGTTGACCTTGCTTGTTCATTAAGCAGGGAAGGTAGCTCACCCTCTTTACAATTCCTAAACCTAATCTTCTCCTTCTATTTTAAGCAGAGTTTTGGAAGGGATTTGGGAATCCTTGCTTGAACCTCCGGGGCAGGGGAGGAGCCTATAATCCCTTTTTTTTCAAGCCGTTCGATTTCTTCTTGGGACATGCCTAACAGTTTCCGATAAACATAATCATTATGTTCCCCTAAGTCAGGCGCTCTGCAATGAGTTTTCATAGGGGTCTTTGAAAGAGTGAAACCTCTTCCTTTACAAAGATAGGTTCCAAAATTAGGACGGCGATCGTCTATCTTATCCCAAAATCCACGAACCCTTAAATGCTCATCCTCCATTAAATCCGGCACGGAGTAAAGAGCAGCAGCCGCAATCCCTTTCTTTTGCAACAATTCCATTAAATCTTTAGGCTCGTATTGAAGGGTCCATGAAGCGATCTTCTTATCAATTTCTTCCCTGTGGTGCCAGCGACTTAGGCCACCATTAAAACGAGGATCGGTCAAAAGCTCTGGCATGTCCATCACCTGACAAAGACTTTCCCATTCTTGATCGTCCTTTACGACAAGAGCAATCCAGGAATCTTTTCCTTTGCAAGGGTAACATCCATGCGGAGCATAAAACGGATGTTGATTACCCTGAGGTTGAGGTATCCGGCCATTCATCGAGTAATCCATAATTACATCGCCAATACAATTCGTCAACAATTCCCTTTGAGAAATGACCACATGGATTCCCTTACCTGTCTTCCTTCGATAGCGGAGTGCTCCTATTGCAAAACCAGCCGCCACCGTTCCTGCCAGAGGGTCTGGGACATTCGCTGCAGTGAAGAGACCGATTTCGTCCTGATAATCTGAAATAGACCGGACCCCGCTGGTGAAGGAAAGAATCTCAGCATTGGAACCATAGGTTCGTTCAGGACCACTCTCTCCCTGACTTGAAACGGATATCAGTATCATCTGAGGATTGACGCTCTGCAGCACACTATAGTCGATTCCTAATTTCTCCAAGACACCCATTCGAAAATTTTCTACCACCATATCGCTTTTTTCTACTAACTTCAGAAAAATATCCCTTCCTTCTGGATTCGACAAATCAAGGGTAATATCCAATTTATTCCGGTGCCGCCTCAGGTGGATCATCCCACGATTCCAGGGATCTTCACCCAGTTCGTTGTGAAGATACAAAAGGCCCTGGGTGACAATCCTATCAGGGTCTGGATGCTGACATGATTCTATTTTAATCACCTCCATTCCCAAGTCACCCAGAAACCCAGCACAGGTTGCACCAGCCCAGAACATTGAAAGGTCTAATACTCTTATTTGAGGACCAGAGATTGATTTATCCCCCATTTTCATATCACTCCCAATTGCCTTAAGCGAACCAAGTCCTGTTGGCTATATCCTAATCCATGGCCTAATATTTCCAGATTGTGCTCTCCTAAAAGAGGAGCTCGCCCATGTTTCCAGTCGATATCTTCCATCGTAGCAAAAGCCCCTGGATAAGTGAGAGGGCCTGCTACTGGATGATCGATGGTGATAAAATAGTTGTGGGATTGATATTGCTCCGATCGAAAAAGGTCTTCGACATTCGCAAGATAGCCTGCCGTAATGTGATTCTTCTGCAATTTGTCATAGATCTCTTCTTTTCCCTGACCTCCTAATTGGGATAGGATGATCGTGTTGAGCTCTTCAGCATGCTCACTTCGCCTATGCATATCAATGAAGCGATCATCTTTTTCCAATTCCGGCATCCCTAAGGCTTGTGTAAGACGAGGCCACTCATGGGGAAAGGCACGAATGTAAAACCAACCGTCATTGCATGGGAGAAGCATGGGCGCTAACCTCCTACGGACATCCTCTCCTCGAGCAAGATAGGCTTCCACCGTGATAAAATCATCATGTAATAGGCATTCTTGAATCGATACCTCAACCTTCTGTCCTTCTCCAGTTGCTTCTGCGTGAAACAATGCCGCCAGGCTTCCCATAAAAGCGGATGCCCCAGCCCGGTAGTAGATAATATTGCCGCCTATTTTTAAGGGCTCACGCTCAGGACTCCCATGTTGGAGCATCATGCCGCTTGCTGCCTCTATCACAATATCCTCTGTCTTAAAGTGAGAATAGGGGCCCTTTTCACCCAAAGGGGAGATGGAGGTATAAACGAGGTGGGGAAGTGTTTTTTCAAGTTCGTCATAACCCAGCCCAAGGTCTTCCATTTTCCCAGGGCCTAAGTCTTCGATTAGAATATACGCTTTTAAAATTATTTTGCGAAATATATTTTGTCCCTCTTTTGTATGAAGATTTAGCGTGATGCCCTTTTTCCCTGTATTTAGATAGAGAAACATTCCGCTCTTTTCCGGGTGAGGATCGTCGTTGGGGAAAGGCCCCATTCTCCTTGCAGGGTCTCCTCGACCTGGAGCCTCTATTTTTATTACAGATGCTCCTAAGGCGGCCATCCATTTAGTGCAGGCCGAGGCGCTGATATTCTCCCCTAATTCAATTACAGTTACGTCACTTAAAAACTCCATGTTGGTAACACCTTTAAATCTCGATTAATTTGCAGCAGGCTGGTGGGAAATGAATGTAAACGGTTTTTCCCTCTTCTAAGGCGGTTGCCTTTTCGTAATCATAGACATGTGCTAATATTTCGATCTCTGGTTTTTGAAGAGGGGAGATCAAGACTTTATAGAAATCACCGGCAAAGGTCTTAACGACGATCTTTGCAGGAAATGTATTTTCCATTCCTGGATCATTCGGGTATAGGAAGATATCCTTGGGCCGAATACAGACCATCATTTTTGTTTTGCCATGAGAAGGCTCAAGACCTCTATACTGAAAGGTCCCCCAATTGAGCTCAATTCTCTTTGGATCATCGGGGCTCACCTTTCCCGTAAAAATATTTGAAGAGCCTGTAAAATCGGCTACAAAAGCACTTCCAGGTTGGGTATATAACTCAATAGGTCCTCCGATCTGCTGAATCGCTCCCTTTTCCATCACCATGCAACGATCAGAAATGGCCATTGCCTCGCTCTGATCATGGGTTACATATAAGGCACTGATGTGTAACTCCTTAAACAGGCGCCGGAGTTCAAAGCGGGTTTGCTCACGGAGTTTTGCATCCAAATTGCTCAACGGTTCATCGAGCAGAATCACCGAAGGGTTATAGACTAGGCTCCGGCCAAGGGCCACACGTTGTTGTTCCCCTCCACTTAGCTCAGATGGGAGTCGACGAGCATAACCCTCTAAGTGCACCAGTTCAAGAGTTTTTTGAACCTTGTCATGGATTTCTTTCCGAGACCATTTGCGAAGCTCAAGGGCATAGGCGAGATTTTTATATACAGTGAGATGAGGCCATAAGGCATAACTCTGGTGAACAAAACCGAGTCCCCGGTTTTCGACAGGAGTGATGAGTCCTTCCTTCCCACTACTCACCAAACGCCCATCAATATCTATTTCTCCAGAAGTAGGTTGCTCAAATCCTGCAATGCAACGAAGCACCGTTGTCTTTCCGCATCCACTGGGGCCGAGAAGGGTAACGATCTCACCTGCATGGACCTCAAAGCTTATGTCGTTCACTGCAAGGACGTTTTTTTCATATATTTTTGTAAGGTTTCGGACCGATATCATCTCCCGTTTCCTCCGAAACATTCCTTCTATGTTTCGACGTCTAACGCTCGGAAATAAATTTGCCTTTCAAGATATATTCGAATAAAGCCAGGGTAACAATAATCACGGCGGATTCGACAACCACTAAGGCGCTCAGCTTCACATGAAATCCCTCCTGATAAATGTCATAGATCAGGGTGGCAAGCACATTGGTTTTTGGTGTCACCAACAGAATAGACGTATTGAGCTCTTTAATGGAGAGTATAAACACAAAGGCCCAGGCGGCAAGGAGACCGGGTTTGATAAGAGGAAATATGATGTCCTTCAGAATACGTATCCAGGAGGCTCCCACAATCCTTGCCGATTCTTCTAAATCTCGCGATATCTGGATAATATTCGATCCGAGCACCCGCGTGCAGTGCGGGATGGTCCTCGTCACGTAAGCAATGATGAGTATCCAAAGGGTCCCATAGATCTGAATAGGGAAACGAATCCAGGCCCATAAGAAGGCTACGCCAAACACGATCCCTGGAATGGCAACCGGAGCCATAGACAGAAATTCAGCCACCACTTTAAACCACCCTGTACCTCTATGAATCACCCAGGCAATGATCAGACAAATTCCAGCAGAAAACGTTGCCGCGCCGACAGCCAAAAATAAGCTGTTTCCAAAGGCAGTTTGTACTTGATCCTTATAAGTGCCAAAGAATAAATCGTAATAATTTCCCAAAGTGAAAGCTTTGGGAGAAATCGACCCTGACCAAAAAGTGGAGAGGGACACGAGGAGAAGCACAAGATAGGGCAGACATACAGCGACGAAAATAAAAGACCCGTAGAGCCCCGCCATCGGCCACCGCCATTTTCCTAAATCTACAGTCCGAGCACGGGGCGCTTTCCCTGAAATCGTTACAAATCGTTTACTTTCCTTAGTTACAAAGCGACGCTGTAGTGCAATAAAGAGAAATGTGCCGATGAGTAGCAACACCGATACGGCAGCGGCCACATTATGTTTCACAGGATAAATGGAGACTTGACGCTGAATAAAATTTGTAAGCAGGAAGATCCCCTTCGGGGTTCCCAAAATGGCCACAATGCCAAACAGCCCAATGCTCGATACGGCTACCAAAATGGCCCCTGAGACAATACTGGGAGCAATGAGAGGAAAGGTGATTCTTCGGAATGTCGTAAATACATTGGCCCCAAGGATTTGAGAACTTTCCTCTAAAGAGGCATCAACCGATTGGAATGCAGGGTAGGCAAAGAGAAACATATAGGGAACATGATAAAGCCCCGTGGCCCAGATAAGACCTCCCAGCGAAAAAATATTGAGTCGGGCGAACCCCATTGCTGAAAAAACATTGTTGATAAGGCCGATTTGAGGAGATAACAGAAGAGCCCAACTGATTCCAACAAGTAGACTGCTGGTAAAAAAAGGGAGCAAGGTCAAAGTTCTGACCTTGCTCCGTCCAGGCATGTTAGTGCGGGCAACTAACCACGCAAGAGGGACACCCATGAGCACACTGATCGCGGTTGTCCCAAGGGTCACCCAGAAGGTATTCAAGATGGCCCCGATCACCAAAGGATTTTTGAGGACCAAAATGAAATTGTTGAAAGTTAGATGTCCCGGGCTCGTGATACGAGTACTGCTCCAGAAGCTTCCATAGAGAAGCATGGAGACCGGATATAGAACCAAAAAGGCCACAAAGATAAGGGGGAGGCGTTGCAGAAACCACTCGACAAGCTTTTTCCTGCGATCACGGTATGTGGAATGGACAAGGCCCTTATCTTGAGGCAATTTTTTACCTCCTCGCATCCACTGACATCCGGATTTCGGTATATACGGTAGTAACTATAGTAAAAGTCATAAATAAGCTGCTATCACAGGGTGTCATTGCGAACGAAGTGAAGCAATCTCATGAGATTGCCACGTCACTGCGCTCCTCGCAATGACTACTTTTTAAGTCATCCACTCTAAATCACCCTATTAAGGGTGATTTATTTGGATTGTTTTAGCTGATCAACAAATTTTACAATGTCGTCTGTCCGCCGTCCTATATCTTCCCATCGATCCATAGGCACCTGCATGAGATTGAGCTCTGACAGGGGTGGAAACCCTTTTGGTGGTGGAAGGCCAGGGAGGAATGAATAAGATCCTGTTGTCTCTACGACAAGGGCCTGTCCTTCCCGAGAGGTCCACCAGTTAAACAGCAATTTGGCTGCATTCGGATGCTGACTCTTTCCATAAACGGACATGGGGGACAGGAAGACGGCCTGTCCATCCTTGAAAACCACAAAACTTACCGGAGCTCCTTTATCAAAGGCCTCCGGGAAACGGGCTGAGGGGATGAAAAAGCTGAAGGCGTCTTGGCCTGATGCAAGGTTATTGATTTGTGCCGCACCTCCTTCTACCAATCGGAGGCCCGCTGCAAATAAACGCCGATACCAAGACTTAACCTTCTCTTCGCCATGTTTGTTAAAGACGGCAAAGATATTTTCGATGCCCCCGCCTGTGGCTATATCCTGTGAACCAAAGCGGCCACGGTATTCCTTCTGCTCGGCCAATCGAACCCAATCTTCGAAGGTCTGCAGACTGGCAGCGAGTTTTTGAGGCACGAGGTTGACATTATAGCCATGGAAATTTGCCATCGATCGCGCTGAAATTGTGTAACCCCGGTCCTGCGCGTACTTGGGGTATTCATTGAAGACCGGGCTATCATAGTAAAGAAGCATCCCTTTTTGCTTCATATCGTACCAGGCATTCGTGGAGTGGAATAGGAGAACATCCGCCGAATAGATTTTCGCTTCATGCTCCGACATGAGCTTTTCGAGCACTGTTCCGGAACCTGCTCGATAGACCTCTGTTTTGATTCCTGGATATTTTTCCTGGAAAACCTTGAACATTCGTTGGACAGCAGGTGAATCAGCGGAAGTATAGAGGACCACTTTCCCTTCGGCTTTCGCTGCATTATAGAGATTTTTCTGTTCGGTTTCGAAATCGGCTGCTATAGCTCCCATGAATGGGAAGAGGATGAGAATCAGCAGAACCAATAATGATACTCCAAAAGACATGTGATCGCGTAAGTTTAAGAATTTCATTTTAGACCTCCTTTTTTAGGATTTTATGAAAATAAAACATCATCTCCTAAAACTTAAAACTTGAGGCTGCCTCTAATAATGTCATTCCTGCGAAAGCAGGAATCCAGAAACTCTTGAAATCACTGGACTCCCGCCGGAGTTTACCCCGTACTTGATACGGGGCGGGAGTGACAAATTGATAATTATTAGAGGTTCCCTTGAATGCTATACCATCCCTTTCGACTGATCCTTGACCCGGGTTCTTTCAAGGGCTATTAGGGCTGCCCCTAAGGCCCCCACCAACTGAGGCTCTTTGGGGATGAGGAGAGTTGTGTGCAATTCATGCTCTAACGCACGAACAACGCCTATGTTCTTTGCTACTCCTCCACTCATCATAACACGCTCTTTTACCCCGATATGTTCAACCATAATGGACACCCGCCTGGCGATGGCATGATGGATGCCGTTAATAATATCGGATGGGTCGCAGCCATTGGCCACCGATGAAACAACCTCAGACTCCGCAAATACAGTGCACATGCTGCTGATCTGAATATTCTTTGTTGACCGCAAAGATAATTCCCCCATTCGGTCCAGCTCTATTTCTAAGGCTCGAGCCATTACTTCCAAAAAGCGACCGCTTCCGGCTGCACACTTATCATTCATCATAAAGCCTGTCAGGATTCCTGCTTCGTTAATGGATATGGCCTTACTGTCTTGCCCACCGATATCGATAATCGTTCTTACTTCAGGAAACAGGTTATGTGCCCCCTTGGCATGGCAGGAGATCTCAGTCATCTCACCATTTGCAAAAGGTATATTCTTCCGTCCATATCCTGTAGCAAGAATATAATTGATATCCGATGTTTTAATTTCAGCCACTTTCAAGGCCATTTCAAAAGAAGTTTCCCCTGCCTTTTTGCTTATCGCACCGGTAGGAACGAGTGACTGGCCAACAACTTGAGCGTGTCCATCCAAGATTACAGTTTTAGCTGTGAGCGACCCGATGTCAATTCCCGCAACAAACATATGTTTTCCAAACCTCATCTTTCTTCAGCCATCAATTGATGTTCTGAGGTTAACTTACCACTGCTTGTTTGAAGATAAGGATTCAATAAAAGCCTGTAATCGGTTATCCACCTCAGCCTCGGAATAGAATTGGGGATCGGTATGATCCGCCTCGATAATGATGTAAGGTAAGCCCAGTTCCTGCTTTACAATTTCACCTTCATCGAAGTGATCCCATGAGTTTGGCCGGCAGGTTCTTGGGGAATGAAATACAATACCATCCACCTGGAAATCCCGTGCCAGAGCCTTCATAAACCTTTCTATCTTATACCGCATCGTACGAACATAGGGCCGGGTAGGGTGCTCCTCTGCAATGGTCCACAGGGGTCGTTCAGGATCAATCTTTTCGGGGTCCGCATAGGGTCCGATCACATACTGTCCTCCAACCACCACGGTATCATGCCGGGCAAAGAACTCAGCAAGGTGTCCCACTTTGAACCAGGGATGATTCATGTACCAGAGAAGGCGATGTTTTTCTTTTGGAACAGTGGTGATGCCCTTTTTGATCCTCTCAGCCACCTCATCCCTGATTTTGGTGAAGAAGGCCAGAGCCTCTGGAGTCCCTCGAAATACATTAGCGGCTCCTAAAGCGATCGCCATATCCCAATAGGAGATCGACGAGGGTTTATGGCACCATAGCTCAAAGAGTTCCTTTCTAACGATGGATGTATTTTTGATATAGGTGTGGATTTCCTTCAAGCGGTCCCAGTTATAAGGCTGGCCTGTCATTTCCTCTATAAAGGTAACCGCATCCCGAAGTTGCTCCACAGCATAAAGAATATTCCTTTGATATTGCACTTCATCCTGATCATCGTAGAACAGAGGCACATCCATGATAAAGGCCGGGACATCAAAAATCTCTCGGAGAGCCTCTGTCCACTGCGCCATGGAGGGACATGTATTGATGCAAAAAAGAAAATCCGGCTTTGGGACTCGTAATTCCGGTGATAAATCGTTGGGCACCTTCCCCTTCTTTAGGAGGAGGGAATAGCCAATATTGATAGAAGCATAAGAACAAACATCAGAGGAGTAACCCGCTCGCTCCGCCTCTTCGATCATCGGTCGCTCGCTTTTTCTTGAAGTAACAGCCACCCCCCAATTCTCAGTCTGAAAATGGCCAATATCCATTGCTTTAAATAGTTCATAGGGCCCGGCACCCACGCACCAGCAAACTTTTCTCCCTTCTTGTGGAGCTCGAATGACAGACCCATAGAAGTCCCTCACGATCTCCCTAATGAGTCCTGTTGATTCCACCTTATTATGGAGTCTCTCCTTCTTTTCCATCTTACCGACCTCTCACCATTTCAAGAAAAGCCTGAAGTCTGGTCTTCATTTGCTCCACAGAGGTTTTCTCGTGTTCCGTTTTAACCATGAGATATGGAATTCCTGCAGGATCGAGGTGTCGCCTCATGTGAGGATAAGTGTAGTCGTGAGCCTCACAGAATTTGACGAGAATAATGATGATCCCCTTCGCATTCACTCTCTTCACCATGTTCACTAAATATTGGCCTAACTTTAATTCGCTGTAAATTCGTGTGGGACAAGGGGAAACCATCCGGAGATAAGCCTCAGCAAGGGCTTCGATGGGATTTTGAAGGGTAGGGACTTTGCTCAGAAAATATCTGGAACCTGTATACAGATCATCCTCCACCACGATCCCTCCCATTTCCTCTACGTGGTCAAGAAAATCGGCAGGTGGAGGTTCGCAAAGGCTTCCTGTCAATACGAGTCTGACTTTATGCTTGACGTCACTGATCAATGGCTTTCTCTTATTCAACACTGGAATAAGCTTCTTCAATAACTCACTGTGCTCTTCCTTAGGCATGAGCATGCTG
>Ga0214474_1001213_pt1 | contig 11966 bp, 12 predicted proteins | sample RVTome_2_FD_187335 | JGI IMG/M metagenome (GOLD analysis project Ga0214474, IMG submission 187335) | Soil microbial communities from uranium-contaminated site in the Upper Colorado River Basin, Wyoming, United States - RVT95D214 HiSeq ...
TCATCGGCGAGCCCTACTGGCGGCAGTTACCGCCGACGGAAGATGTTGCCAGGGGGTGTCTTGCCGGCTCAATCTCCGACTTTCTCCTGCTTCCGGAACTTCTCGCGTCTTTCGGCCACCTCGGCTACGACGTCGTGGAAATGGTTTTGGCAGACCAAGACAGCTGGGACAGATACGAGGCGGCCAAGTGGCTCACCATGCGCCGATGGCTTGAAGACAATCCCGACGACGAGTTCGCGAAAGATGTTCGAGCCAAACTAACCTCGGAACCCGAGCGCTACGCCGCTTACACGCGTGAATACCTGGGCTGGGGCGTGTTCGCGCTGATGACGCGGTGATGAGGGGATTACCGGGCGACTCAGAAAGTGGGGAAAATCCAATCATGCCTAACAACTCATTCAAGCCGACGCCGCTTCGCGGCGCGGCTTAATTCAGGCGTTCGTCTGTATAATTCAAATAGCTATCCCCACATCCGGGCGTAGATGGGGAGATCAAGAGTCCTCAGGGGTCTCGTTGGTGAGGTACTTGGCAATGACGGCGTGCAGAGAACAGGGGGCTGGTTGGCCCTGGTAGATTAGTTGTAAGGCCTTTAAATCAGATTCCCACATAACGTCGCCAGGCGCGAGCACGCAGGTACTGCCCGGCTCGTGCGTCGTGAAGAGCTTGCCGTCTTTATAATAGAAATGTTCCTCTGCGTTTTGTTGGACGGCAAAGGCACGCATGAAGGGGGGGATGTCACCGGGCTTGAACCAGAGCTTGATCTCGTGCTCGGCCTCCTCACGCGTTGCCGAGGCGTGGATCAGGTTATCCATGCGCTCTCCGATCACCTCTCCTTTATCGTTCGTCAGGGGGACAATAGTCCCCAAGGAACGGATACATCCGGGCCTCTGCTGTCTGGCGTCATGGGGGTTTGTCGGCCCGGCAATCTCGCGGACCTTCGCGGCTGCATTTGGCCCCTGATACACAATGGCTATCACCCTCTGTTTATGCGGCTCATCAGGATAATGCAGGCGTCCCCTGATGTATTCGAGGAGCGAGGGATAGAATATCTTTCCACGATGCTCTGCATAGTGCTCCTCGGCAAGCATCTTGGTGACGCTGACCACCTTTGTGCCGGCAAAGCGCAGGCCGCTGTGAAACTCGGAGAGCTGTGAAAGCACGTATCCTGTTAAAGAGTTCTTCAGGGCGTCCGGCTTGATGAGCACGAGCGTCTGTTCAAGTTCACTCTTTTTCATGGTGCGTTCCTTTTACCCCTTCCCCGTTGTTGGGTGAGGTTTATTAACAACCTCATGTGCGATGCTGCACATAGATAGCAGAGGGGAAGGCGATTGTCAAGGCAGGGCATCAATGGGCATCAATGGATAATCCCTTTCGCTCTTGCTCTTCGTCTTACCGTAACATCCCCTACCCTTGAATCCTGTGTGTCGCATACCGACACATCCTGCTTTCCTTAGTTGAAATTTAAGGAGCAGGACAGGGCGGGATTGAAACCTTTGAGAAAAATGTGTATCCTGCATGGACCGGCATGAAAAATCATCCCTTGATACTCCACCAAGATAACGATGGGCCCTATGGACAGGCTTACTGAGATCATTGACGCTCTTGCGGGTCCCTTAACCCTTGCCTCCAAGGACAACTTCTCCCGCCTCCCCAACATCAAGGGGCTGGAGGGTCTGGTCACCGGCCTGATCCAGGAGGCCATACCCCTCTCCTCTGGTCCATCGATTAAGGCCAAGCTCAGGGCCCTGCAAAAAAACTTCGCCGGCTTTGAGGAGGTCACCGGGAGTGAGAAAGAGGAGCGGATCAAGAGGGGTAAGGGGTTGTTGGAAGAGATCAGGGGATTCTTTGGTTCCCAGGGTACAGGCCAACCCTATTGTGAGGAGGAGATAGCCCAGGTACTGAGGAGCCCCATGCAATTCGTCAAGGGGGTCGGGCCGAAGATCTCGCAGCTCCTCAAGAAGAAGGGGATAGAGACCGTAGAAGACGCCCTCTATAACCTCCCCATCCGGTATGAGGACCGCCGGCAGATCAGGCGGATAGCCGATCTCACCATTGGGGATCGCTGTGTGGGCTATGCCGAGGTGATCGCCGCAGGGGAGGTGGTCTACCCCAAGAGCCGCCGCAGGGTCTATGAGGCCATCCTGGGGGACACAAGCGGTTTTATCACCGCCAAGTGGTTTCAGGGGATTCAGTATATCAGGGGGCGCCTGAAAAAGGGGGATCAGGTCATCTTCTGCGGGGCAATCCGCGGGTATCGGGCACAAAAGGAGATACACCACCCTGACCTGGAGTGGGTAGAGGGCACGGAAGGCGACTCCCTCCACTTCGGGCGCATCGTGCCGGTCTATTCCGAGACTGAGGGGCTCTACCAGCGCCGGATCAGGGGGATCATGCACCAGGTGGTTCAGAATGCCGCCCTCAAGGTAACGAGTTCCATCCCTCCCCAGGTGAGCGCGCGATGCAACCTGATGCCCCTTGCCGAGGCCCTGTGCGAGGTCCATTTCCCCCAGGCATATCTCGACATCGAGCAGCTCAACCTCAAGACGTCTCGGCCCCATCAGCGGCTGGCCTTTGAGGAATTCTTCTTCCTCGAATTGGGCATGGCGCTGCGGCGCCGGGGTATCGCGCAGGAAGAAGGGATCGCCTTCCAGACAGAGAGTAACCCCTCGGCTCAGAGGCTCCTGGAGAAACTCCCCTTTACCCTTACCACGGCCCAGGAGCGGGTGATCGAGGAGATCAAGGGGGAAATGGCCAAGCCCCACCCCATGAACCGCTTGCTGCAAGGGGACGTGGGGAGCGGGAAGACGGCGGTGGCCCTTGTCGCCTCGCTCATCGCTATCGACAACGGCTACCAGGCGGCGGTGATGGCCCCCACCGAGATCCTGGCGGAGCAGCATTACCTCAACCTCAGAGAGTGGTTGCGGGGACTGGATGTCAGGACCGTCCTGTTGACCGGAAGGATCAAGGGAAAGGAGCGCGATGAGCTCTACCGGGCCATCACCGAAGGAGAGGCCCAGCTGGTGGTAGGGACCCATGCCCTGATCCAAGAGGGGCTTACCTTCAAGAGGCTGGGCCTGGGGGTGGTGGATGAGCAGCACCGCTTCGGGGTGATGCAGCGGGCCCGCCTGAAGAGGAAGGGGGCGGTGCCGGACCTCCTGGTGATGACCGCGACCCCCATCCCCCGCACCTTGGCCATGACCCTCTACGGCGACATGGAGGTTTCGGTCTTGGATGAGCTGCCTCCGGGCAGGGGTCCCATCGTCACCATGGTCTATCGAGAGAAGGAGCGCGGGGCGGTCTATCGCACGGTGGCTGAGGAGATCGCAAAGGGGAGGCAGGCCTACGTCGTCTACCCCTTGGTGGAGGAGTCCGAGCGGATGGACCTGCGGGATGCGACCCAGGGGGCCCAGCGCCTCCAGCAGGAGATCTTCCCCCAGTATCGGGTCGGACTTATCCACGGCAGGATGAAGGGCGAGGAAAAGGAGCGGGTCATGGGGGCCTTTCGCGAGGGGGCGATTCAGATCCTTGTGGCCACGACGGTGATCGAGGTGGGGATCGATTGCCCCAATGTCACGGCCATGGTGGTGGAGCACGCCGAACGGTTCGGCCTCTCTCAATTGCACCAGCTGCGGGGGAGGATCGGACGGGGGCCTCACCCGTCCGTATGCCTCTTGTTGGCCGCCCCCCGGCTTGGCAAGGAGGCGTGGCGTCGCCTGAAGGTCATGGAGGAGACTCTTGACGGCTTCCGCATTGCCGAGGAGGATCTGGCCATCAGGGGACCGGGGGAGTTTATGGGGGTGAGGCAGTGGGGCTTGCCCGATTTGCGGGTGGCCAACCTCATCAGGGATGTCCGGCTCCTCCAGCAGGCCCGCCGGGAGGCCTTCGCCCTCATAGACCAAGACCCTCAGCTCGGCAGAGAGGAACACCGTTCCCTCATGGAGACCATCCGGGCGAAATGGCAGGAGAAGTTAGAGCTGGCGTCCGTGGGGTAGAGAAGGCTTGACATACCCCCCCTTTTTGGTATTAAATGCACAGGTCGAAAATAGGCGAAAAGGAGGTCCGATATGGCTACACCGGTGACTGTGCCCATGGTAGGGAAGATCGTGGCTGTCAATGTGAAGGCAGGGGATAAGGTAAAAGAGAACGATCAGGTGGCTACCCTGGAGGCGATGAAGATGGAGATGCCTGTGGTGGCCCCGGTGTCTGGGACCGTGAAAGAGGTCAATGTCAAGCCAGGAGATGAGGTAACGCCGGATACCGTCCTCATGGTCATAGAGTAAGGAAGCAGAAATGGGATATGAGGATATCCTCTATAGGGTGAAGCACGGGGTAGCGACCATAACCATCAACCTGCCTCCGTATAGCTGCCTCGACATCAAGCAGATGCCGGCGAGGGGATCACAGCCTTTGTGGAGGAGAGGCGACACCTCGGGAAGGGGGCTTGGAGGAAGAAGGATATGATTGCGGCGGGGATCGACATCGGATCTCTCTCCACCGAGGCAATTGTTTTCGATAACGACAAGGGGATTTTAGGGTATTCCATCGTCCTGACCGGGGGATCCAGCAAGGAGGCCTCACGGGTCTCCCTGAGGCAGGCCATAGGAAACGCCAACATTACCAGGGACCAGATCACGCGTATCGTCTCCACCGGATGTGCCCGCGAGATCGCCGAGTTCGCCGACCGAAAGATTACCGAGATCACCTGCATTGCCAAAGGAGTAAGCCATCTCTTTCCCGCATGCCGCACCATCATCGATGTCGGCGGGCAGGATACCAAGGTGATCAGGGTGGATGGTAAGGGGAGGGTGTTGGAATTCGACATGAACGACAAGTGCGCTGCCGGCACGGGCAGGTTTTTAGAGGTGATGGCCAAGGCCCTGACCATAGGGCTCGATGAGATGGGGGAACAATCACTCCGGTACCGCAATGATTTGACGATCAGCAGTATCTGCACCGTCTTTGCCGAGTCGGAGGTGGTCTCCCTGGTCTCGGAAGGGCGGCAGGTGGAGGATATCCTCCATGCCATCCACAACGCCGTTGCGGACAGGACCCTCGGGCTCCTGGAGAGGATAGGGGAGGTAGAGCCGCCGGTGGCCATGACCGGGGGGGTGGCCAAAAACATCGGTGTGGTCAAGGCCCTGGAAGAAAAGCTTAAGACCCCGCTCACCATCTATGCGGAGCCGCAGATCGTCGGCTCTCTGGGTGCGGCCCTGCTCGCCTTGAATAGCCTCTAATTGGAAACATCACGTCCTCCGGTAAGTCCCCATGAGGGCATCGTCATCCAGACAGCGAATGCCCCGATTGGAAGGGTTAGCCTGTGCTTGAGGGTTCTACGACATTGAAATTAAGAAAGAGGTAAAAAAGATATGTATTGTCCAAAATGCGGATCTAAAAACCCACATGATAATAAATTTTGTTCTCACTGTGGTTGTCATTTAGAAACCGGAGTCGTTGTCATAAAGGAGGTTGCCATGGACAGTTATTTATTTATGGAGTCGGTGCTTCAACTGATTTCTGAGGGGAGGTTCTTTAGAAAGGCGTTTGCCGTTGTTTTACAAGCGCTGGCAGTCGTGGTTTCGATTGCGGGTCTCGTGGTTTGGATGTCTGTTTGGAAGTTTGCTGCACGGGCCAATTTTGCTGCGCTATCAGGCATCATTATCTTCCAGGTGCTTTTTGTTATAGCGCTTTACATGGTGGCTCATACGCTCTTTATTCGAGCAAGAGATATTTCCGAGCTACCTGAAGCGGAGTTTTATGTCATACCCATTGCGTCTATCGCCCTTAAGCTCGTCGGGGAGATATACGCCTGTTTTGTTGGTGTTATGTCCGTTGCCGGAGGCATCCTTATATGGTTGATGGGTGGTTATGCCTTTTCCCTGCTCAAAAGATCAATTCCTCTTGTTCCTCGTCTTGGGGGCGGCGAGGGATTTGTGGGAGGACTGCTGTTCATGGGAGGTGGATTGTTTGCGGCCTTCGTTGTTCTTGTGTTTTCTTACTTTTTAGCTGAGTCGGTTCGTATGATGGCAGCTATCGCAAAGAATAGTAACATTACACGGCAGATTGCCGAGCAGTACGATAAAGATACAAAAAAACCATAGCGCCCCCTTCTTCTTCACCCTGACGGGGAATCATCGTCAATGAAAAAAAGTGACAAGGGCGGGATCTTCCAAAGGCTGCGCCGGGGCCTGACAAAGACCCAGGGGCTGCTGATTGGCGGGGTCGATGACCTGTTGCGGCCGGGCAGGGGGATGGATGAGGAACTCTACCACGAGCTTGAGGAGCTCCTCATCGTAGCCGATGTGGGTGCCGAGGCGACGCGGAGGCTCCTGGAGGGTATCCGGCGGGAGACAAAGAAGCAAGGGATGACGGACGCCCACGATATCCTCCCGCTCTTGCGCCGCGAGGTCTTGGAGATCCTCCGACCCTATGAGGCCCCAATCTCCATCGAGAGTACAAGTAGCAGTCCCTTTGTGGTGATGGTCATCGGCGTCAACGGGGTAGGGAAGACCACCACCATCGGAAAGCTCGCCTACCGATTTACCTCCCAGGGGAAAAAGGTCGTGGTGGCTGCAGCCGATACCTTCCGGGCCGCCGCCATTGAGCAGCTGGAGATCTGGAGCGCAAGGGCCGGGGCGCACTTTGTCAAACATGGCAGCGGTGCTGATCCCTCGGCAGTGGCCTTTGACGCGGTGAAGGCAGCCCAGGCTAAGAAGTACGACCTCGTTTTCATCGATACGGCGGGCAGGCTCCACACCAAGGAAAACCTGATGGAGGAGTTAAAGAGGGTCAAGAGGATCGTCGGCAGGGAGCTTCCCAATGCACCTCATGAGATCTTATTGGTCCTGGACGCCACCACCGGTCAGAACGCCATCGCCCAGGCCCGGACCTTCCACCAGGCCCTGGGGGTCACGGGTATCGCCCTGGCAAAGCTGGACGGCACGGCCAAGGGGGGGATCATCGTCGCCATCGCCCAGGAGTTGGGGATTCCCCTGCGCCTTGTCGGGGTGGGGGAGGGGATAGAGGACCTCCAGGATTTTTTCGCCGAGGTCTTCGTCGATGCCCTGTTCAGTCGAGCCAGCTGAGGATCTTACTATTTATTTTAAGCGGTAAAAGCCATGGGAACGGATACCACCAAGGTCATCATCTTTGACTGTGACGGGGTGCTGTTCGACTCGAGAGAGGCGAACGTTGCCTTTTACAACCAGATCCTTTCCCAATTTCACCTCCCTCCCCTGACCGCAGCGGAAATCGAATACGTGCACGTCAGCACGGCAGAGGAGGCCTTCCGCTATCTCATCTCGAGAAGGGACTCCGATGTCGTGGACAAGGTCATTGCCCAGCGTCCCCGCGTGGACTACACTCCCTTTATCCGCCTCATGCACATGGAGCCGAATCTCAGGGAGCTGTTGAGCGCCCTCCCTCGGCGCATAAAGAGGGCCATCTCCACCAACCGCTCCTATACCATCGGCGATGTCCTGCGCACCCATGGATTGGAGGGTGAGTTCGACTTCGTGGTTTCCGCCTTGGACGTAAAAAATCCCAAGCCCCACCCCGAGTCCGCGCTCAAGATCCTTCATCACTTTGCCATCGCCCCTTCCGAGGCCCTGTTTGTGGGGGATTCTGAGATGGATCAGCGATCGGCTCAAGGGGCTCAGGTCCCTTTTATCGCCTACAAAAACCGTTCTCTCCAGGCCGATTACTATATCGATGACCTCTTGGCAATCAAGGAGATCATCAACTATCCCGCCTCTGGCGGGACTTGAGGGTTCCAGGATTCAATCCCGCTCCTTAATTTCGATTTTATGGACAGCGGGATCCCGCAAAGCGGGAGGGGTCAAGGGTTCAAGCAGATCCCTGCTAACATCTTCGCCTAAAGATCGCTGTTTCCCTGCCGATCTCTAAGGGAAGGCAATAACAGTTCCTCTTCTCCCTCAGGCAAAATCGAAGATCCTGTTCTGGGCCGATTGCGCCAAGATGGTATCGATCTTGGTCTGTATCTCCTTGCGCGCCGGATTTTCCTCCCATGCCTTCCAATCTTCGGGGCCCTTCCAGGTGCTGATGACCACGTAGAGGGTCGGATCGTCGTGGGCACGCAGCGTCTCCCCTGAGATATATCCCCTGGCGAACATCGCCTTGGACCTCATCTCCCGCATCAAATTGGCCAGGTCCGTATCCTTCCCCTTTGCAACCTGTCTCTCGATGATCACCTTCACCGCCATGGGTTATACCTCCCTCTCATGTGATAGTTCTGTGCCTGGATTATACCACGCGCAGGTTGTGTTGCAACCACGAAGCGATAAAGACCTCCCTTATGGACAGGGGCGAGGCGTCTGTGATACCGTATCATCCATGAAACAGGGCAGGATTGCCTATCTTGATTGTTTTGCCGGGGTCAGCGGGGACATGGTCTTGGGTGCGCTCCTGGACCTCGGCCTCCCTTCGGAGCTCCTCGACGAGGGATGGCGGATGCTGGGCTTGAAGGGGGTCCAGGTCAAGCACCGGCGGGTCCAGCGCGGGGGATTGATGGGGATGCAGGTGGAGGTGAAGGATCAGGGAAAGCGCCTGATTAAGAACTATGGCGAGATGCGGAAGATAATCAATGACAGCCCTTTGCCGGCTGGGATCAAGGAGCTGAGCCTAAAGATCTTGCATCAGCTGGCCCAGGCAGAGGCCGCAATCCACGGGGTTGAGGTTGACGAGGTCCACTTCCATGAGATAGGGGGGATAGACACCATTGTCGATGCCGTCGGCGTTGCCCTGGGAATAGCTCATTTCAATTGGGAAACAATCATCTGTTCTCCCCTGCCAATGGGAAGGGGGTTTGTAGAGGCAGGGCATGGGCGTCTGCCTTTGCCTGCCCCGGCTACCATGGCGCTGCTCAAGGGAGCCCCCATCGTGCCCGCCGCAGTAGAGGGGGAGACCGTCACCCCGACGGGCGCGGCCATCGTGACCACGCTTGCCACCGGGTTCGGCCCCTTGCCGCAGATGGAGGTTACGGGTATCGGATATGGCGCCGGCATGCGGGACCCGGAGGCGATGCCTAATCTCCTGCGGATCATCCAGGGGGTGAAGACAGAGGAAAAGGCAGAAGGCGCATGGGTCTTGGAGGCGGACGTGGATGATATGTTGCCCGAGCTATTGCCTTATCTCAACCAGCTCCTGCTCAAAGAGGGTGCCCTTGACGCCGCTGTGATCCCCATCCAGATGAAGAAGGGGCGTCCCGGTTTTACCATCCGCTGCCTCGCGACTGCCGCGCAGCGTGCGGGGTTGGCAGAACTCATCTTGCGCGAATCCACCACCATCGGCGTGAGGATGTATCCGGTTGAGCGTATGATCCTGCACCGGGAGGAGCGGGAGGTGGAGACCGCCTATGGTCCTATCAAGATAAAGGTGGCCTTTGACCGAGAGGACAAGGTCATCAACCTGATGCCGGAATACGAGAGCTGCCGCCAGGCAGCAGAAGAGAAGAAGGTCCCGCTAAAAGAGGTTTACCAGGAGGCTATCAGCAAGGGGAGGGAGACCGTTAAAGACAAGGGCTGAATACGTTTGGATAGGGAAAGCAGGGGCAAAAGAGTAAAGCAATCTAGGTAACAACGTCCCCAACTTCCCCACAGAAACACGAACGGTATGTCTGGCGCTCAATATTAAAAAAGAGATGAGAGTTTTGTCATCACTAAACTTTTACCAGGAAAGGAGATTAAAATGCTTCGTTACTTATGCCTTTTTTTGACACTGATGATGATCTCTGGCTGTTCGGTTATTACTTCAAGAAAATTGTCAATTAATCAGCCAAGTGCTGAGGCGACCGCCGCATATTACTTTCTTCCAAAGGCGAGAATACACATTCAAGTCTTGGAGAAAAAAGATAACACGCAGAAGCACGCATTGCAATACGTCGAGACTATCATTGTTCCGGATGAGTCCGAGTTTTTTTTGCTCGACTACAATCAAAGTTCGCTATCCAGTGACATCCTGACAGTTCAACTTACTACTGACGGGCTACTTAGGAAAGTCGATACTGCCGTCGAGGACAAGTCTGGTGAGGTTATTGTCAAGTTGGTAGAACTTGGCAAGCAGGTCGCGAAGGCTTTAATTTTTCCTACTTCCACTTCCGTCGGAGAATCGCCAATAATAATAAGGGATCTTATTTTTTCACTTTCTGACTTAAGCGATGTAAACTCTCAACTTCTCAAAATCAAGCCAGAAAATTTTAAAATTGACCTCAAACCGATGGTTTCATTATCATCGTCAAATGAAGGAGGGGATAACAAAAGTTCGTCTGGGATATGCTTCCGGGCCCTGATGCCGTATAGTCTCAAGTTCTTCGACGGCGAAGCGGTGATTGAGCAACGAATCCTTCTTCTACCTGACGGTTCGCCGAAAATCTGTATGCCTATCGAAAGAGCGGTGTTCGTAAGGAAGGTGACAAACCTCACGTTTGACAGAGGAATCTTGACTGAGGTTCACATAGAGAAACCAAGCGAGGTGCTTGGTTTTATGGATATTCCTGTCTCTATAGCCAAAGCAATTGCTTCAATGCCAGCGGAACTCATACAGCTTAAGATTAACTACTCAAATCAAGAGAAAGATCTTGCCGATGCGCGGAAAGCCGAACTGGAAGCCAAGCAGGGGCTACTTGAATACCTGAAGAAAGTACCGGACGACCCAATCGAGCATTAGTGAGCGCAGGAAGCCTCGGAGGTTCATGATGGGAGAATACATCACGACGACCCAACTCAAGGCAAGGTTGTCAAAACAATTAAGACCTTATTGGGCAACAGATAGCAGGTCGAAGTACGCAGGATTCTCAGATTCTCGCTACTACGCGCCCACAGGTGATGAGATTATGAAGTTTTTAGATAATACCCCTCTTCAACCTACGGGCCTCTTTGGTGAGCTATTCGACTGTGACGATTATGCGTTTGTGATGAAAGGTGCGGCTAGCCTCTATGCTCGTGATGTCGCTAAGCTTGAGTCCAGTTTATGTATTGGAATTGCCTGGGCGAGATTTTTTTGGAAGCCTGATCCATTTCACGCTTGTAATTGGACATTAAACAACGAAGGGCAGGTCTGGTGGGTCGAGCCTCAAGATCACGAACTACATCCGCTAACTACATGTAAAGGGGATCTGACCTTGATTATCATTTAGGAAGAAAATTGTGATAAGTCTTGATGGCATGTTGTTCAAATCCCCTTCTTGTGCTTTTGCGTAGCTATAGCTGAATGCTCCTCTTGCTGATCTGCTGAAATTATCGGATGCTACAATTGATTAAGGTTAAAATTAAGCAGGTGCGAGAGGGGATGATAAAATATTTAAAGCATTTAACTACGTCCCCTTAGTTTTTCTTGGAAAGATTGGCAGAACTCATCTTACGCGAATCCACCACCATCGGTATCAGGATGTATCCGGTGGAGCGCGTGATCCTGCACCGGGAGGTGCAGGAGGTGGAGACCAAATACGGCTTGATCAAAATAAAGGTGGCCTTTGACCGCGAGGGCAAGGTCATCAACCTGATGCCGGAATATGAGAGCTGCCGCCAGGCAGCAGAAGAGAAGAAGGTCCCGCTAAAAGAGGTTTACCAGGAGGCTATCAGCAAGGGGAGGGAAGCTCTTAAACAAAAGGACTGAATATGTTAGGGGGGAAGGAGAGCAAATGCGGAATGCCCATTTATAAGAAAGTTGTTTACGCCCCAACGTCCCCAACTATTATAAAGGTTTTCAAAAACAGGCAAAATTATCGTCTAAAGATGCCGTGCATCTGGCATGTGCTTGTTATATCAAAAGTAATTATTTTCTTACCTGTGATTCTGAGTTGATAAAGCGTGCGAAAAGGCTAAATCTTGAAATAAAGATTATAAACCCCGTTGAATATGTAAGGGAGGTTGAACAACAATGAAAGCAAAGACTATGAATGATACACAAATTAAATTTAAAGGGATAGAAGCCTTAAACGAATCCCTTGGTCC